>Ga0123519_10004322_pt1 | contig 23113 bp, 22 predicted proteins | sample YelNatPaOPRAMG02_FD_87396 | JGI IMG/M metagenome (GOLD analysis project Ga0123519, IMG submission 87396) | Hot spring microbial communities from Yellowstone National Park - Yellowstone National Park OP-RAMG-02 (version 2) | ecosystem: Environmental > Aquatic > Thermal springs > Hot (42-90C) ...
CGGCACCAAAAGCTGTCGTGCAAGACCTTACAAAATAAATGTGTTAGAGCTGCATGTGACTGATTTAATCTCCTCTTTTTCTTTTTTCATAGTATATTATTATCGTCCTTTGCTAGTTCAAGAAGTATACTAAGAAACATGTTTTCAATTCGGTGTAAAAAGTAGCCCATTTTTCTACATACCAATCTCCTTCTTGTAAACCTCAACTGGAGACATCGACAGGGAAATATTGCAGAACATTAGGGATAGCCATGCAAGGGACCTATATCCAGAGGTTTCGATAGTCTAGTATCTCAGAAGACTGGTGTGCAAACATTATGCTTTCACTGCTCCGGCTAAGATACCCATTCTGACAAATTTCTGGATTGAGAGGAAGAGTATAACCGGTATCATTCCAGCTATGACCGCTAGGGCAGAGAGGCCTCCAGGGTCGGTGATCTCCCAACCCCATAGGTAGCTGCTAGCGTAGAGTGGCAGGGTGAAGTTCTCCCCCGTCTGGAGAACAACTAGAGAGAATACGACATCCCCCCAAGACATAACGAAGGAGAAGACAGCTACGGTGACCAAGCCTGGCAGTGCGAGTGGCATAATGATCTTTCGGAAGACCTGGAGTCTGGAGCATCCGTCGACATAAGCTGCTTCATCGAGATCCCTTGGTATACTCAAGAAGTAACCTCTCAACATGTAAGTCGAGAATGGCACAGTGTACGCTAGGTGTACGAACGACAATGCTATGAGGTTGTTGAGAGCTCCTATCCTGCTCAGGATGAACATCAACGGAGCCATCAACATGAAGGGTGGGAATATGTATGCGAATAGTACGAAGAGGGATACGAATCGCTTCCCCCTATACGTAAACCTGGACAGATTATAGGCTGCTATGCTGCTCACCATCAAGGTCAGAGCCACAGTGATCGTTGCCACCAGAATAGAGTTTTTTAGGGGGTTGAGGGCTGATGGCGATACTACTGTGAAGGTCCCAACAACCTCAGACATCCTCCCCTTCGGAAGTTCAGGAGACAATATGTCTATGTAATTGTTCAAGGTAGGATTCTTCGGTATACCAACAACCCACACCTCCTCCGGTGGGGAGATGGAAGTTTTGAGGGGCCAATATATTGGAATGCCTATAGTGGCCAGAACCAAGACCACCCCAAAAAACACTATGGCCCTATTCATGCTCCCACCTCAAGCTTCTTCACAATGTAGTAGATCAAGAGCAGATATACCGGTAAGACCGTGACATTGTAGACGCTGGCGAGGGGTATATCCAGCTTGGTCAGGAAGGCAAGTTTGTAGGACGCTATTGGAATAGTGAGGGTTGCGTCGAGTGGCCCCCCACCAGTCATAAACCAGGGGGTTACGAAATCGCCCATAGTCCACATCAAGGAGAGGCCGCACACGATGAAGAATACAGGCTTCAGCAGGGGTAGGGTGATGTGTCTGAACTTTTGGATGGATGAGGCGCCGTCGACTACAGCAGACTCATATAGTTCAATCGGTATAGCTTGTAGGCCGACCAAGAAGCCTAGGAAGAAGAAAGGCCAACCATGCCATACATTGACCAAGATAACCGAGAACATCGCGTGGTCATACCCGAGCCAGTGGATAGGATTCAAACCCAAGGCCTCAAGAATTGTGTTGCCGGTACCATGATGGGAGTATACAAACCAGAAGAGTATAGCACATATGAATGGTGGCAGGGCGTATGGAATGATCGCTATCCCCCTGAGGAAGCCCCTCCCCTTAAACTCTTGATTGAGCAGTAAAGCCACCCCCAACCCGAAGACAGCCTTGATGAGGACAGCTACGAATGCGTAGGTGAAGGTCCGTTGCAGACTAATGTAGAGCTCAGGAAGACTGAGTATTTCTCTATAGTTCTCGAGTCCAACGAATGTAGGAGGCAGGCCTGTAGGCATATGTTGGAAGCTCAGCCAAAAGATAAAAAAAGGGGAATGGTTAAGACTCCGAATATAGCTGCAACTGCTGGAGTTATGTACAGCCAGTTCGAAAGTGTTTCTCTAACCTTCAACCTTCAAACCTGTCTGGAATAATTTACTTCTTATACTCTTTCAGCATGGCGTCCTCAAGAGTCTTCTGGACAGAGTCGATAACCTTGTCCGGATCCTCACCCTTGACAACCGCCCTCACCACCATATCATTCGCACCCCATCCACGGTACCAACTGTCCACAACACCGATAGGTGGCAGTATAGGATCTACCGTGAGGGCCCTGGATACAGCCTCAGCGGGATCTATTCCCCAATATGGGTACTTGCCGTCCTTCCACTCTTTACTTATCGCATCCATCTGGCTCTTGAATATGGGTAGGTTATACCAGAACGATTGGGCACACCAACCTTTCCTATAAGCCTCTTTATCCTCGAAGAATTTCAGAATAAGTTCTTTTCCCAAGTCTTGGTTTGGACCTTTGAATACGAAGCAGGCTTCGTCGCCTAGGTCTATAGGGAATAGGTCTGGAACCAGCATGGTCTTCGGGACAAGTTCCGGTTTCCCAGTCATTATCGCATACCAGATGCTCATCGGATTCGACGTCATCGCAACCTTTCCATTCAGATAGGCTAAGTTGTTCGATATGTCTGTCCACTCGCCGGAGTCGGGGGGCGTCCACTTCTCATCATATATCTTCTTCAAGACCTGTAGGGCCTTCTTCGCTGCTGAACGGTTCGGCTCCTTGCCAATAACAACTTCCGCCGATGATCTGCCTGTCGCATATTTTCCTCCGAAACCATAGAAGAACTCATGGAAGGTCCATCCGCAGTCGAATCCTGAACCTCCAAGCGGTATGCCAACACCATACACATCCTTCTCTATACCCGTCATCTTCTTAGAGGCCTCATAGAGATCGTCCACCGTCTTGAACGGGAATAGTTTCGTAACCCCCGCTTTCTCAGCCAAGTCTTTTCTGACGTGCAGCCACGTCAACTCGAAACCACTCGAGATGGCGTAGGTCTCACCATCCCATGTTCCTTGTCTCAGCTTTATATCGTATATGTCGCCTTTCCCAAGCTTATCGACAATATCTGTCACAGGGGCTAGTAGACCCCTTTCAGCGTATATCATGTATGGTGTCCCGCGAGATGTTACTCAACACTCTAAGGCTTAAGCTGAGAATTCTTCCTGTGACAGCGAGAGATATTGATGACGCCATATACTTCTACCACAAGTATATGAATGAAGGTGTGCCGCCAAGAGACACTCTCCACCTAGCCGTCATGCTCAAAAATAATATTAAGAAGATCCTCACAGTGGATAAACACTTCGAGACAGTAATTCGTGAAGTTGAGAGAATAGATCTAAGAAGGGTTGGTTTAACTGGCTTAACTGGCTGGGTAGACACCACCCCATAGGAGGATTGCAGCTATATTGTAGCTATAGGCCAAGACATCAAGTTACAACATTTAAAGCCCATAAGGTCTTGACGCACCGGCCTGACATTGAAGCCACGCTGCCAACATGGAAAGAGTTGATAGGTGGGCTGGTGAATGAAGCAGGGCTGGAGGGGTTTTATGGGTGTCTTCTTAAGGCATCCCGAGTCCACCGTCGACTACGATGGTCTGTCCTGTAATGTAGCTTGAGTCTTCAGAGGCTAAAAATACGGCTACGCTCGCAACCTCCTCCGGCCTCCCGCCACGTAGGAGGGGGACGTCTTGGATCCTCCTCTTGATCTTCTCCTCAGTTGCTCCAGCCCTAGCATGGAAGTCAGTCAGTATTACTCCTGGTGCGATTGCGTTCACTCTAATGTCGGGTGCGAAAGCCCTAGCCATGGTTCTGGTCATGGCAACTATTCCCTGCTTCGCCGCGTTATAGTGTAGGTTGCCAGGCAGAGCGGTCTCCCCAACGATACCTGCAACTGAGGCCATGTTTATGATGACTCCACTCTTCCTCTCAACCATGTGTTTGAGAACCTCCCTGGAGACAAGGTAGGTTCCCTTCATGTTTACGTCGACTATCTCATCCCAAACATCTTCAGTCAACTCTAAGATATTCATCATCTTGGTGAAGCCCGCATTGTTCACGAGAATGTCTATGCGGCCAAACTCACCGATAACCCTCTCAACCATCATTTTAACCTGGTCCGACTTTGAGACATCGGCCTTGACGAGAATGGATCTCCTTCCCATCGAGGTCACGGTCTCAAAAACCTTCTTAGCATCATCCTCGGAAGTCAGATAGTTTATGGCGATGTCGGCGCCCTCCCTCGCGAACGCTATTGCTATAGCCCTTCCAATCCCCTTACTGGCTCCGGTGACGAGCGCAACCTTACCATCTAACCTCACAAAAATCACCTCTCCCAAAAAATATTTAGCTCAGAGCATCTTATTAACCTACAGATATTATTGAAAAGGATCTCAACTGAATCTAATAAGTTGAATGTTTGCATAGATTTCTCTGGGTACATGCCACCAACACAACTTAAATGAAAGTTCTTCAATATACTCAGTTCAATTAAATTATGTAGATTGGTGTGTGACGAATGAGGATACACCGTTTTGAAGGAGTGATTCCACCTATGGTCACCCCTCTAACAAAGGATGGAGATGTTGATCTTGAGGGTTTGGTTGAGGTGACACGTTTCCTGATCGATGGTGGTGTACACGGCCTTTTCCCCCTCGGCACAATCGGTGAGGGGCCGAAATTCAGTAGGGAAGAGAGGGTGAAGATAATAGAGACTGTGGTTGGGGAGGCTGATAGGAAAGGTATCCCAGTCATACCTGGGACTGGAGGCATAACTACTCGAGACACAATCACCTACACAAGGGACGCGAAGGATGTTGGGGCAGCCGCGGCTGTTATCCACCCACCATGGTACTTCCATCCAACCCCCGAGGCTCTACTGAACCATTACAGAAGAGTCGCCGATGAGGCTGACCTACCCATAATCTTATACAATATACCGTCATTCGCCGGATATGAGATTCCTGCGGAGGTTGTGGTCAAGGCTTCTCAGAGTAAGAATATCATCGGCATAAAGGACAGCAGCGCCAACATGCTGTACTATCAACAATTGATCGCGTCGTGCCCTAAAGAATTCAATGTGATTCAAGGCTACGGCTCCCTATTCCTTCCCTCCCTATCGTTGGGTGGGAAGGCCACGATGGCTGGGGAGGCAAATGTGGCTCCCAAGATAATGGTTGGGATATATGAGAATTTCATCAAGGGAGATTTGGAGGAGGCTAGGAGACTCCACTATAAGATAGTCTCCTTACTTCCAATATTCAGTTACGGCACATTCCCAGTCGGGGTTAAGGTAGCTATGAATATTATGGGTTTGAGGGCGGGCTATGTCAGGGAGCCTTCAGCGGATCTCGATGATCAGAAGGTAGCGAGGATAAGACAGGTCTTAAAGGATGCGGGCCTAATATAACTTCAGGTGTCATATCCGGTGGAGACCGGTATCCAAACTCTCATCGCCTCATCCTCCCCAAAACTTCTGGGTTGACTAGGTTCTCAGGTACTCCACCATTCAAGGTCCTGAGAATATTCTCGCAGACCTTTGAGACAACCCTCCTGAAAGCCTCAACGGTCCATGATGCTGTGTGTGGGGTGAGGATAACATTCTCAAGTTTGAATAGGGGATGTTCAGTCACAGGCTCATTCTCCAAAACATCTATTCCAGCACCTGCGATCCAGTTGTTTCTGAGAGCCTCATACAGGGCTTTCTCATCGACCAGTCCACCCCTCGCAGTATTTATCAGAATGGCGTCTCTCTTCATCATTCTGAGTTGCCTCTCACCTATCAAGCCTTTAGTCTCCTCCGTCAAAGGCGCATTTATTGATATGAAATCTGAATCTCTCAACAGATCCTTCAGACCTACGAGCTTCACATTAAGAGACCGAGCCTTCTCAGCAGGTATGTAGGGGTCGTATGCTATGGTATCCATCCCGAATCCCTGAGCCATCCTAGCCAGTATAGAACCTATGTTTCCGAGCCCGACGATTCCAAGAGTCTTCCCGAATAGTTCGCGTCCTATGTGATTGGCTTTCTCAGCCCATCTTCCACTCCTGACTAGAATGTCGACCGTCCTGAACTTCTTCGCAACAGCAACCATCAGTCCCATGATGTGTTCCGCGACACTCTGGGCGTTCAGGCCTGGGGCGTTGAATACAAGTATCCCCATCTCAGTACATGCTTTAACATCTACACTGTCAACCCCTGCGCCCAGCCTACCGATAACCTTCAGTCTATCGGCGCCTCTCAGAGATTCCCTCGTTATCTTAGAGTCCCCAGCTATAACAGCGTCGACGCTGCGTAAATCCTCACTATCAACCCTGTCGAGGAACCTGTCTTTTACCCTGACATTCGCATCCTTCAATACCTTAAGTTCAGCCTCTATCCCAGGGACAGGCTCAGTAACAAAGATACTGAACCTAACCAAGACCCAGCATCCCATCTTCCATATATGGCCCAGATAGATAAATCAATGTCGGAGCCTCAACTATTCTTCTGGCCGATATGAGATATCTATGTGAAGGTGAGAGAGCTCGATTCACGCCGGATGAGTATTGCCTTCTATTATATCTAGGAAGTATTTGTGGAGCCTGGTGTCCTCGACGAGTTCAGGATGGAAGGTGGTTCCTATCATGTTTCCCTCTCGAACCGCTACTATCGAATCGTTCAGCCTGCTGAGAACCTTCACGTTCGAACCAGCATCTACTATCGTTGGGGCCCTGATGAATACGCCTCTGAATTTTTCTACACCGAGAACAGGAATATCCAGGTCTGCCTCGAAGGAGTTTCTCTGTCTTCCATAGGAGTTCCTCTCAACAACGACATCCATCACCCCAAGGGTCGGCTGGCTCTTTCCACCTACAACCCTGTCATAACATTTCTTAGCAAGAACTATCAGGCCTGCACATGTCCCTAGGGCAGGCATACCCTCATAGAGCCTCTCCCTGATCGGCTTCAACAATCCTCTGGATGATAGTAACCCACCTATCGATGTGCTCTCGCCGCCGGGGATTATAAGTCCGTCGATAGACGATAAATCATCGATTGACTTTACCTGTAAGACTTCACCTCCCAAACCTTTACTTTCCATAGCCTTCAAGACCGATAGTTTATGTTCCTCGATGTCGCCTTGCACCCCAACTATTCCAACCTTCAACAATTCTACGCCGTCCCCCTCATCTGCATCTTCAACTCAATTTTATGAGTGTCCAAGCCTCCCATAGACTTCTTCTCGTCAATCATCCTCTGGGCTTCAGCGACTATTTTCGGGTCGTCGTGGTATGTGACCGCTGTGACTATTGATCTAGCCCTCTCAGCAGGATCCTCAGACTTGAATATACCTGAACCCACGAAGACGCCGTCGCATCCGAGATTCATCATCAGAGCTGCGTCGGCTGGGGTTGCTATTCCACCAGCCGCAAAGTTTACGACAGGCAACCTGCCGAGCCTACCTGTCTCAGCCGCAAGCTCATAACACACCTTCAAGTCTCTAGCGGCCTTCACAAGCTCCTGCTCGTCACCACTCTCATAGATCGATCTGAGCCTTCTGATCTCGCTGTTGACTATTCTCAAGTGTCTTATAGCCTCAGCCACGTTTCCTGTTCCAGGCTCACCTTTAGTCCTGATCATAGCTGCACCCTCCTCTACTCTGCGGAGGGCCTCACCGAGGTCTCTAGCACCGTTCACGAATGGCGTTGTGAATTCCCACTTCCATATATGCCTCTCCTCATCTGCTGGGGTCAAGACCTCAGACTCATCGATCATGTCTACTCCAACATTCTCCAATACTTTCGCTTCTGCTGTGTGCCCTATGCGACACTTCGCCATTACAGGAATGGTTGTGTTATCCAGAACATCCTCGATGACTTTGAGGCTGGCAGCCCTCGCAACTCCGCCGGCCACCCTCACATCGTATGGGAGCTTATCAAGAACCATGACTGCTACAGCCCCGGCGTCCTCAGCTATCTGGGCCTGCTCAACATTTGTAACATCCATTATCACACCGTGCTTCAACATATGTGCGAAACCCCTCTTGACCAACGTTGTTCCCTTAACGACATCGACTTTTACTAGCTTCTCCCTGACTACACATTTAGGTCTCGTAATGGTGCCTGCGAGCGATATCATGGTTTATTCCCGGTGTGTTTAGGGGAAGTATAATATATAAGTTAGATCTCATATATGGGCCAAAATCAACATATGGTGATGGAAACGGCAAACATAACCGGATTAAAATGCAGCAGCTGCCACGAAGAATATGCGCAAAAACATGAGTTGGACTCATGCCCAAAATGTGGCGGAGCCCTCCTCCTGAATATAGACTTTACTGAGATAGCCGGCGAGATTAGCCGAGACACATTCATGAACAGGGGGAAAGACATATGGAGATACCTTGAGCTCCTACCGAACATAGATAGGGATAGAATAGTATCACTAGGGGAGGGTGGAACCGCCCTACTCAACTGTGAGAGGCTATCCAAGACCCTGGGGTTGAGAAGACTCCTCATCAAGGATGAGACAACAAACCCAACGGGATCATTCCTCGACCGCGGAATGACCGTGGCGGTCTCGAGGGCAAACCAGCTTGGATACACATCCCTGACATGCAAAGACGTCTCAGGAAACTTCGCAGCCTCAGCGAGCGCATATGCTTCGAGGGCAGGCCTCAACTGCACCATATGCCTAGCGAGAAAGAGGATTGAGAGGCTGGACCTTGGAAAACTATACCAGATAGTCGCTTATGGAGGCAACATAATGATTGAAGAGGAGAGGCTGGGCCGCAGCGGTAAAGATACACCCGACAAGAAAACATACACGTTATCACCTGGAAACCCATACTTCGAGGCAGGGGAGAAGACAACAGCCTACGAGCTTTGCGAGCAACTCGGCTGGCGAACACCAGACAGAATAGTTGTGCCTATGGGTCATGGAGAGCACATATCCATGATCTGGAGGGGAATGGAAGAGTTGAGGAGCCTAGGTTTGATCAGCAGCCTGGAAGCAGCGATGACCGGCGTTCAGTTGGAGGAGTATGCAAGCCTAGTCGACCTCTTCCACGGCGTCAAGAGCAGCGAAACCTACAAGGGCAAATACAGGACCATAGCAGCCGACCTCGCCATGGAGAGACCTACATACGGCTTCTTGGCTATAGAGTCTATGAAGGAGTCGGGTGGAACAGCCGTTAAAGTCAAGGACTCCGAAGTTTTGGAGGCTATGACCCTTCTGGCTAGGACTGAGGGTGTATTCGCCGAGCCTGCCGCAGCATCCACAATAGCAGGATTGAAGAGACTCATAGATCAGGGTGAGGTTGACAGGTCTGAAGAAGTAGTCTGCGTGGTCACCGGCTCAGGGTTGAAAGACCCCTCAACCGCCCGCAGATTCATAAGAAAGATGAAGACCATAGACAAAATAGTAAGCCAGATTGAGTCAAGAAGATTCACAACCAGACTCGGCAGAACAAAGATCAGGATCCTGAATATTATAGGTGGAAAGGAGGCTTACGGATACGAGGTATGGAGCGTTCTGAATGAAAGATTCAAAGCGGGAATAGACATCTCGAGCATATACCAGCACCTCTCCGACCTCGAGAAGGGAGGCCTCATCAGGAGGACCAGAGTGGAAAGCGTCATGGGGAAACCTGAGAGACAATACTACTCCCTAACCGAAAAGGGAAGAAACATCCTGAAGTCTATTGAGGAAGAGTAAGCATCACAATTGAGAGAACACGAGTTCAAGAAGCCGCCCAACATTTCACCGCAACCCCATGAACCTGTTTATCTCAACATCGAGAGGAAGATGCCTCCTCTTCACCCTAGGTTTAGATGGTCGTGGCCCAACAGTCTCATAAGCCTTAGAGGCCAAATGGTCAGCCTCACCGACAACATACCTATCCCAACCATCATAATGCCTATACCCCTCCAGTGAGGCCCATTCAGGCGTGAACCTGTCCAGATCGTTTGGGCTGATGCAGACACAGACTTTATCAATCTTCCAATGTAGCGTTAGGGGGCATGAGAAGAGCCTCTGCTGGTCCATCTCATTCTCAACAATTAACCTCGAAGAGAAACTCTCAGACGTCAAGGCTTTATACTTCAGATTCAACTTGAGATTGACATACTCCACAATCGAATATGCCAAGTCTAATGGACTCGCCTTCCCAAACATTTCAGGTGAGATAGATTTATGGTGAAGGTGGACATGACACCCCTCCCCACTCCATTTCACGAAGACAGATTTTGAGACACCATTATCCTCTAGGAAAGAAACTATCTGCTTGGCTGCTGCAATCGTCTCCCTCCACCTCTCCAAGTCATTGTCAATATCCCAGGTGGCGGTGCAGCCTACTATGTTGGAGAGGTTGGAGACATCATCCACAGAGTTTAAGTTGCGATAAATATTCGCAGTGGCATAGAATGATCTAGGTTCAAGCCACCCATACCTACGGATGATCTCAACAACATCTGACGGCCCATCGATCTTGAGGGGAAACCTCCCCCCTCCCATATAGCGGATTATCAGAGGCCTCCCATCACTACCCTTCCCTGAACATCTTAAACCGACCCACCTATCCCTGGCGAATCTAGCTATCTCACATCGAACATCCATATTCTGATAATATGTGGATGCGAGACCCTTGCTCAAGAGATCTCTCCCTCCTTCAGCCTCTTAGCCTCCAACATCCTATCAGTAACCTCCCTAGGAAGAGAGACGTCTTCCCTCCTAGAATCTGTGGGGCCGAGAATAACCAATCCTTTCCCGTCGACAATAGTGATCTCATGCATGTTGAGGCTGTGAGGTGTCTGCCTCATCTTCTCGACGAGAACATATCTGTGCAGTCTCCCAGCCCTCACAGACCTCCTGAACCTTATTATACCATCAGCTATATGTTCGAGGCCGAATCCGAAAGCGTCAGATGTCGTTATCGCATATTGGGAAGTTGCGAGGATTGTGAAGTTCCATTTGGCCAAAACCTTCTTTGCAAAGTATGAGTAACGCCTAGCCATAGCGGGCCTGTCAAGCCAGAACGCAGATAGACTATCTATGACGAGCCTAGCCCTACCGTAACCAAGACTCTTCTTCGCCTCAATGACCTTACTGACAAGCTCCTCCATCTCCAAACTCTTCAGGGACCACTGGTCCTCCAGACCCATCAGAGCATCCACAATGATCAGCCTCCTATCATCCACAGCCTTTTCAAGATTGAATCCAAACTGGGCCGCCTGCCTCATAATAGATGTTCGACTCTCCTCAGTAGTGACATAGATACATAGATCCCCATCAACCACACCCTGCCAAGTGAAGTGGATGCATAAGACTGTCTTTCCGGTTCCAGGCTCACCTGTTATTGCAACAAAGAAACCTTCAGGTACACCGCCACCGATAGTCCTGTCAAGTTCAACCACTCCAGTCGACAACCTCTGGACAGAACCATGCGTAGACAATAGAATCCTGAAAGTATCTACATCGACACTTTAATTAACACTTTCGATGATTTGAAAACATAGTTTCATTCACCATTCAACAAAAATTTTGCCATCATTAAACATTCGGTGAGATATAACATATGAGTATCATATATACGGTAGGCCACTCTACAAGAGCCATCGAAGACTTCATAGAAATCCTCAGGAACTACTTTGTCGAGATCGTCGTCGACGTTAGAAGGTGGCCAACATCAAAGAGACATCCACACTATTGTATGAACTGTCTCAAGCAGAACTTGCTTAGGTCTGGCATTCAGTACAGGTGGATGGGCGAGAACCTGGGCGGATATGTGAAGAATGGTTTGGGCGATGAATCGCCTAACAAGGGATGGAAAAGTAGAGGGTTCAGAAATTACGCTGACTATGCCATGACCCAAAGATTCAGGGCTGGGCTAGAGGAGGTGGCCTCTATAGGATATGCCAACACCGTGGCCTGTATGTGTGCTGAAAGATTCTATTGGCGTTGTCACCGACGGATAATATCTGACTATCTGACCCTCAGAGGATTCAAGGTTATACACATCGTCGATTCAGGGATGAGTATTGAGCATGCTCTGCCTGAGTATGCCGTGGCGACGGGCGACCTAGTATTATACAGGGCAAATGGGTGAAGTGTATTTTGGTAGACCTACCTCTGTGATAGGTGCGTGAAGCCTGTTTTCTATATCTGTGGAGGAAGACATTAAAAAAGTTGATAACTAACCCTACATTAATATACTTGAGCTGCAAGATGAGTTCCCAAAGGGGAAAGATGACAAAACTTCGAGTAGTTAGACGGAACGGGGACATCTATATCGAAGACGATGACCACGCACCAGTAATAGTCCCTGTAACAAACGCTGAAGTCAAACCCCACGAAGTCTACGAGGGGCTGGTACAGAGGGGGCTGATGCTGCCCAGCAGAGTAGACTTCCTATATGTTCTGATGCAGGTAATATACAAGGGCGACGACTTCGAGATAGTCATGTCCTAGTCTCCGTCTAGGCAACGCGTCAACAAAAACATTCAGACCTGACCCTTACCGACAGTCAAGTTAGCGGAGCCCCTCTACCGGCCGACACGCCTAGACCACACATCATGGTTTATTACCTTCACCATACTTTCTGTAGGTGCTAAAATATCAAGAGGTGAAGTTCACATTTGTCTTTTAGAATGGGTAGGCTGGCAGGCTTCCAGATAACAGTACACTACAGCTGGTTCCTCATATTTACGTTGATTATCATCATCTTGGCAACAGGCTACATGCCCCACCATTATCCAGGACTCACAGGCGTCTCCTATTGGGTCATCGGCTTAATAGCGGCTGGACTGCTATTTCTATCGGTTCTCTTCCATGAGCTCAGCCATTCGATCGTAGCTCGAAGATACGGGATTCCAATAACACGGATCACCCTCTTCTTCTTCGGTGGGGTTGCCGAGGTGATTGAGGAGCCCCAAGATCCGAAGGTTGAGTTGAAGATGGCTTCGGCTGGTCCCGCCTCAAGCATCCTGCTGGCAATCATCTTCGGCTCAGCCACCCACTTATCATCGACTCTCAGAATGGCACCTGAAATAATTGCACCCCTCAACTACGGATTTATAATAAACCTATTCCTCGCAGGTTTCAACCTTCTACCAGGCTTCCCAATGGATGGTGGAAGAATCCTCAGGGCAACGATCTGGATGTTGACAGAAAATATTGTCAAGGCAACCAGAATAGCGACCAGTGTAGGAGTAGGATTAGCTTACGCGATGGTTGGGGTGGGGTTCCTAGCGGCATTCACAGGCTCATGGATAAACGGATTGTGGCTTGTATTCCTAGGATTATTCATCAAGGGAGGAGCTGAGTCCAGCCTGAGACATACCATAATCAACAGAGCCCTGCTAGGGGTAGCTGTCAGAGACATAATGACAAGAGAAGTGAAGACTGTGAGTCCGGAGTTGACTGTTAAAGATTTCGTTTCAGAGTATCTGTTAAGGTTCAGGCATGAAGTGTATCCTGTGCTTGTGGATGGACATATACTTGGTCTGGTATCCATCCAAGATGCGAAGAAGGTGCCGAAGGAGCGGTGGGACGTAACCTACATAAAAGATGTGATGAAGCCACATAACATGATCGTGACTGTGAGGCCTGACCAGGAGGCTGTTGAAGCCCTTATGAAGATGTCAAAGCATGATGTCGGCCAACTCTTGGTTGTAGATAATAGTAACCTCATCGGCATAGTCACACACAGCGACCTACTACACATGGTGAAGACTAGAACCGAACTGAACCTATAAGACAGTAGGCCTATCAAAATGATGATAGTCAATAAACTGAGAAACATATATGAAGGGGGATTCTACCTCCGCCTGCATAGATGCATGGATATGTCTGGGAGAATCCGCCCAAACACCTCTGAATTTAACCTGTGACAAACACCGTGTTCAAAATGTGAATGTGAAGGGATGGTGCTGTTTGGCAAAGGATCCTGTCTGCGGCATGTATGTTGATGAGAAGACAAGCAGACTGAGAGCTGATGTTCATGGGAGAACCTACTACTTCTGCAGTGAGAGTTGCCTCAGAACATTTCTTAAGCCTGAGGTTGAACTTAGAAACCTGAAGGTCCTAGTAGCCTTCAGTTTAGGTCTAGCCGTCCCCACACTGATATTCACCTACTTCCCAGTACTCCCCTACCTTCCAAGCAGCCTCTGGCTATTCATTCTGGCAACACCTGTACAGTTCATAGCTGGGTCAAGATATTACAGGGGTGCATGGGAAGCCATCAAGAGCAGAAACGCGAATATGGATACCCTGATATCTATCGGAACCTCGGCTGCATGGATATACAGCACCATAGCAACCTTCCACCCTTCAATCTTACCATCCAGCGAACTCTACTACGACACCTCAGCGGTGATAATAGCCCTCATACTCTTGGGGAGACTCTTCGAGGACTTGGCCAAAGGCAAGGCTTCAGAAGCCGTCAGAAGACTCATGGACCTCCAGCCTAGAATTGCCAGGGTTATTAGGGGAGGCTCAGAGGTTGAGGTTCCAGTGGAGCAGGTTGAGGTTGGAGATTTGGTTATCGTCAGGCCAGGTGAGAGAATACCTGTAGATGGGCGGGTTGTTGAAGGCTACTCTTCTGTGGATGAGAAGATGATAACGGGTGAAGGCCTCCCTGTCGAGAAGCAGGTTGGAGACAAAGTTGTAGGAGGTACAATAAACAGGTCGGGCCTCCTCAAAATAGAAGCTTTGAAGGTGGGGGCTGACACCTTCCTATCCCAAATAGTGAGGCTTGTAGAGGAAGCCCAAGTCGCTAAGGCTCCTATACAGAGGCTTGCAGATATAGTATCCTCATACTTTGTACCAGCAGTGATAATTGTAGCTGTGGCCTCCTCCATCCTCTGGATTATGTTAGGCCAAGAATTCACGTTCGCATTGAAGGTCTTCATATCCGTCTTAATAATCGCATGTCCATGCGCCTTGGGCATAGCGACGCCCACAGCGATAATGGTTGGAACCGGTAAGGGAGCTGAGAGTGGCATACTGATAAAGGGAGGAGAATATTTGGAGAAGGCCCGTAAACTGGATACCATAGTATTCGATAAGACAGGAACCTTAACTGTAGGGGAGCCTTCCGTGACAGATATAGTAGCCATCCCACCATACAGTCAAGAAACAGTTCTGAGATATGCCGCCTCAGCTGAGTTGGGCTCCGAACATCCTTTAGGGGAGGCCATAACCAGAAGAGCTAGAGAGTCCGGTCTGGAGCTCGATGAACCAAAGATGTTTAAAGCCGTCCCAGGAAAAGGTGTCGAAGCCACATGTAACGGTAGGAGGATATTATTGGGGAACAACCAATTTATGGATGAGAACGGAATATCGACAGTTAAAATCGATGAGGCTGCTAGGAACCTCCAGGTCGAAGGTAAGACAGTTATGTTGACGGCGGTCGATGGGGAGCTCATCGGAGCCGTAGCTGTAGCTGACATTTTGAAAGCAGACTCGAAGGTTGCTGTTGAGCAACTCAAGAGTATGGGCCTCGAAGTGATCATGCTCACAGGCGACAACGAGAGGACGGCGAAAGCCATCGCGAGACAGGCTGGAATAGAAAATATTATAGCCGAAGTATTGCCGCAGGACAAGGCTGAGATCATCAAGAAACTTCAAGGTGAAGGCAAGATCGTTGCGATGGTCGGCGATGGAGTAAACGATGCGCCTGCACTTGCACAGGCCGATGTTGGAATAGCCATAGGAGGCGGGACAGACATAGCCCTAGAAACCGGAGGCATAGTCCTGGTCAAGAATGATCTAAGAGACGTGGTAGCCGCTATTCAGCTGAGTAGAAGAACGGTTGGAAAGATTAAGCAAAACCTTTTCTGGGCCTTCTTCTACAACACCGCATTCATACCGGTAGCTGCAGGCCTTCTATACCCAACCTTCAGAATACTGCTAAACCCAATGTTCGCCGCAGCAGCTATGGCCTTCAGCTCAGTGACAGTTGTTGCAAACTCCCTACTATTGAGGAGGTTCAAACCGAAAATTCAGGGATGAAGAGATGAGGCTCCTATACATTGTTATAGATGGGGTGGGTGACCTCCCAATCCCTGAGCTCTCCGACAAGACACCGCTAGAGGCTGCTGAGACGCCGAACCTAGACAGGCTGGCTGAGAAAGGAAAGCTTGGATTGATGTACACTGTCAAGGAGGGTGTAGCCCCCGAGAGTGACGTCGCCGTAATCTCCATCCTAGGCTACGACCCCTTCACCTACTACACTGGGAGGGGACCCCTCGAAGCTGTTGGCTCAAACATAAATTTCGAGGATGGAGACCTTGCCCTCAGATGTAACTTTGCAACAGCGGACGTGAATAATAAGATAATAGACCGGCGGGTTGGAAGAAACCTGACGACAGGCGAGGCTGAGGAGCTGAGCAGAACAATAAATTCAGAGGTTAAACTTGAGAGCGTACCTTCAAGTTTCGAGTTTAAAAGCACAGTAGGCCATAGGGCTGTCCTCGTAATTAGAAATGAGGGTGGAGGCCGATTATCAGGCAGCATCACAAATACGGATCCAGCCTACACCAGGGTTGGTAGTCTAGGTTCAGCCGAACCTGAACCTGAGACGAAGCTGAAGATGTCTAAACCAATGGATGAAACATATGAGGCAAAGATATCGGCTGAGCTTTTGAACGAATTCACATGGAAGACCCGAATCCTTCTGGAGGATCATCCGGTAAACCTGAGGAGGCAATCTGAAGGGAAACTGAAGGCAAACGTGATCCTCAGCAGGGATGCCGGAAGCGAGCTACCTAAACTATCCAACATAAACAGAAAGTACAACCTAAACTTCGCCTCCATAGTCGAGATGCCTGTTGAGAGAGGTATCTCAATATTGGCTGGGATGTCGATGATAGAGACCCCTCCAACGGGAGACCTTAAACATGACAGCAGAGTAAAAGCTGAGAAGATACTCCAAAACATCGACCTTTACGACATCTTCTACATACACTTGAAGGGGCCGGATGAACCCGCCCATGACGGCGACTACCTCTCAAAGAAGAGGGCGATAGAGATCATTGACTCAGAGTTCTTAGGCAGAATATTGCCGAACCTGAATCTCCACGACACCCTGATATGTGTGACCGCCGACCACTCGACACCATGCAAGCTCAGACGACACACCTCAGACCCTGTACCTCTGATGATCTCTGGAGGAGGGGTTAAGCCAGATGGCCTGGTAAAATTCAGTGAGAGAGTGTGCGCGATGGGGAGTTTAAAAATCATATCTGAAGGCTCGAAACTTATGCCTATGCTAGTGTCGATGCTCAGCTCAGAAAATTCTTAAAAAGGGTTGAATAGAGAGTTTGCTCAAAAGAATCATGTCGATGTGACCTATCAATATGAAACTGTCTTTGACAGATCAACCGGACGAATTCTATAGGGAGAAGACTGTTCTGGTCAGGGTAGACTTCAACGTCCCAATCAGAGACGGAAACGTAGAGGATGATTACAGGATAAGAAGCTCGATACCAACGATCGAATACCTCTCATCCAGAGGTGCCAAGGTGATCTTGGCTTCACATCTCGGCAGGCCTGGTGGAAGACGTGACTTGAAAGCCTCCCTCAAACCTGTCTTTGAGAGGCTCAAAGATTTGATGCTTGGGAGAAACATAAGATGGGCTGACGACTGTGTAGGTCCAGAGGCTGAGGCTGCGAAGAAGAATTTGAGGCCGGGGGAGATCCTTCTGCTTGAGAACCTACGTTTCCATCCTGGCGAGGAGGAGAATGACAAAGAATTCTCAAGGTCACTCTCATCCCTCGCAGATATATATGTAAATGAGGCCTTCAGCGCATCCCATAGGAAACACTCCTCAACCTACGGTGCGCCTACTCTGATAGAACATAGGCTAGCAGGCCTCCAGCTGAAGAAGGAGCTTGAGTATCTGACGAAGATAAGGGATGAACCTGATAAACCCTTCATCCTAGTCGTTGGAGGCCTAAAGATCTATGACAAGATAGATGCTCTGAAGAGGCTCATCGACAAAGCCGACAAAGTTTTGATTGGAGGCTGCATCGCATATACTTTCCTTGCATCTAAGGGAGTTTCTACAGGCGACTCTCTAGTTGAGAGAGACTTTCTAGATTGGGCGGGAAAGATCTCGAGTCAAGATAAGATAGTTCTACCAGAAGACCATTTGGCCACATCAACGGTCAAGGACCTGAAAGACGTAAAGGTTGTTCGCGGAAGTATCCCTACAGGCATGAGTGGATTCGACATAGGTCCATCAACATTGCAGAGATTCACCTCAATCGTATCATCAGCATCCGGAACAGTATTCTGGAATGGTCCAATGGGCGTATTCGAAGTCAGAGAATTCGCTGGAGGAACTTTGGGTCTAGCATATTCAATTGCCCTAGCATACTTTAGAGGAGCATCGACTGTGATAGGGGGCGGCGACACAGTCTCAGCCTTCCTGAAGGCTGGAGTAAGGGAGACTGAGGTTAGCCACCTATCCACAGGCGGAGGTGCATCCCTCGAATATATTGGAGGGAAGGATCTGCCTGGAATAGAGATATTGAATAATAGACTTTGAAAGGCATCCCTTTAACTCTTTGAAGCGGGATTGGTTGCCGAACGGTTATGTAAGTCACTTCTGGAGGATTCTGATGAGGGGGTCTTCACGATTGTCTTTGATGATGCTGTGGACTATCATCGTCTCAGTCTCTCTGACACCCTCGAGCTCATGAATCTCCTTGACGATGCTTTTCAACTCTTTATTATCCTCGACGAACACTTCAAGTACGACGTCATACCTTCCGAAAATATAGTAGAACCCTGAGATTTGACGTAGGGCCTTCATCTTCTCCTCATTCTTCGACCTGAAGTCGCTCTTAGGATCCTCCTTTATGAGGATGAGGGCCCTCAGCCCTAAACCCAAGGCTTCAGGGTCGAGTCTGGCTGAGAATCCACGAATGATCCCTGACTCCACCAGACGCCTTACCCTCTTAGAGACAGTCTGCCTCGTCGCGCCTATCCTTGACGCTATGGCTGATACTGGTCTACTGCAGTCTTGCAACAACTCTAAAAGAAGCTTCTTATCCAGTTTATTCAGATTCTCCATGGCAGTACATCTCAGTAACTCTTCGTTAAAAATTTTTTTAACTTCTTTACCTAGAAACATCATATAAATTTTATAATAAACGTTATGCAAACTCTATCTGCCTACAAGGGACAAAACGCCCCTCCACATCCCTACATGTAGGGGATAGAGTAAGGCTGCGTGCCCGGTCGGATCTAACTCTCCTTAAGAGCTGTAAAGAGGGTTAGGTATCTCTCAGCGATCTTCGACGCTGAATTCTCCTCTATACATTTCCTGGCAGCCCTCTTGAGGGCCTCAATTAGATCTCTGTCGGTCAAAACTTGGATAAGTCGACTCTTGAACTTCTCAAGGTTTCTTGCAGGATACTTTACGACTTGCTCATTGAGCGACTCAAAAATCTTCGCGTCCGATACCATTATTGGGCATTCTGAACCTAAGCATAGATGGACTGTGCTCGAGAGGGTTATGTTCTCATCCCCAGGCTCATCCTCAACATGCTTCACAAACACATCCGCCGCATGGAGGTATTTGTATAGCCGGCTCAGGGGAGGCGCCTCCACCCTGATCTCTATGGGCAATTTCACCCTCCGGGATTCAAGTTTGAACCCTCTGAGGCTCCTCCCATCAGTTGTCAGAACGAGTATATGTAGAGGGCATATCCTGTTAACCTCGTCCAGGGCAGGTATGAGTGGCAGGTTCCTCCAAGCGCTGTAGCCGAAGAACAGTATGATCTTTCGATTCAAGGGTAGGCTCAACATTCTCCTCGCCTCACCCTTATCCCCACTAACTATGGGGTGATATGGAAAGGGTATGATGTGGAGTTTATCTTTAGGATAGACCGTTGAGAAGAGCCTCACATACCTCTCGTCGAAACAGATTATGGCGTCCCATTCAAACTTGTAGAATAGAGGCTCATCAGGCAAGTATCCTTCATGAATAACTAGGGCTGTCTTAGAGTATCTTCTGATCTCGCCGTATACTTTGAATAGTTCATTCATAGGCATTATCGCCAAGTTTTGGACGGTGAAGATTTCTGGGCGGAACCTCAGGATCGGCTCAGGGTCAAGCCACTCATCTCTACCCCAGTATGATGTCCCGAAACATCTTTCTACATACTCTTCGTCTTCCTGAATCACAATCCCGTCTGGACTGTTGGAGCCGTCGTGGGCGAAGACTCTGAGGTCATGCCCAGCCTCAACCCATTCCCTACCTATCAGCTCAGCACATATGGATGGGCCTGAATTAGCGTTCCAAGGAGTCATCATACCTATCCTCATCAACCCCACCCAGATATGGAATATCTTCAACTTTTGTACAACTGTTTGTATAAGTTGTAGTGTTGCATGGCGACTCTGCTCCATGATGTTAGGGCGGCATATTCTGCTACACGTCTCCTACAATCATCTGCAAACCCTTCATCGGTGAGTATCTTGATGAGAACCTTCACTAAACCCTCCCTGTCGCCAGGCTTGATCAGCGTCTGAGGCGAGACTTCTCCAACCTCCCCGAACCTTGGAACACTTGTTGCAACTATGGGCTTACAGGCTCCGAAGGCTGAGTGTAAGGCTCCACTGACCTCCATGAAGGGTTGATCGTGCAGAAACACGAATACATCAGCACTGGTGAATAGGATTGGAATATCCTCTGAAGGCACATATTTTTCAATCAGCTTCACATGTTCATTCAACCCTAAACTCTCAACCAGAATCCTCCTCCTAGAAGCCTCCTCCATATCTATCTTCGACGAGTATGGATGTAAGCCGCCGGCCAATACCAGCTTGACATTTGAAATGTGAGCTGCAACATCTTTGAATGCCCTTATCAGGAGCTGGTCGTTCTTGAAGTGTCTTATGAATCCGAATGAGAGTATTATCTTATCGAGTTCAGAGAATCCTAGGGATCTCTTCGCTATAGACGGTTCCCCAACAGGTATATTGGGGGTTCCGTGGGGTATTATGGTGATCTTCTTCCCATCGACGCCGTAGTTGCGCAGCCAGAGGCTCATCCCCCTTGAATGTACAATCAACATGTCTGATAGGTCGGCGAGTCTCTTATGATTCACAGGGAGATTCTCAAGCCCGTAACTGACTTTTTCAGGAGTCTCTGGGGTGTGCACCTCATGCATAGTCACAACCTTCCTGACTTTCAGCCTCCAGAGAAAGTTAAGAAACTCCTCACTCAACCCATATACGCTGTAGTCATGCTGGATATGGACGATGTCGGGCTTAATCTTGTAGATGACTCTCAGAATGTTCTCCGCGTAACCCTCACCCCTCCTGAAACATGGTATGCATGTCAACCTCTCAGTTTCTAATGGTGAGGAATCATACTCGGCAGCCACCGTTATACTTGTGTCCTTTGTTCCCTCAAGAAGTGCTTGGCATAGATTATCTGTGTAGTCTGCTATTCCGCAGTGTTGGGGTTGATAGGTTGATACGTAACATATCTTCAACAGCTCATCCTGCCATCAGAGACGTGAATTCGTTGATGAAACGTTCAGGCCTGAACTCTCTAGCTCTTTCGACACAGTTTCCCTGCATCATGCTCCAGTCTTCTTCACCCATCCTCAAAATCTGGATTGTTCTCTCTATGAATTCTTCATCATCCGCCACTAAGTACCCTGTCTTACCGTTGAGCATGGTCTCCTTCACTCCCCCTGAATTGTAAGCTACTACTGGTACGCCTTGACTCATAGCTTCGATGGGGGTCATACCGAAATGCTCGCCTATCCTCGGGTGGCAGTAAACTTTTGCTCCGCGATATAGTTTGAGTAGCTCCTCATCAGTGGGGTCTATGTGAAACTCTACATCACACATATTTAGGTTAAGGAGAGTCTCCAAGAATTTTTCATGCCGCATGTCCCTGTACCCAGCCAATATCAGCCTCGCATCCTTTACTTGCTCTTTTATCTTCGTAAAGGCCTTCACTAGGAAGTCTTGCCTCTTCAGTCTAGTGAACCTTCCAGCACATAGGATTATGTTCTCACGGTTGGAGCCGAGATTTTCAGGCTCATCCTCGAAGATGTAGTCTATTGCAGGGTAAACGACTGTCGCAAATCTTCCCCAAAACCTCCTAACCGCTCTCTGGGTATACTTGGAGTTGCATACTATTCTGTCAGCCGACCATAGGAAGAGTCTGTTGAACCATCCTGGGAACCTGTAATATTTGAGGTAAGTCTCCTCCAAACCTGCAGCCTCCTCCTCGCAGGGGAAATGCACGTACTGTAATGTCTTCAGTCTCCTCCTGACAGCTTTACTCAACCCCAGGGTCACCGTATCTTCACTCATAGATATGATGATGTTCGGGGAGACGCTCTCTACAATGTCTTTTAATGTAAAGTATATTGTCGCCAAATTACCTTGGAGGGTGCCTGAGCCTCTCTGCTTGAACAGTATGGTCTTGAGGTTTGAGAATTCTGGGAATCCGCCTGTGAAGTTTGAGGTGAGAACATAGACTTCAACCCCAACCTTCTCCAAGCCTACAGCAAGAATCTTGGTCAACCTCTCTCCACCGCCTTTGATGGAGAGGTGTGGATGAATGATGAGTACCTTCATCCCCCAGTAACCCCCCTTCTAACCTTAATTTTGGTAAATTCTGTATTTTAATGGAGATTTTATGGTGAAATTGTTTCTCCACAGACTTTTAAAGTTTATAAGATGTATCTTCGAGGGCTATCTTATAATATTGCCTATTGATGAACATTTTATGAATCATCTTTGATTCAATCTTAAGATCTGGAGGATTGTCTGTTTGAGTTTCGACGTTATGATGGAGTCTAACCGTCCTCTTCCAATGTTCAGGAGGGGGAAGGTTAGGGACGTATATGATATGGGTAAGTTTCTGCTGATAGTATCGACAGACCGAATCTCAGCCTTCGACTTCGTTCTTCCAAACGGCATCCCCAGTAAGGGCTGGGCCTTGAACATGCTCTCAGTCTACTGGTTCGAAAAGACCAGGAACATATTCCCAAACCATTTCATAGAGAAGGTTGACGATAGGAGTATGAAGGTTCTGAAGGCTGAAAGGATCGATGTTGAGTGGGTTGCAAGAAGATACCTTTACGGTTCAGCTTGGAGGGCCTATGCTCAGGGGA
>Ga0123519_10004323_pt1 | contig 23113 bp, 15 predicted proteins | sample YelNatPaOPRAMG02_FD_87396 | JGI IMG/M metagenome (GOLD analysis project Ga0123519, IMG submission 87396) | Hot spring microbial communities from Yellowstone National Park - Yellowstone National Park OP-RAMG-02 (version 2) | ecosystem: Environmental > Aquatic > Thermal springs > Hot (42-90C) ...
CAGCCTCCGACGGTCTATTTTCCGCTCATAGTCAGAGAGTCTCTCATGATCGAGCCGACGGAGACGGAAAGCATGGAGACCCTGGACGCCTTTGTTGCGGCCATGAAGAAGATCGCAAGAAAGGCGGCGGAGGATCCGAAAAGCATCCTTGACGCTCCGTTCTCCACTCCGGTCAGCCGGCCCGATGAAGTCAGAGCCGCCAGGGAGATGGACGTGGTTTATCCATGATTTTGCCATGGAGAAACGGCCTGAACTGTATGACGGTCAGATTCCTCATTCAGGTTGGAGGCAAACTGCTGTTTGACTATCATGCGGCGCGGGTGCTGCCGGGTTCGACCCCAACGTGAAGATGCGCCTGGTGCAGAAGCTCAAGGACAGGGCGGGGATCTCTCTGTCCGACAGACCAGTCGTGCTTCAGGCGCGCGTCCCAGCCGAAGAAGCGCGCACGGGGGGAAGGGGAATGAAGGCATCTTCCGGGCGTACACTTTACGAGCGATCCCAACTTTTCTTCCAATGAATCTTTTTGTGGCTGGCCCTGTCATCAAGGGAAGGCGGGTTCGACTGCAACACAAGGAGCAAGTCCATGCAGACAAACCACAGAGAAAACAGGCGGGAGAGATTTCCGGAATTTGAGGACCTTGTTCCAGCGGGAATGAAGGAAGCCTGCTGGTTTGCCGGCGCATGGGCCGCGGCCATGTCGCGAAAAGAGCCGGACATGGACCGCGCCCGCATTGTGGAATGGCGTCAGGGGTGGGGGATGCCCCGCATTGACCGTTCCATCGCCGGAGGGCCGCTGACACTGGGAGGCAGAGTTTATGAACGCGGTCTTGGGACCCATGCCGACAGCGCAATCAGAATTCGAGCGCCAGGCCCCATCCGGACGATTCGCGCATTTGCAGGGCTTGACGACAATCCTGCCACGCGTGCTTCTGCTGCCAACAGGGGGGCTCCGAAGCGGTTGCTGTTCAGCGTCGAAGCCGGGGGCAGGGAAGTCTGGCGCGGCGGGCCTGTCGGCCTGAACGATCAACCGCTGGCGGTCGAGGGGGCCGGCGGGGGATCGGAAGATGTTGTCCTTAAAGTCGCCGAGACTTCCGGACGCATTGAGTATGCGCATGCGGATTGGGCGGGGCTTGAGATCACGCTGGCTGATGGCAGTGTCTGGCGGCTTGATGGCGGTCCATTCGCCGCGCAATGGCTGCCTGTCTGTTCTCCGCCGTTTTCGTTCAGGATCGGCGGGAAGGACTCCGGCGAGGCAATGAGAAATTGGTCATTTTCCAGCCAGCGCGCGCCGGAGGATGAGAATGCGGTCCGAGACGTCTGCGCATGGAGGGATCCGCACAGCGGAGTGGAAATCGAGGCCGAGATATTGACGCACCGCGGATTTCCTGCTGTTGAGTGGGTTTTGAGGTTTCGCAACACAGGCGAGTGCTCCTCGCCGATTCTGGAGGATGTTCAGGCGCTCGACGCTTCCTGGCTGGGAATCGGCGATGTTATTCTGCGCAGATCCCGCGGTTCGACGTGCCGGATTTCGGATTTCGAATATCTCGTTTCTCCGATCGGAGTCGGGGAAAGGGTTGCAATGGCCGCAGGGGGCGGGCGCTCGTCCAACGAATGGCTGCCGTTTTTTAACCTTCAGACAGGCGATACAGGGGTCATTGCAGCCGTTGGATGGAGCGGCCAATGGGCCGCCTCGTTCTCGCGGGAAGGCGAGAGTCTTGTGCGTTTGAAAGCAGGCCAGGAACTCACTCGTTTCGCTCTTCACGCCGGCGAGGTTGTTCGGACGCCGCGAATTCTGCTTCTGTTCTGGAACGGCGACCCCCAGGACGGGCATAATGTTCTGAGGCGTTTTCTGCTGGCGCGCCATGTTCCGAGGCTGGACGGGAAGATCCTTCGGGCCCCCCTGACGGTCGCCCACTGGGGCGGCATGAAGACAGCAGATCATCTGGCGAGGATAGATGTGTACCGCAGGAAGGGTCTCGAGTACGAATACTACTGGGTGGACGCCGGCTGGTACGGCCCTCCGGACAGTTATTCCCCGGACGAGTTCACAGGAGACTGGGCCAGACATGTGGGCAACTGGAACGTGAACCCTGCTGCGCATCCTGAAGGATTGCTGCCTATCAGCAGGGCGGCCGCGCAGGCCGGCATGAAGTTCCTTGTGTGGGTCGAGCCGGAACGCGCAGTCTGCGGGACACCACTTACCGAGGAGCATCCTGAATGGTTCCTTGGAGAACGCAAACCAGGCGCCAATCTCCTTTTCAATCTGTCCGATCCGGGCGCGAGGAAATGGCTCGCGGATTTTCTCAGCCGATTCATCGAGCGGGAGGGGATTCATCTGTACAGGCAGGATTTCAACTTCGATCCGCTTCCGTACTGGCGGGCTGCAGACGGACCGGACAGGCAGGGGATTACGGAGATGAAATACGTAGAAGGCCTCTACGAACTGTGGGACGAACTCCTTCGGAGGCGGCGTGGGCTCGTGATAGACAACTGCGCCAGCGGAGGCCGGAGGATTGATCTGGAAACGATAAGCCGGAGCATTCCTCTTTGGAGAAGCGACTGGCAGTGCTGGCCCGACAACGATCCGATCGGCGGCCAGACCCATTGGATGGGCCTGTCATACTGGGTTCCCCTGCATGGGACCGGCACGTGGGGCGCTAGATTGAACGGGGACAGGCGCGACACATATCGGGTGAGGAGCGCCTACGGTCCGGCGTTTCAGTTCTCGCTTTTCCCTTATGCCCATACAGGCATCAGGGATGACTACAACTGGGATTGGCACAGGAGGATGCTGGCCGAATATCGGCGCGCCAGGCCATTGTTTTACGGGGATTACTATCCCCTGACCGGCTGTTCGCCGGCTGGGGATGCGTGGGCCGCAATGCAGTTTCACAGGCCCGATTTGGGCGAGGGGATTGTGATTGCCTTCAGGCGGCCTGACTCTCCGTTCATCACTGCTGAGTTCCGGCTTCGCGGCATCGAGCCTGAATCCCGGTACCAGGTGGAGAACACCGACAGCGGCGAAATTCGGGTTGAGGACGGGGCTTTGCTCGCAGGCCGCGGACTGGCCGTGACCATGGAGCAGGCTCCTGACAGCAGGGTGTTTTTCTATCGCAGGCACGTCGCAGCTGATCCCTGATTTTGCGTTTGAGAGATGGCCGGATTCCGCAACATGCTTGAAAAAACTGTTCAGTAAAGAATCCCGCAAAGCGAGACCGTACAGACGGATGAGAACCGCAGAGCCGGAGGTGCGAAATGGCTTGATCTGGTGTGAAAGTGGTGTTAGCATGGGAAATATGAAGCTGGGGCATGTGCAATTGATGTGTACCGGCCTCCTGGTCTGTCTGGCATGTTTATCCTGGCGCGCGGCATGGGCCGATCCTCTTGCCCTGCAGGCCGACATAGCAAATCTCGAGAACGGGAACAAGGTGCCGACCACCTTCGTTGTGAGGGGACGTGCGTTCAATGCGGCGACCGAGGGCGCTTTGATCGAAGGTGGGCTCCAGGCGTTCCATTGCTATGGGGCTGGCCGGGATCCGGCGGGCGGCAGATATCCGACCAATGATCTACCGCCGGCCGGTCACCTGCAGGAGGGCACGAACTCGGAATTTGCGGCCAATCCGACCTCGTACGCCAACTGGTGGCTCCACAACGACGCGTCTTTCCGGTCGGCCCATGGGATTCCCAGCGATCCGCTGGGTGACCAGTGGCTTCCGCCATACAAGATGCGTCAGGTTTTTAATGTGCTCACCAATCCCGCGGACGATGTGACATGGCCTGGTGATAACTTCGTGGTGAGGATGGAAGGGAGGCTTGTGATCCCGGTGGACGGATCTTACACCCTGACTGGCGGGGGCGACGACAGGGTGGCGATCTATGTGGATGGCCGCAAGGTGTATGACCAGTGGCTTTCGGGGCAGTACAATGGCTCGGTGTTTCTGACCGCGGGTGAACATGGATTCACGGTGGATTTCCAGGAAAACGGCGGCGGGCAGTGGTACGGTTTCAGTCTGCCGACCGGCGCTTCGCTCAAGGCCGCGCCCAGGGACGAGCACATTTTCCAAGGTTGGACACTTGAGTACGGCCGTTACTACGAGGAGCAGCGGAATGGAATGCTGACGCTGTGCTTCCGGGCGAATGTTGACGGAAGCGGCGGACCCATAGGCGGCACTAATTTCTTCAAGGGCATTTCGTCTGAATCGTACGGGAGTTATGACATCGGCCCATCGCCCCAGGCGGACAATTACCGCATGTACATGGTGGGTTACTGGTACGCGCCGCAGGACGGAACATATGATTTCACCGGCGGGGCGGACGACCGCTATGGCCTTGCAATCACGAACGATGAGGCCGGCGATCCGTGGACCATTCCGCTGGTAATGGACAATGCGCCGGCTTCAGGTATTTATCTTACACAGGGATGGAAACCCTTCCGCATGGAGTTCGGCGAGGGAGGGGGGAGCGCAGGCTGGTCCATGCAATGGCGCGTGAACAGCGGCATCTGGAACTATTTTCAGCCTTCAAGTTTCAAGTCCACGGCGGCGCGCGCGTATGACTGGACTTTGGTCACCAACAGCCCAGCGCCGTGCGCCTCGGAGACGAACCTTGCTGTGGTGGCGCTCGGCGATCTGCCGGAAGGCACGCTGGTTGACGTGCGTCTGCGGGCAGTGGGCACTGATCTGAGTTATGCGGAGGAAACTGTGCAGGTGGAGGTCACTGCCGCAGGCGGTCCCCTGATCCGGAACGAGACGCCGACGAACACCACGGCGTCCGCCGCGGATTTTCGCGGCTATCTTGTCAGCACAGGCAGGGCTGAAACTGCAGTGTTCCTCTGCTGGGGGCTCCAGGATGGAGGCACGAACGATCCGGGCAACTGGGACCATGTCCAGAATCTTGGCGTGCCCAGTCCCGGCGCGGTCAGCACCAATGTCGGGCTCCTGACTAATGCCGTGACCTGGTACCGGTACTGGGCATCCAACTCGTGGGGTGTGTCGTGGGCCACGAACGCATGCTTCGTTGTGCCCGGGGAAGTGAACATAACCGTGGATTCAGCGGAAGGAAAGGAAGTGCCGCCGACTCCGATGGTTTTCTCCTTCAGCAGACCCTCCTGGTCCACAGGTGTGGCTCTTCGCGTGTTTTTCCAGACCGGCGGCACGGCGGTTCCGGGGTACGACTACACGAGTCCCGGCAACAGCGTGGTCATTCCTGCCGGGTCCATTTCTCAAACTTTGCCGGTTTGGCCGCTTGGGGACACAAACGGACAGGAAGGAACTGAGACTCTGGTCCTGACCCTGGCGGCAGCCGGTTACTACCTTGTCGGAACGCCTGGTTCGGCAATGGGCACGATCGAGGACTACAAGCCCATGGACCTGCATGCGGCCATTGCCAGCCCGGCGCCGGGCGAACGCGTGTCTCCGCGTTTTTCCGTGCAGGGTGTGGCGTACAACGGGACTCCGGAAGTCGGCTGGCAGGATGGCGGTATGGAGGCATTTGCCCGGGCCGGCCTCACCCCCTGCTCACGGCATTTCGATCTGTTCCCGGTTGCGAGGGGGTGCCCCGATATTCCGCAGGCCAACGAACTTTCAAGCGGCACGAATTCCCTCTTCGTGGGTGACCCGCTGCGGTACGACTCCTGGTGGCTGCATGACACTGCGTCGTGGCGCGCTTCCAATGGCATTCCCGGATCTGCCACAGACCAGTGGCTTCCTCCCTGGGTGATGCGCAAGGTGTTTGGCGCCCTTTCCTCCTCCAGCGATGACAACTGGGGCTGGGGGGATGATTTCTCCGTGCGGCTCGAGGGGCGGGTTGTGGCGCCGTCCAACATGATGGGACGGTTCTGGGGCGGGGCAGACGACATGATCGTCATCTACCTCGACGGCTGCGTTGTTTACAACAACAGAGCGGCGACTGTGTCTGACGGGTGGGCTTGGCTGGCTGCCGGCGAGCATGCTCTGACCGTGGATTTCTACGAGATGGCCGGAGGGCAGAATTACCAGTTCTGGATCCCGAACGGCTGTACATTGCGCGCAAATCCTCCATACAGTCACACCTTTGGTGTATGGACTCTCGAACTCGGCCGGTGGTATTCGGGTGAACGGCGCGCCGGCGCGCTGACCCTGCGGGTTCGCGACGGTTGGAGCGGGGCCGGCAGTTATATCGGAACCACAACGTACTTCCGGTGCGTTTCAGCTCAATTTTACGGCAATGATATCGGGCCTTCGCCGCAGGTTGACAACTACCGGATCTACATGGCGGGGTATTGGCATGTGCCGACGAACGGGGTTTACGATTTTCAAGGAGGGGCGGATGACCGGTACGCTCTGGCCATCACGAATAACCCGGACGCGGATCCGTGGACGATTCCGCTGGTGATGGACAATGCGGCGGTGAACGGGGTGAGCCTGACCGAGGGATGGAAACCGTTCCGCATGGAGTTTGGCGACATAGGCGGAAAAGCCGAATGGTCAATGCTGTGGCGGGTGAACGGCGGCTCCTGGAGCTATTTTTATCCTTCAAACTTCATGTCAACCGAAGATTTGGCGTTCGAGTGGACGCTGATCACAAACGGCATCCAGCAGTGCTCATCTCCCTCGTCACTTGCAACTGTGGTGCTGAGAGACGTCGCGACTCAGGAGGTCGCCTATCTCAGGCTGCGGGCGATAGGTTCGGACCGTTCTTTTGCCGAGCACGTTGTTCCCATTCGGATCAGCCCTGTCCGCGGCACAATCTTCATTGCAAGGTGACGCTCATGAACAAGTCGCTGATTCCCGAAGTGAAGGCCGTGCAGATGGGAGCCGCCCCAGTTCCGCTGAACCGCCTGGAATCCATCGAGATATCCGGCTTGCCGGCCGAGACCGTCAGAAAAGCCAGGTTCCTTTTCCCTGAGTTGCGAGTGGAAAACGTCGGGCGCGCCGGTGCGTTCTGCGCGTTCGCAGGCGCTGCGCGGGGCCGGTTCAAGCCCCAAGAGCTGCCCTCCTCCTCCCATGCGCAGGGATATGTGCTGCGCGTATCGGATGGCGGCGCCTGGATAAGGGCGCATGACGGGCCTGGCCTCTGGTACGGCCTTGCCACGCTTGCCCAACTGCTTCGCCGGCCGGACAAGCAGGGTTGTGTGCCGGCGCTCGAAATTCACGACTGGCCCGCGGTGATGTTGAGGGGCATTCACCTGGACATGAAGGGCTGCCAGCCGAAGTTCGCTGCTATGATTGACTTTGCGAGGGTCCTGGCGTCTCACAAGATCAACATGATTCTGCTGGAAATTGAAGACAGGATGGTCTTCCGGTCGGCTCCGGGCGTGGCTGTTCGCGGCGCCTTTTCAGCCGCGGAGCTTGGCAGATTCGAGGAGGAATGCCGATCGCTTTTCATTGAGGTTGTACCCAAGGTGCAATGCCTCGCTCACGTGGACTACATTCTGAAGCACGAGAGGTACAGGACCATGAGGGAGGCTGGTCATCCTTATCAGTATTGCCCGCGCAATGAGGCCGGTTTGGCGCTGTGGAAGGCGATGGCGTCGGAAGTGATGGAAGCTATGCCTGCCGGCCGTTATTTTCACATCGGGGCGGACGAGCCTGCAAACCTCGGCGAGTGCCGGATATGCAGGAGGCACTCCAAGGCTGACTCATACATCTACAGAGTCCGTAGATGCATCGAACACGTGGCGAATCACGGCCGCCGTCCGGTAATGTGGGACGACATTCTGAGAAATCTGCACCGCCACATGACCGATGATGAGGCCAGGCGAACATGGGATCTGGGCCGCAACGCCATTCTCATGTACTGGGCATACGGTTACGGCGGCGCGAACAATGAGTTCCCCTTCCTGCCGCCATACCTGGACGCCGGCATGGAGGTTTGGGGAGCGAGCGGGGCCTCAGGATGCGGTCCGAGCTGGAATCAGGACTTGCCGCCATTCCGGGAGCGCGCCCTGAACATGGGCGTCTGGTCGGAAACCGCGGCACGGTTCGGACTGTCAGGCCTTGTGCACACGGGATGGACAAAAATTGCCTCTGCCGATCCTCCGGCCGAGCCTCAGGAGGGGTGCTGGACCACGATTCTTTACGGAGCCGACGCTGCATGGGCCGGCAGGCATATCGAGGCCGAGCCGTGGATGGAAAAGATGGGAAAGGTTTTCTGGGGATTGGAGGATGTATCAACCCTTTCCTCGCTTGCTGACGCTCACGAACGTCCCATCTGCGCAGAATCAGCGCCCGCTGCAGCCAGTCAAAGGGAAAGGTGGGAACTTTTTTGCGCGCTCAGCGGCCTTGCGGCGCACAGGAAGGAGCGCCAGAGGCTTATTGATGACTGGCAGATGTACAGGGCGGCGCTGCGCGCCGGGAAACTGCCGGACTATCGCCTGGCCATGGTGCGCTCGCATCTGGATGCATTCGAGCGGGCCCGCAGATCCAGGATGCGGGCTGTTGCCGCAGCCCTCGGCAGATTCTACACGCCGGCGACCGTATCTTCGTACCTGGAGTCCCGATTCGGAATTGATGAGGAGATCATCGCGCGGTTGAAGACGCTGCTGAAGCGATCGTCTGTCAAATGAGGCCGGATTCCGGTTCGGGAAATCCGGGTTGAAACAGCGCCATGTTCTGGCCATGGCATCCGGCGCTCGGACGAATCACAGGAAGGCGCTATTCGACAGGTTCGGCCGTGACACGATCAGCCTCGCGTCTGAGGAGCCATGTTCTTCCTGTCGGCGGCGCGACAAGTCTGATCTCCTGTGCGTCGGGCCATGGCTTCAGAGAAAAGGCCGCATCTGCGCTGTCCTGCGTGAAGGAGCGGACCACGGCTCTGTCGCCGAGCTTCAGCCCTGACCAGATTGCGCCGTTCCACGTCACTTCCGGAACTTCTGTATTCATGACTCTTCCGTCTTCCAGGAACTCGCGGTATGCGAGCATCTCGTCATAGACGGCCACGGCGTCTTCGACCTCCTCGACCGCAATTTCCGGATGCTTGGGTCTCGGCTCGTTGAAAATCTGCATCGAATCGGCGCCGCGCAGCCAGATATGCCGGAGTATCTCCCTGTATCGGCTCCGGCTGAGGATGGGAACCTTGTCGTCGTCAACATCGGGACAGTACCGGCATACCCACGGCACGCATTGTTTTTCGGACTCCAGGCGGAGGGCATTCTCCATGTGGGCGGAGATCTGGCCGAGCATGACATGAGTGTAAAGCCTGTCCATGTGCTCCTGGTCCAGCGGATAGTTCCAATTCGTGCTCCAGTGTTCGCGGTAATATATGTCGTTGCCGTAGGCCACCGGATTTGCGGCGGTGAAGAGGCCCAGAGACATGGGCGGGAATTTCCACGTGCCCCAGCATGAAGGGGTCGGACATTCCGGACTCGAATACACTTTCTCCCAGTCGGTCACTGAACAGCCGGGATAAATCTCCAGAATGGGCGCAGCCACATAGGCGCTGAACAGATCAGCTCTCAGCGCCATGATGAAATTGACATATTCCTTCCAGGAATCCAGCACCCGGCGCGGAAAAAGTTTTCTGCACCTAGAACACGCTGCGGCCTGTTCCCACCGGCCCCTGGACCAGACAAGCGGCTCAACTTCCCAGTCGAGCCAGGCGGCGCTGACCTCGATTCCAGCTTCCCTGTATTTTCGCAGGATGCTGCGAATGTTGTCCGCTTTCACCCGCCATCCCTCGAACAGCAGCGGACAGGCATAGTGATGATCGCCCTGCGCGATTTTGTAGTCGGCGGGAAGCCTGTGCAGGGGGTCGGTTCCCAGATCGTAAGGCCCGTTGCCGCCCCATCCTTCGACAAAAATCACGGCAGCGCCGGCGCTCTGAATAGCTCTTGCCATTTCGATATATCCTTCATGAAGGGGGATGCGCTGTGTCAGGCCGCGGCTGGCCAGTTCGCGGTACACCTCGGGCGGCATGGGCTTCCTGTCGCGGAATGATGTGTCGTTGGTGCTCATTACGAATGCCGGCCAGGTAATCATCGGCAGTCTGCCGGCATAGTCGTGTGCAAGAGGCGGGACGCTCCGCAACACATCAGGAACTGTCCAGCGGACCGGCTCATCGCCGTGCAATATGGGATCGTGTGCCATGGAAGAGGCCAGTATCATGGTCGCGAGCATTCTGACAGCGGTTCGGTTCATCCCGGATTTTGCGTTCGCGAAGCGCGGATATCTGTACAACACCGTCAAGATTGAATGCAACCGATTTTGCGATTGGCCGGACGCGGCAGCCGCGTTGACAAGGCCGGAGCGTTGCGATTATGGTCTGGCCATGATTCCTGCGTGGATCATTGAAAAAAAGCGCGACGGGCTGCGGCTCGACGAGGAGGAGATCAGATTTTTTGTCGAGGGTTACACATCGGGCCGCATCCCGGATTATCAGATGTCAGCTTTGGCTATGGCCGTATATTTTCGCGGCATGGATGCTGAAGAGACGGCGGTTCTCACCGATGCTATGATGCGCTCGGGCGATGTGCTTGACCTGTCCGGAATCCCGTTTCCGAAAGTGGACAAACACTCGACTGGCGGAATAGGCGACAAGACTTCGCTGATCCTCGCCCCATGGGTGGCATGCTGCGGCATTGCGGTGCCGATGATTTCCGGCCGGGGGCTTGGGATAACGGGCGGAACGCTCGACAAGCTCGAATCCATTCCGGGTTACAGGACGAATCTGTCGGCCGAGGAGTTTGTCCGTGTTGTTTCCACGTGCGGGTGTTCGATAATCGGCCAGACCGAGACGCTTGCTCCTGCTGATCGCAAGCTGTATGCCCTGCGGGACGTGACGGGCACAGTGCCATCCATACCGCTCATCTGCGCCAGCATAATGTCGAAAAAACTTGCCGAAGGCATTGATGCTCTCGTGCTGGACGTGAAATGCGGCCGCGGCGCTTTCATGAAAGACATGGCCGCGGCGCGGGAACTCGGCCGCGCGATGTCCGCCACCGGGCGCCGGATGGCGAAAAGGGTGTCGGCGCTGATAACAGACATGAACGAGCCGCTTGGAAGGGCGGCCGGCAATTCAGTCGAAGTGATGGAGGCTGTAGAAGCCCTGAAGGGGCGCGGACCCGCGGATCTCATGGAGGTGACGCGCGCTCTGGCCGAAGAAATGCTGATGGCTGGCGGGGTCGCCTCTGACAGAATGTCAGCCGCCCGATCGCTGCAACACGCATTGTCGAGCGGGGCGGCTCTGGAAAAATTCCGCGAAATGGTGAGACTCCACGGAGGAGACGCCCGCATCGTCGAGGATTTTTCGCTGTTTCCCCGAGCCAGGATCAGCATGCCTGTCCGGTCTGATCGGGATGGATTTGTTCAGTCTGTTGACGCCGAGGCGGTCGGCAGGGCATGCGTGATCCTTGGCGCCGGACGCAAAGTGGCGAGCGACAGAGTGGATCACGCCGCAGGCGTGACCGACATTGCAAAGGCGGGAGAACAAGTGAGCAGCGGGGAAGCGCTGGCCGTGGCCCACGCTTCGGATTCGCGCCTTGTCGAGGAGGCGATGCCGCATCTGAAGGCGGCTTTCTCGGTCGGCGGCCGGCCTGTGAAACAGAGATCGAGGATACTTGAAAGGCTGCAGGATGAAGGACGCGGATTTGGGATGTAATCTTGTCATGGAGGCAAGGAAGGCTTCTGAGCGGGCGTATTGTCCGTATTCCGGCTTTGCCGTGGGGGCGGCGCTTCTGGCAAAGGACGGGCGGATTTTCCGCGGGGTGAACGTGGAAAATGCATCCTACGGCCTTACCATCTGCGCTGAAAGGAATGCGGTGGCGGCTGCCGCGTCTGCCGGGGCGCTCGAGTTCTCGGCGCTGGCTGTTGCGGGAGGGCCTGAGGACCGGCCGGCTGTGCCGTGCGGCGCATGCCTTCAGGTGCTGGCCGAGTTCTGCAAGGCGGACCTTGCCGTTTTTATTGCCCCGCTGCGTGGAGGCAGAATACGGAAAACATCTCTGGGTCGTCTTCTGCCGAGGGCGTTCGCGTTAGATGCGCGGAGGAGACCGGCGGCGGCACGCAGGGGGTGGGGCAAGGCATGACCAAGACGTTCGTTCTGGACACCAACGTCCTGCTTCACAACGCCGATTCCATATTCAGCTTCGCCGACAACGACATTGTCCTTCCGATGGCGGTGATGGAGGAACTGGACAAGTTCAAGTCCAGGCACGATGAGCTCGGACGCAACGCGCGGCAGGTCATACGGGCTCTTGACGCAATGCGCGCGGGCGGAAGCCTGAGGGCTGGAGCGCCGACTCCCGGAGGTGGGAGACTTCGCATATTTGCGGACGAGGACGCCTGCGAGGCAACGGAGCTGGATGGGCGAGTCACTGACAATCGTATTCTGCGGCTTGCCTATGCCCTGCACAGGAAAGGCGACCATGTCATTTTTGTCAGCAAGGACATCAACGCGCGGTTGAAGGCGGATGCGCTTGGAATTCCGGCGGAGGATTTCGAGAGCCAGAAGGTCAACATAGAGGATCTGTATACCGGCTACTCGGAAATTACCGTACCGGGCTCGTTGATAGACGCGTTTTTCAGGAACAAGACCCTTCGTGCGGACGATCTGCGGTTCCGTCCCAACGAGTTCGTGCTGCTCAAGGACGAGCACAACGAGCGGCGGACGGCCCTCGGCAGGATGCTGGGGCCCGGCGTGATCACACATCTTTCGAACAGGTACGACCAGGTCTGGAATATCCAGGCCAGGAACAAGGAACAGAGGCTGGCCCTTGAACTGCTGATGGATCCTGATGTCCAGATGGTCACGATCGTCGGGCAGGCCGGCACGGGCAAGACGCTGCTTGCGCTTGCCGCCGGACTGCACACGACTCTTCAGCATCGCCGTTACGACCGGATTCTGGTCTCGCGTCCCGTGATTCCGATGGGCAAGGACATAGGTTACCTCCCGGGGGCCAAGGAGGAAAAGCTTGCGCCATGGATGCAGCCGATTTTCGACAATCTGATGTATCTGATGCGCGACGGGTCTTGCGAGGGGGCGGCGAGGCGGCGCAAAACCAGGGAGACGGCGCGTGACAGGGTCGAGAGGCTTCTGGCCGAGAACGTCATCATTCTGGAGGCGTTGACATACATCCGCGGCAGGAACATACCGGGTCAGTACGTGATCATAGACGAGGCACAGAACCTTACGCCTCACGAGGTGAAGACTGTAGTCAGCCGCGCGGGCGAAAACACAAAGATGGTGCTCACAGGTGATCCCTGGCAGATAGACAATCCGTATCTGGACGCATCGAGCAACGGCCTGATCTACGCCGCTGAAAGACTCAAGGACCAGAAGATCCACGGTCATGTCACGCTCAGGAGCAGTGTGCGCAGCGCTTTGGCCGCTGTTGCGGCGGAACACCTCTGATAACCAACTATGCCGGATTTTGCGCCTTGCCCGAGTGCGGCAGATGCGAGGCGCCTCGGAGCGCAGCCATGAGCGTGAACTGGCCTCGTTCAGGTTTGATTGACAATGGCATCGGGCCCGGCCGGTGTTATTTCGTTCATGACATTCTCGAAGCGCGGCATTCCCCGTGCCACCAGAATTGCAGGAATGCCGGGCCGTCTGACGATCTTGTTGCGAATCAGGCGGATTCCACTGCCCCCGCCGATCAGGAAGATTTCGGCATTTCCATCACGCGCGGCATTCTCCTCCAGGACGCATTCTTCGAAGGTTTGGCGGCTTGATTCCTGACCCGGCGGCGTGTCCATGAAGGAGATGCCGCATCCGCCGTTGTGTCGTATGGTGAGTTTTCTGTTCGTGTTGTCGTCGTCCCTCGCCCACACGAGCAGGCCATGGCTTCTGTTGCCTTCAAATACGCAGTCCTCCACAACCGTGTCCCTCACCTTCAGGCAGTAGAAGAGGCCGCATTCTCCGCATTTCCGGGCGGAACTGCGCCGGACAGCGCATCTCGCTGAGCCGCTTCCCGGATGAAAGCCATGGCCGGAACACGACTCGGCGCTGCAAGAATCAATTTGAACATCTTTGCAGGTCTGGAACGAAAAGCCGTCTCCGCTGAAATTGACGGCGTTCACCTTCCTGACGATGACGCCGCATGACCGATAAGCATAGAATGCGCCGCCGCGGCAACCATTCAGCATTTCGTTTTCAGAGCTGTTGCCATCCAGGACGAGATCTTCGAGTACGGCGTTGCGGACTTGCGATGCCTCGACCAGCGGAAAAAGAGTCCGGACGCAACCGGCCTGGCTGTTCGAGTAGTCCATGCAGGCCGGCCTGTCCATGATCCATGTGGCGCCTTCCTTGCGCACCAGTGTTGCGACGGTGTCCAGGAAACCGCCTGTGGCAGCGCTGCTGACCAGCACCCCGTCGCCCGGTTCGAACAGGTCGGGCTCCGCGACATCGAATGCCCGGTGGCCGTACCCCATGAAGGCGATCAGCCTGGACTTTTTCATGGGTTCTTTTTTCAGAACGGTTTCAGGGCCGGCCCCTCGCACGAGCACATTCGTGCGCAGATGCAGCGAATCGCGCATTTTGAAAACGCCCGGCGAAAGTCTGACTATTCCGCCGCCGAGCGCCGCCACACGCTCCACGGCGGCCTGAATCTGCAGGTTGGAGAATCCCGGTATGTCGCAATTGCCGCCGCCGACACTGACCTCGGGCAGGTCCTGCTCCCAGGTGAAAGGCGGAATGTCACTGCTTTCACAGTCAAAGTCGCGCATTTCATCCGTTCGCATGGGGCCATCCTCCGTATTTGACCGCGATAATCCGGCGGCATTTTTGCCGCATGCTCACACATACTGAAACAGCACGCCGAAGTCCAGATGCCAGATTCCTCAGCGGCGGTGCCGGCGCAGGCCGGGCGCGGCCGTTGCTTCCGTTATCGGCATTGCCTTTTTTTGGCTTGCCCGTCCGAATCGCATGTGGTCTAGGAACTGCGTTTTTTCCGATGGTTCAAGCAATCAGGCTTTTCCAGAAGTTGGGAACATGGCGCGGGTTGGTGGGCTGCCGCTGAACTTCTGGTGTGCATACAGGAACTCGATGAAGCGGATCTTGCAGGCGCGTATATTGGGACTGATATTCGACCTTGACGGGACGCTCACGAAGCCTGCGATTGACTTTGCGGAGATGAGGAGGAGGCTGGGGATAGGATCAGGGGATATGCTCCAGACCGTCCGTTCGTGGCCGCCCGAACGCATGCGGGAGGGGTTTAGAATCATCGAGGAGATCGAGGAACGCGCGTTGCTGAAGGCGGAGTTGCAGGAGGACGCGCCGGACACACTGCGCCTGCTGGCCGCAAGGGGTATGAAGCTTGGCATTCTGACCCGCAACACGCTCCGCTCAGCTCAGAAAATAATCGGAATGCTGGGAGTGGCGTTCGATCCTGTGCTCGCAAGGGATTTCGGCCCGGTCAAGCCGGACCCGGCGCCGGTCCGTTTCATATGCGAAAGATGGGGCCTGCCGCCGCGGAATGTCCTGCTGGTTGGAGACTATCGGGACGACATCGCGTGCGGCCGCGCGGCCGGCTGCGCCACGTGTCTGTTGCTTCGCGAGAGCAATTCGCAATACAGATCCGAGGCCGACTTGGCCGTGAACAGGTTGGCCGATTTGCTCGAAGTCCTGCCCTGAGACGCCGCGCAGGGCGCGGGGTTCATTCGTAACGCAGGCTTTCTATTGGATTCAGTCTGGCGGCGCGCCATGCAGGATAGAAGCCGAAGAAGATGCCCACGGCCGCGGAAAAGAGGAGGGCAATGAACACTGCTCCTGGTGAGATCAGAACAGGCCACTTGTTGACTCTGGCGAGCACGTGAGCCGTTGCTGCGCCGGCGCCGATGCCGAAGATGCCTCCGATGCCGGAGAGCATCACGGCTTCAGCCAGGAACTGCACGAGTATATCTCTGCGTCGCGCGCCGACCGCCATCCTCAATCCGATCTCGCGCGTTCGTTCCGTGACCGACACGAGCATGATGTTCATGATGCCGATGCCGCCCACCACCAGCGATACCGACGCTATGACGGCCAGCAGCGCGCTCATGAGCCTTGAGACCTGGGTGATGGTCTGTGTGACCTCCGTGATGTCCATGATGGAGAAATCATCATCAACGCCCGGGCCGAGCCTGTGGCGCTGCCTCAGCAGAGAGGTGATGTCGCGCCTGGCTTCTTCAAGCACTTTGATGGATGAGATGCTTATCAGTATCTGGTTCACGTTGTTGAATGGCGAGCGCAGCAGCACTCTTCTGACGGTTGTCCACGGCGTCACGATCGTATCGTCCTGGTCCTGGCCCCAGGCGGTGGTTCCCTTCATTGCGAGGACTCCCAGGGCTCGGAACGACATGCCGCGCACGCGTACTGTTTCTCCAACGGGGTCCTGGCCCTCGAACAGGCGCTCCGCGACTGTCTTGCCCAGAACGCAGACTCTCGTTGCGCTGCGCACGTCGGCTTCTGTGAAGAAAGCTCCTTCGGCCATGTCCCAGTTCCGCACCGTCTGAAACGATGTGTCAACCCCCTGGATGGAGGTGGCCCAGTCTTTCTCCCTGTACACGCATTGCGCGCCTGCTCTCACAACGGGCGTCACAGCGGTAACGTACGGACATTCCCTGGCTATGGCTTCGGCATCCTCGACCGTGAGATTCTGCTGGCTGCCCATTCCCCAGTGAAAGCCGCCTGATTTGGAGCTGCCCGGGAAGATGGTTATGAGGTTGCTCCCCAGGGTGCTGATCTGGGATTTTATCATGGAGGACGCTCCCTGTCCCACTGCGACCACTGCTATGACCGCCGCTATGCCTATGATGATTCCCAGAGTTGTCAGCAGCGATCTGGTCTTGTTTCGCGCCAGTGCCCTGAGGGCAATGCGGATGATAAGGAAGACCTTCACGATATTCTTCCATCCTTCGTGTGGATAATCCTCTGCGCGTGTCTGGCCACTTCCGGATCGTGGGTCACCATCACGATGGTTTTGCCGTCTGCGTGAAGCTTGTTGAACAGGGCCATGATTTCCGCGCCGGAGCGGCTGTCCAGGTTGCCGGTTGGTTCGTCGGCGAGGATCAGGGGCGGGTTGTTGACAAGGGCACGAGCGATGGCGACGCGTTGCTGCTGGCCTCCTGAAAGCTGGCTCGGGTAATGAAGCATCCGGTCGGCAAGCCCGACGCATTCAAGAATCTGCGAAGCGCGACTGCGCCTTTCGCGAAAGGCCGCCGCGGTTCCGTAATAAAGGGGCAATTCCACGTTCTCAATCGCGGATGTCCTCGGAAGCAGGTTGAAATTCTGGAACACGAAACCGATTCTGCGGTTTCGTATGCCGGCCAGGAGGTCGGGATCGAGATGCGTGACATCCTCTCCATCGAGCAAGTATGTCCCGCTTGTGGGCCGATCGAGGCAGCCGAGAATGTTGAGCAGGGTGCTCTTGCCCGAACCTGAGCTTCCCATGATGGCGACGAACTCGCCGGTTTCTATGTCCAGAGACACGTCCTGGAGCGCTACAAGCGGGACTTCCCCCAGCTTGTAGACCTTTTTTATGTTGCGTAGCGAGATAATTGGCGACGATTTCATCATCGCGGCGGCCTCATGCCAGGCGGTCTGGGCGGGGCGAAGGGATTGACGACCTCGGAGGAGGAGGGGCCTGCGACAGCCTTGCCCACCACGACAGAGTCGCCCTCGCGCAGTCCGCCGGCGTCCGTTATCTCTGTAAACGATCCGTCGCTGATGCCTGACGATATGCGCACAGGCTTCAGGGGCGCTCCCTTCCTTTCCTGAATCCATAACGTTGAACCGTGGCGAAACTCCTTTTCCGCATTCGCATTCTCAGGCCTGAACCTGAGGGCGGGGTTCGGCACTTTGAGCACTCCGGTTCGTTTTGCAACCTCGCACACCACGTTGGCAGTCATTCCAGGGAAAAGTTTGGTGTCCGGGTTGGGAGCGCGGATAATGACCGGATATGTGACAACGTTCTGGACCGAGCTGGCCGACAGCCGAACTTCGGATACGGCTCCGGTAAAGGTTTCGTCGTAGGCATCAACCGTGAAGGCCACCGGCTGGCCGGGCCGGATCTTGCCGATGTCGGCCTCCGGAACATTTGCCTCGACCTGGATTTCGGACAAATCTGTCGCGATCAGGAAAAGGACCTGGGCTGACATGCTGGCGACAACAGTCTGGCCTTCGCTGACGTTTCTTGAAACAACCACACCGTCAACAGGCGACCTGATTGTTGTGTAGTCGAGATTCGCCTGCGAAAGGCGCAGGGCGGCCCTGGCCTGTTCCACCGACGCCTCGGCCAATTTCAATTGCGCTTCCAGTGTTTCGGCGGCAGCCCTGGCGGCGTCCAGTTCGGCCTGGGAAATCATATCCCTGCTGGCGAGAGCCACTGCCCTCTCAAGATCCCGCTGAGCCTGTCGGAGTTTGGCGCGGGTCTGTTCAACGGAGGCCGATGCCTGGGCCATGTTGGCCTGGTCCTGAGCGAGGCGGGCCTCATATACGGTTGGATCAATCTGGGCGACAAGGTCGCCCTGGCGGACCTTGTCGTTGAAATCCGCATACAGTTTCTTAACGGGGCCGTTCACCTGAGTTCCCACCTGGACAAGCCGAAGCGGCTGAATGGTGCCGGTCGCCCTGACGGTTTGGACTACATCTCCCCTCTCAAGCCTGGCAAAACGCCATCCGGAGGCTTCACCTCCGTTCCCTGAGCGGCTGCAGCCCGAAGCCGCGAGGGCTGCAGCCGCGGCAACGCATATGCATATCCGGAAGGACCGCCTCAGAAAAAATGTCATCTCCTCCGCTTCGGGAGATGATTTTTCAGTTCCATCTTTAGCATTCAGTCGCCGTTGCGGGAACCCCTGGCCGCGCCGTCCCTGAACGCCGTGCTTTTCCGACGGGTTACGCAGTTCCGGCCGTTTCCCTGACGAGGGATCTGGATTCATGGTTCTTCTCCTAGCGCATGACGCAATCGGGCCATGGCCGCATAGTGTTCAAACATGGCCCTGACAGTTTCAGCGCGTGCCGAAGTGAGCGATGCTTCCGCATCCGTCACCTCGACCGCTGAGGCGGCGCCGACTCTGTATCTTTCTGTTACGATATCAAGATTCTCCTGAGCTTGGCGCGCCAGCAGAGAGGCCAGAGACATGCGTTGGGAAGAGTCCGTGACAGCAGCCCTTGCCCTGGCTACGGCTGCGGAAATCTCCTGTTCCTTGGATGCGAGTTGTGCGCAGGCAGCGCGCAGCTCCGCGGCCGCGGCCTCGACAGCGGCCGTTTTGCGTCCGCCGCTGAACAGTTCAATTGCGGCCTGGATCGCGGCGGACAAGTTGGCCACCAGAGGGAAGGATTGGCCCGATCCGGCGAACCTGGCATTCAGGCCGATATTCGGATAAAGATCTGCAATTGCTGCGTCAACCGCGGACGAGGCCTGGTGAACGCGGGCAAGCGCCTGCCGAATCTCGGGATGGTCTGGCGAAGGAGTCGCCGAGTTGGCAGGTTCTGGAGAATCAGCAGGGGCCTGGTCCGATATCGAAAAGCCTGGATCCGAAGCCAGACCCATCGCCTGCACAAGAACCGCCCTTGCGTCGGACACCGCGTTGCTGGAAGCCACAAGGTCCAAATTGGCCTTTCCGGCGTCAACGGCGGCCTTGGTGACATCGTATTTCGGGCGTCGCCCAACCTCAGCGAAAGCCATGACCTGATCGAGATGGGCGCGATACTGGCGCGCAGAATCCTCGGCCACTTTCAGAAGTTCCTGGGCTTTGCGCAGGTCAAAAAAGGCCAGCTTGACTGAAAGAACCGCATTTCGGCGCGCTATCCTGAGTTCTTCCACGGCCGCAGCGACCGCTGATTCAGCGCGGGATACGGCCGCCCGCGTTCTTCCGGAATCAAATGGGGTGAAGTCGGCCTGTATGGAACCGGCAATTGACTTTTCGGCCCTGGTACTGAAAGGCCGTTCCGGTGTGTTCTGGGTGGATCGTCCGAACGAAGCCGATGCGCTTGCAGAAGGTCTGGCTGAACCGCGCGCCTCGGCAAGCCTTGCCTGGGCAGCAACCAGACTCTGCGTGGCCTGCGCAATGCTTGGGTGACACATCAGCGCAATTTCAATTGCCCGTTCGATTGTCAGAACGCTTTCTGCGGTCAATCCGGCTTCAACCGAAGTCGCCGTGCGTTCGCCCGGGAGAAGAAGTTCGCCGCGCTGGATCTGGCGGGCGCGGCGTATGGTCGAGCACCCTGACGCATACGCAGCGAAAACAACCGCCAGGCCGATCCAGAGCGGTTTGACAAACGACCTTTCTGTCCCGGTGTGCATATTCACTTTTCTTCGGAAGTCAACCCGCAGGCTGGCCACGGGAGGCGCTTTTCTTAATCCGGGCCACTTCCTATTGATGACGCGATGTCGGGATTTTGCAAGGATTTTTCAGTCTGAATTTTGGGTTGAGAAGCGGCCGGATCGCATGGCCTGCCGGAAAAAGCGGTGTTCAGGCGCAATACGCCTTGCGCGATCAGACCCAGGCGGATACGCAGAATGAGAGGAACAAGGCCATCAAACCGCAATGGCTTGTCCGGCGCGGGACCTGTCTTGTGCGAAGCATTTTCAGTATGGCAAGCATACAGCGGCAGGCCGGAGCGCCTCGCAACTGCCGCGCTCTGAGAAAGCTCAAAGGCCGGGGTCTGCGTCATGCCCGGCGCATCTCGAAAACCGCCGCATCGCATGGTTCGAGACGGATAGCAACGGTTGAGCCGCGGCCGGCTGCCAAACCACGGTGAACCCGGCATGGCAGCCAATGTGGCGCTGCTACGCATTCGCATTCCAGCCGGGAGGGGGACATGTTGACAGCGACAATGACGCGGCGGTTCGCGCAGAGAGGGTGTTCGGTCACGCCGAGCGCAGGTTCTGTTTTCAGGACCGCACGCGCCTTTGCAATGAAAGGAGAGGCGACGAGGCGATATATGCGCCAGCCATCTGAAAGGGGTCCGGCCCGGAGCGCGCCGGCCGTTGTCGCGACCATGGTCTCCAGAGGGAGAGAGAACAACCAGACCTTTCCCTTTCCGTATTCGGCTGCGCTGAAGACCGGATTGCCGTCAGCTTCGCGTCCCAGAACCGTGGCGCGTGTGGCACGAAACACAATCCTGTGCGATGACACGGTCGGGATTTCGATGCTGTCTTTCCCGCATCTGATGCTCGCCGGCCGGGTGTCGGTTCTGGCTTCCCGGAACTGCGGCTCGAGGCCTGTGATGGATTCGAATTCCGAAGGAGTCGCGTCGTTCAGCGAGATATAGAGCGTGGCGCCGGCGCGGATTCTGGCCAGCAGGTCTTTCATGCGTTTGCGTGACACGGATCTCAGCCCTGAAAGGCATGGAAGCAGATACAGTTCAGAGTCTTTCAGGGGTTGTTCGGAATACTGGAACTCGATGTCGAATCCGGCCTGTTTTGCCAGTATGAACGAGCCGTAAGCCGCGGCCCAATGGTCCTGGCCGGGCGAAAGTATGCACACGGCTTCGCGCATTCTCGGCGGCAACGGGTTGAACGGCAGCGAGTCGAGAAACCTTCCGAAAGCGGAGAGTTCGGACGCGACAGGCTTTGGCGAGCCGTCAGAGCGGAACAGCCCGAGCTCCCGCTCGATGGAGCACCAATCGTAGGGAGCATGAGACAGTCGGTCCTGATCGAATGCGCACCACCAGAGGGCGCCGCGGACACCGTTTGCCCAGAGCGAGAAGAGCGCCGCCCTGAAATACTCAGCGGCGATCTTTTCGCTTGCGAACATGGGGCCGAGGTTTCCGATCTCCTCGCAAAGGCAGGGGCTGCCTCCAACGTCGGCGTAGAATCTCGATTCGGCAGCGCTGTGGAGGATGGGTCTGATGCTGTTCAGAGCATCCTTTCCGCAATGAGGAGTGAAGATCGGGTAGGGGTGAGTTGTGAGCATGTCTGTGAGTTCAGCCTGGTCGGAAATGGTCCAGCAACCCTCGATCGCAAGGCTGTGCATGCCGGAAATCACAGGATGGGCCGGATCCGATGCCCTGATCGCGTAGCTCACGGCAGCCGTCCATGCATACGCTTCGTCAGCGGTTGCGCGGCCCATACAGTTGCATTCATTGCCCAGGTCCCAGGCCAGGAGCGCGGGATGTTCCCTGAAAGCAGTGACGAAACGCTTGACGAATCTGAGTGTCCAGCGGATTGCGGTCGGATCAGTAATGGGGTTCGTGGAAGAGAGAGCCGGAGGCAGGAAGAGACGTCCGCTCATCCATCCGGTTATGATGCCGACTATGCATCCGATATCCTGTTCAGCGGCCATGTCCAAGAGCGCCCGGAAACGGTCCATCATTACGGGTGACACTCCGGCTTTGCCATCTTCGTCAAATGGCATGGGATCTTCGCCGTGACGCATCTCGCCGCCTTCCTGGCCGCTTCTCAGGAAAGCGATGGGTTGAAAATCAGGCCAGATCGGAAACACACGAATGACCTGGACGCCAGTCTTTCGAAGGCAGCGCAGGTCTTTTCTGACAATGGCCGGCTTCCACTGACGCCACATGGCTGTCCCGGCGTGAGAGGCCCAGTAGTTGCAGCCCAGTATGAACGTCCCATCTCTGAGGAGATCTGTTTTCAGGGCTGCTGATTTGCGCGTAAGTCTGCTCTTGTTCATGGTTTTCAATATGCGCTTTTCCCACAGGCTTCGTCAATCCACCGCGATTCGAGGAATGGCCTCAGGGAAGGCAGTGATGCACCTCTCTCCGGTCAGGCGAGCGTGATGCCGCGCCTGCGCGCAAGCGCCAGCAGGCGCGCCCGGCCGCGGTGCACAAGGCTGCGCGCGGTTGATTCAGGGATACCGAGGATTGTCGCCATCTGGGAGTAGGACATCCCTTCAGTGTAGCGGAGTGTAAGCGGCAGCCTGTATTTTTCAGGGAGCCGGCCCATGAGCTCAACCAATGCGGCGCTGTCAGAGGAATTGACGGCGGGTGCTTCGGCATGAGTGTGCCGTGCCTGTTCCCACGGCACAAATCGCCACTGCCTGCGCCGATATTCGCGGCTGACGTTGATCGCGATCCCGCAGAGCCAGGCCGTGAAACGGGACGGATCCTTCAGGCAGGGAAGTCCGCGTATTGCCCGCAGGAAGGTCTCCTGGGCGATATCTTCGTGATCCGAGGCTGTTCCTCCCATCTGCCTGGCAATGGCGAAAACCAGATGCTGGTGCGATTCCACCAACCGCCTGAGCGCCGTTTCATTTCCGGC
>Ga0123519_10004327_pt1 | contig 23102 bp, 21 predicted proteins | sample YelNatPaOPRAMG02_FD_87396 | JGI IMG/M metagenome (GOLD analysis project Ga0123519, IMG submission 87396) | Hot spring microbial communities from Yellowstone National Park - Yellowstone National Park OP-RAMG-02 (version 2) | ecosystem: Environmental > Aquatic > Thermal springs > Hot (42-90C) ...
AATATTCTCCGTAGTTTTCCCTTCCTAAGTCAGGATTTAAGATACTTAAAAAAACATCGTAAACTGCGGGAGTGATAGTTTGGTCAAGGGAGATTTCTTGGTTAATTACTACTTCCTGATTACCATACCACTGGTAAGTTGGTGGGTTAGGGGTAAAAGAGGTGGCGAAAACAACCTTATCGTTTTTTACTAAACTTATCTGAAGTTCAAAAGAAGCAACCTCATCTTTCATTCCTACCCTTTTTGGTCTTATAAGAGGAGTTGTTCCTCGATTAATAAATATAAGCTTAAGGGGAAGAGTATTTCCCTTATTGATAACTAGCGGTGAATCTTTAGGAAGGTTTGTCCATTTTAAAATTGCTTGCGAACCTAAATATTTTGCTAAATCTTTTATCAGGTCTTCATATTGGCCATTGAAATATTCAGGTTGTAAACAGTGAAAAGAAGAGTGTTGACTTAGAACCGAAAGGGGGTCGATATTAGGATTTTGGGGAGAAGAGACGAAGGCTGGCTCAAAACCTACTCTTGTTTTACTAGAGATACTCAGGTTGTTGAAAAAATTAAGAAAGTAACTACACCAACTCTGGTTTTGGTCACAACCCCATCCGTTGAATTTATACCAAATCCTCATTCCGTAAGTGGGAAGGAGATATTGAATGGCGGGAACAAGAGTGGTGGAGCAATATCCATAAAGACCACACCCTATTTGGAGAATTGCCGGTTTCTTTTGGAAACCATTTTTCCCTAAGTAAAGGTCAGCAAACTTTTTAATAGTTTCTTCATAAGTAGCGTCGCTATAACCTAATTCTTCCCATTTTTTAGTTTCTTGTTCCGAGGAGATAATTGTTGCCTCTTGCCAATAGCCTAATCCAGAAATAATCACTGCTTCTATTGTTGGATTGTTATCATAACGCCTTGCCAGTTGATTTATTAAATTGCTAAGGTGGGCTTGAAAATTAGAATTCCAAGGAACAGGGAGATCTTTTGGCCCTATTGGAACGTCTTCTTTTAGCCAGTTAGGATAAGCTGGTCCATTTTGGGCAGGGCCGCCAGTAATAATGGTTAGCCAGGTTTTTTTCTTTTTAGAGGCAACAGAGTTGAGTGTTTGCTCCAGCTTTTCCCAGGAAAAGCTGTTTTTTTGTGGCTCTATCTCTTTCCAGTAGATACCCGTACCATAGTCCCAACTTACTTCCGGGCGATTTAGGAATTCACTTCCGGTTACATGGCAGACTCCCAGTCCCTGATTGGCATTAAGAACAATATTGTCCGGAAGGCTTTTATTTGGAGAAAAAGAGGGAAGTTGTTGGGCAAAAACCCTTGCCGGTAAAATAAGAAAGAGAAAGATTAAAAAGAAAAACAGCATAATTTTATTCTAACATAGTTTGAAATGTTTGAACATTAATTTCTCATCTCCTTGCCTTGAGCATGGTTTGTTGGGCAAGCAGCTCAAGACAGCGTTTATCATACAACTTTAACTGTCGGAGGTGTAGACCTTTTGCGGGCAAAGCGGACCAGCAGAGAAATTTCCCCTTGACAAACTTCTAGATGTATATTATCATAATACACAATGAAGGTTGACAGGATTTTGGAGATTTTAGAAAAAGTAAGGGGGTTTGAGTGGGACAAGGGGAATAGTCAAAAGAACTGGATTAAGCATCAGGTAAAAGCTGAAGAATGCGAGGAAATATTTTTTAATAAACCTTTATTCGTTAATTTTGACGAGAAACATTCAACTAAAGAAGAAAAAAGATTTCAGGCGCTAGGGAAAACTAATAAAGAAAGAAAACTTTTTGTGGTTTTTACAATTAGGAAAAATAAAATTAGGGTTATTTCTGCTCGAGATCAAAGCAAAGAAGAAAGGAGGCAATATGAAAAAACTTAAACCGATTCCAAAATTTAAAAATGAAGAGGAGGAGCGAAAATTTTGGGCAACTCATTCCTCTACAGATTATATTAACTGGCGGGCGGCAGTAAAAAATCCCGCCCTGCCAAAACTCAAACCGTCTACAAAAACCATTTCTTTAAGGCTGCCGGAATATCTATTGGCGCGAATTAAAGAATTGGCGAATGCTAAAGATGTTCCCTATCAGTCCTTAATGAAAATTTTTTTGGCAGAAGGGGTTAAAAAAGAATACCGCTCTTTATGAAAATAATTTCCTGGAATGTTAATGGTTTGCGGGCGGTAGGGAAAAAAGGATTTTGGGAGTGGCTGGGCAAAAGCGAGGCGAAAAGAAAATTTGGGCTATAAGCTTGAAGTTTATGAATATTTAATAATTGATTATTTAAGGGGATTTTTAAAACATCAGAAAAAATTGATTTTAGCTGGTGATTTTAATATTGCCCATAAAGAAATTGACCTGGCACGACCAAAAGAAAATCAAAACAATATTATGTTTACCCCTGAAGAAAGAAACCAGGCAGATCGCCTTTTAGCGCTTAGTTTTATTGATACTTTTCGTCAATTCCATAAAGAAGGAGGCCATTATAGCTGGTGGCCATATTCATTTGAGGCAAGAAAAAGAAATTTGGGCTGGAGGATTGATTATATTTTTGTTAGTCAAGTTCTGGCTCCAAAACTGAAAAATGCCTTTATTCTTTCTCAGGTAGCCGGCTCTGACCACTGCCCGGTGGGAGCGAAAATCGATTTTTCTAGCACGACTTGACAGGATATGCTATACTTACTAGCAATGATGATTGGTCTTTTCCTCCTAATTACCATCCTTTTCATCCTCATTTTGAGGAAGGGGATGGTTTGGGAGGAAAGACAATTTAAAATTTAAAATTTAAAATTTAAAATTTTTAAAAGCCTCCCAAACCAAAGGGAGGTTTTTTAGTGGAGGAAAAATGGGGGGAACACTAGAATATGAAACAAACATCATGGGTTCGGAAGGAGGAAAGGAGGAATTGATTTGGGGGATTTAATTGAAAAAGTGATAGCAGATAAACATCCGGGTAGGAGGTATTTTCGTGTTTTACCTTCTTTAATAGCGGAAGCGAGAGAAAGAATAAGAAACAAATTGGCAAATGATCCACCAGAAGTTAATTGTGGTGACAGGAGTGGAAATGGTACTGTGGCGATTGAGCGGCAGTTAAAAAGAGGGGGTGTTTTGCGAGCAGAAACTTTTAATGGTTTAATAGGAAGGGGGGAAAGCGAAAGAAGAAAAGCGGTTTGGGGAGAAGTTATTCCTGCCCTTTTAGCCTGTGCCGAAATTACTAAAGGAAAGGGAGCTTATGGGCCGGCGTATAGGAAGGCTTTGGAAAATTTAGTTAGAGGAGCGGAGGCTGGAAATTTAGAAATTATCACTCCCGCTTGCCCACCCTATGATTATATGATAACGCGCGATGGGCAGCTTAAACATCAATCGGGGGGGCTTTTACCTTCGATAGGGGAAAGATTTGAATTGGCGGTGGGTACTCTTAAGGAAGTTTTTTCTCCTCTAACAAATTTAGGAGTAAGAGTTTCTTTTGGGGTTGTGACCTACACTGGGGAAACAAAGAACTTGAGGGACTTAGTAGAGTTAGGGGGAGATGTGGTAAGTTATTATAAAGGGAAAGAAAATCTGATTTTTGAAAATTTGCAAGCGGCAACAGCGCAGGCTAAAGCAGTATTGGAAAGACATTGGGGAGAGAATGGAGGGGTAGTTTCTATAGAAACTACCCTGGCGCCTGCAATTAATGCTGCGGTTGAAGAGTTTGAAAAAAAGTTTCCGGAAATTGTTGCTAATCGTTATTTACTTGAGGGAGAGGCAGGGAAAAAAGTTGGGCAATGGTTAAAAGAGAAATTTGGGGTAGACGAAGGCTGGCTTTTGTTTTTTGTAGAGGAAGAAGAGGGTTATAGGAGGAAACAGGGAATAATTTTTGACCGAAGCTTGGAACCGTTAGTCTTAACGGCAATGAAAGAAGGACTTTTGTATCTTTTAGTAGTGAAAGGAGTTGAGGAATCAGGCGGAGTAATGATAGATTTAGAGACAACAGAAAATTATATGGCGGGAATGTTAAGGCACCATCCCGGTCCGGTAATTATGGGGAGAGAGTTTGATTGGAGAAATCCATTTGACCCTACTAGAATTAGATAGCCATTTAACCTGCCGGTGCGTTTATGAAGCAAGAGATTATAGCGCTCACTAAAAAATTAATTTCTTTTCCGACGGTAGCTCCCGAAGGAAATGAATATCTAATGGCTAGTTATCTTAAGGAGTTGATGGAAAAAGCAGGTTTAAAAACAGAGATTAAATTTAAAGACCCAAAAAGAACTAATGTAATAGGAGCTTATGGAGAAGGAAAGCCTACTTTGATAATCGGTTGCCATATGGACGTGGTTGCCCCGGGTGAAGGATGGCAAACTGATCCTTTTAAGGCGGTAGTGAAGGGGGGAAAAATTATTGGCCGGGGGGCGATAGATGATAAAGGACCTTTTGTTGTTGCCTATTTAGCGGTAAGGCAATTTATTAAAACTTTTCCGAAGTTTAAAGGGAAGATTATTCTTGTGGCTTTTGCGGATGAGGAAACTGATAATGTTTATGGAATAAAATATTTAGTAAAAAAGAGAATTCTTAAGGAGGGGTGGGCTTTAATTCCTGATGGTGGCTACTTTCACCAGCTAGATTTTGGCGAGAAGGGAGTAGTACAGATGGTTGTCGAATCTTATGGAAAGCAGAAACACTCTGCTTTAGCGCTTTCTCCTCAAAACGCGATTTTTAATCTTTCTTGTCTAATTAATAAAATTTATAACTTAAACTGGCCAAACAATTTCCATCCTTTATTTTCTCCGGTTCAAGTAAATGTAAGCAAGTTTCACGGAGGAGAAATACCAAATGTAGTTTGTCCATTTGCCTTTGCTCAATTGGATATAAGGTTTCCCTTAGGGCTTTCTTCTTTAGAGATTGTTAAGGAGATTAAAAAGCTAATTTCCCAGACTGAGGGGAAATTTAAATTAAAAATTATTTATACTACCGAACCACATTTAGTAAAAGAAAAGAAGTTGATTAATCTTTTTTGTCAAGCGGCAAAAAATTTAAAAATTAAAGTAACTCCAGTAACTTTAGCGGGCAACACGGTCGCAAAAGAATTTAATCAGGCGGGAATTCCGGCCATTGCTCACTATCCCGAAGAAAAAATTTCTGCCCACGAACCGAATGAGTCTATCAAGATTTCCTCAATGATTAAATCAATTAATTTATATTTTGAATTTTTAAAAATGTTTTTCTCCTGCAGAAGATGAGAAACATCTCTTCCGCCCCCACCTCAAATTATCAGCTACTTGACAGACATTAGAGAGTCATCATATAATTCTGTTATGATAAAGCAACTGATAAGTGATGAAAAATTTGCCAATATTCAAAAAGCCCAATCGGGGTTAACTAAGCTTTTTTTGAAAGCGAAAGAAAGCGGGAGTTTTTATCGGATTTTAAAAAACGACCAACCTTTGGGGGTACTTCTTCCGGACAATCTTTGGCAAAGCCTGGTTGAGGATTTAGAAGCTCTTTCTTCTTTAAATTTTAGAAAAAGAATTGCTAAGGCAAGAAAGGAGAAGGGAACTGTAAAACCAGAGGAGATTAAAAAACAGTTGGGCTTATAAAAATGTATTCTTATGAATTTAAACCCCAGGCGGTTCGGGACTTGAAAAAACTTCCAAATGATGTTCAAAAGAGAATCATTAAAAAACTTGATTATTTTATTTCTTTTGAAAATCCCTTAATTTTTGCTGACCATTTGATTAATTTTGAAATTGGCACCTATCGTTTTCGGATTGGAGATTATCGGGTAATTTTTGATGTAATTGATAAGAAAATAATTATTCTTACTTTAGGGCATCGTCGGGAAATTTATCGCTGAGGAAGGTTGACAAGAAAGGGATTTTTTGATTTAATAAATCTCTTATGCTTGCTGAATTTTCTTTATTTGAAAATATTGCTATTTTTGGCGTTTTAGGGATTGCCTTTTTGGGTCTGGCTTATGCTTTTTGGTTGCGGCGGCAAATTTTGGCAGAAAAACCCCAGATTAGCGAGCGGGGGCTTTTGGTTTGGCAGGGGATTAAAGATGGGGCGGAAGCTTATTTGTCTTCTCAATGGCAAAAAATCCGTCTGGGAGTTGGCTTGCTGACGGTTTTGCTTTTTTTAAGCGTTTGGATTGTTCCTCCTTCGCAAGAAGCTTTAATGGAATTTGGAGATAAAGCCCGATTGGTGGTTGCTTTTGGTCGGGCAGGGGCGTTTTTAATGGGAGCAACTTTTTCTTTGTTGGTTGGTCGGTTGGGAATGAGAATGGCGGTTGAGGGAAACTTGCGCGTTGCCGGCGCCGCTCAGAAACTTGATTATCCTTCGGCTTTAAAGCTGGCTTATCGGGCGGGAACAATTACCGGAATGTTAACTGACGGCTTAGGGCTTTTGGGAGGAACCTTAATTTTTATTTTATTTAGAAAAGCGGCCCCGGATGCCCTGTTGGGTTTTGGTTTTGGAGGAACCCTTCTGGCCTTGTTTATGCGGGTTGGTGGAGGAATTTATACGAAAGCGGCGGATGTAGGAGCGGATTTGGTAGGTAAGGTGGAAAAAGGGATCCCTGAAGATGATCCCAGAAACCCGGCGGTGGTGGCCGATTTGGTTGGCGATAATGTTGGTGATTGTGCAGGAATGGCGGCCGATATTTTTGAATCCTATGAAGTGACAATTGTTTCTGCTTTGATTTTGGGATTGGCTTTGTGGCATTTGACGGGCGAGGTTAAGTGGATTGTTTTTCCTCTCTTAGTCCGAGGGATCGGGGTTTTTTCTTCAATTTTGGGTACATATTTTGTTCGAGGCGAAAAAGATAAGCAAGATCCGATGGGGGCAATCAACCGTGGCTTTTATACCTCGGCGCTGATTTCAATTTTTGGTTTTGGGGCAGTTGCTTGGGGCTATATGGGAGAATGGCGGGCTTTTGCCTCAACGGTTTTGGGAATTTTGCTGGCGATTTTAATTGGTCGGTTGACAGAATACTTTACTGATTATCGCTACTCCCCGGTTTTATCAATTGCTTACTCAACTAAAACCGGTTCGGCAACAACGATTTTATCGGGTTTGGCAGTAGGAATGTCTTCGACTGTTTGGGCGATTTTTTTGATTGCCGCCATTGTGGGAGTAACCCTTTTGATTTATTCTGGCCAGCCGGTCGCTTTTGTTTTGTATGGGGTGGCGATGACCGGAATTGGGATGTTGACTTTGACTGGCAATAATGTGGCTATGGATTCTTACGGACCGATTGCTGATAATGCCGGGGGAATTGGGGAGATGGCTGGCTTTGGGGAAAAATCCCAGCGAATTTTAGCAAAATTGGACGCGGTTGGTAACACGACTAAAGCAATTACTAAGGGAGTCGCCATTGGCTCGGCAGTGATTGCCGCTATTTCTCTTTTTGGTTCTTATATTACTGATGTAGAAAAGGTGGCTCCAGGAGTTTTGTCTTTGGGAATTAGGATTTCCCAGCCAAAAGTTTTTATTGGTTTGCTTTTGGGTGGGGCGCTACCGTTTTTGTTTTCCTCGCTTTTGATTAACGCTGTTTCCCGCTGCGCCCAAACAATTATTGAAGAAGTCCGCCGGCAATTTAAGGAATTAAAATTGTTAGCGGGGAAAAATAAACCAGATTATGCCTGGCCGGTGGCTTTGTGTACGGCAGCAGCTCAAAAAGAATTACTGCCGGTGGGGTTAATTGCCGTTTTATCGCCAATTTTGGTTGGTTTGCTTTTGGGAGTGGAGGGATTGGGTGCCTTTTTGGCCGGGGTAATTTTGTCTGGTCAGCTTTTGGCGGTTTTTATGGCTAACGGTGGCGGCGCTTGGGATAATGCCAAAAAATATATTGAAGAGGGAAATTTGGGAGGCAAAGGTTCGGCGCAGCATAAAGCGGCGGTTGTTGGTGACACCGTTGGCGACCCTTTAAAAGATACTGCCGGACCGGCTCTAAACCCAATGATTAAGGTAATTAATTTGGTTTCGGTAATTGTCGCCCCAATTTTAGTTCAAACCTCTTTATCTTTGCCGGCGCTGATTTTTACGGAAGTTCTCCTTTTGGGAGCAGTGATTTTGCCGTTTTGGAAAAGAGGATAAGGATTACTTTTTCCAAAGTAAAGCTAACAAAGAAAGTAAAATAAGAAACAGGGCAATAAAAGTGTAGGAACTACTAAGAATTTCATTAAGACTCATTCTTTGACCTCCTCTAATAATTTAACACCAGTAACAATTGATGTCAAGGAAAGCAGCAGCCCTTTAACTGAAGTAGAAAAGGAAACTGTTTCTCCTAAGTCAGCAAGCACGGGAATAAAATAGGCGGCTACTGAGCCTATAAAAACTAATTTGCCTGTATCTAAAAAAACCTTGGCCAATTCCTTCCGTTGGCAAATATTTAGCTTGAATGCCAAAAATTTCGAAACTCTTGCCATTGAAAATAATGGTAGCATTCTCCAAATTTCCCTGTCAAGAAATATTTCTTTCACACTGTTTTTCTTTGCCGGCGCTGATTTTCGCCGAAGTGGTACTTCTGGGGGCGGTGATTTTGCCGTTTTGGAAAAGAAGTTGACAAGTCTGGTTTTTACAATTCACGCCAAATTCACACCTGGGAGGTGAAATCACATAAAACTCTGGGGAATATTTCTCCCCTATTTGAAAGGAGGAATGTCAAAAAAGTATTGGTACATTTTTGTAAAAATTGTAAAAATGTGGCAAAATACAGATATATGCCCATAACTAGAAGAAGATTTTTAAAACTTTCAGTTTGTGGAATCCTTGGTTTACAACTTGGAGGATTACTTGCTAAACTAGCGCGTATTGGTTTCGAGGTTAAACCTTATTATCTTTTAACTAAAGAAGGCGATTTTGTTTTACTTACAGGCACGCATGGGATAGAGAGTGCGGGCCAAAGGATGAGATTGCCTAAGGAGGGGAAAACCTTAGATGGAGTGTTTCTTGAAACAGGAGGCTTTACATATCTTAAACCAGGCACTCGAGAATTTAAATTTCCAGAAAATTTGGGTAAAACAGCTTTTTATCAAGACGTAATTCCCTATTTAAAAGAGCAAAAAATTCCTCTCCTTCTTGGCGACATTCCTCTGGCTGAGGATATAATGGGCCCTGTTACAATATCTACCCCAGAAACAATTACGGTTGGCTCGGCTATGGGAGGAACAGCTTTAGCATTGGGTAAAGAAGGCAGAGCAATGAGTAGAAGGGAGTTTTTGAAAAGGACAATCGGACTTGGTTTAGGATTGTGGGGTTATAGCCGACTTGGCAAGATATTGGCAGAATCTTTTCCTGAGATTTTCAGGCAACCCTGGGCAAAAGAACTAAGAACTGCGGCTTCTTTTGTAGAGTTCTCCCACCCAGAAGACATTATAACTACTTTCAGAAACGCTTTAATTGCTGAGAAACTACTAAATTATGCCCAAATAGCAGAAAAAGAAGGCAAAAGACCAACAATTGCTATTATTATGGGTGGAAGGCACGAGTTTATCTCTGAATACCTTAAAAGAGGCAGAGAATTTTGTCTCCATCTTATTAATCTTTATCCTGAAGGTGTTTTAAAAACAATATTTGGAGAAAATTATCAAAACTACCTTCCTGTTCTAGTTGAGGCTAGACCCGAAGGAAATGAGTTTAAACCGAGGGTAATTATTGATGAAGAATTAGAAGGAAGATTGAGAGGGAAAGAAAGGGAGATTTCCCAGACTTCAGTTGAGTTTAAGGGCTAGAACGCCACCGAGTGGAGGGCGTGGGAAGAAAAAGTGAAAAATTCACACCTGGGAGGTGAAATACAAACTTCTTTATCCTTGCCGGTGTTGATTTTCGCCGAGGCAGTGTTGTTGGGAGCAGTAATTTTGCCGTTTTGGAAAAGAAGTTGACAAAAAACTGGGTTTGTTTCATAATTACTACTATATGGGTAGAAAAAATGAAATAAAAAATAAGGAGTTGATTGAGAATAAGCCCTATTTGACTAAAAAAGAGTTGGCTTTGCTTTTGGAGAAAAAAGGGAAAAATTTAGATAAAAAAATCTCCATTTTGCTTCGTGATAAATATTTAATTCCCTTAAAGCGCGGTCTTTACGTTACTTATAACTTTTATTTAAAAAATCGCCAAAATTTTGAGGAATATATTGCTAATATTTTGTATTATCCTTCTTATTTAAGCGGAGAATATGTTTTGGCCAAAGAGGGGATTATTCCTGAAGGAGTTTACGCTTATACCAGCGTCAGTTTGAAGGCAACCAGAAATTTTAAAAATCAATTTGGCAATTTTTATTATAAAAAAATAAAAGAAAACTTATTTTGCGGATTTTACCAAAAAAACTATTTTGAAAATTATCAAATAAAAATTGCCAGTCGGGCTAAAGCTTTGTTTGATTATTTTTACTTTTTGCCCCTTTCTATGGTTAGAAATATTAACGACTTGAGATTGAATCTAAATGATTTTAAAAAAGAAGACTGGGGAGAATTTTTTTCTTATGTTAAATTAAGCCAATTAAAAAAGATGGAAAAAATTTACCAATTATTAAAAGAAAATGGTTATTAATTCTTTGAAAAATATTTTTGACAAAAACAAAGATAAAAACTTGCTGTATCTTCGCAATCTTTTAAAAGAGCAATTACAGTATTATGTTTTAAATTTTGTCTATAACTCTGCTTATGGGGAAAAATTTTTATTTAAAGGTGGGAGTTGTCTTCGTTTTTGTTTTGATTTACCGAGGTTATCAGAAGATTTAGACTTTGATGTTAAAGAATTTTCTGCTTTTGATTACGAACTTTTTATAAAGGATTTGAAAAATTATTTTGTCTCAAAGCTAAAGTATCAAGATTTTGAGGTTAGAGTTTCTGGGAAAAATCGCTTGATATATTTAAAATTTCCAGTTTTGGAAAAAATTGGTTTCCCGGTGGAAAAAAGTAAGCCAACCGAAAATATTTTGTTTTTGCGAATTGATTTAAGTGAGGTTAGGGGAAAAAATTTTAAAGAAGAAATTTCTTTAAGATCAACTTATGATTTTTCTTTTATTATCAAAAGATACTCAATAAGCGATATTTTTGCCAGCAAGATTGCGGCAATTTTATCCCGGGAGGCTTTTGAGGGAAAAGAAAAGCAACCCCGTTTTAAAGGTCGAGATTATTTTGACATCTTTTGGTTAAGAGAGAAAGGAATAAAGTATAACTTTGACTATCTGAAGACTTTAATTGCCATTAAGAGCCAAAAAGAACTAAAAAGTAATTTGAGAAAAAAATTTGAGGAGGCGGGAAAAAGAATTAATGATTTAAAGACTGACCTTCTTCCTTTTTTTGCTGAAAGTGAATTTGTAGAGAATTTTGTTAATAATTTTGACTCTTTAGCAAAAGATTTTCTAAACGAAATAGACTCATAAGTAAAAAAGATTTTGCCGTTTTGGAAAAGAAGATGAGAGTATCTTGACGTATGGTTAGCTAACAGGTAAAATAGGAAAAAATGGTAGAGGAATTAACAAGGAGACAAATTCTTAAAAGGTGCGGCGGCTATGGCTGTGTCAGGGTCGATAGAGAAGCTAGCCTCTCAAAGGGAAAGAGATCTTGATTTGAGGGAAGATTGGACAGAGGTTGAATTACCTCGTGGTTTATTTGTTTTCGCGGAAAAACCGAAAGTTAGCCAGGAGGAAAGGGAAATTCCCAGACCTTTGGAGACTGGAAGATGGGAAAATTACCGTATCTTTGTCTATCCTAACGAATTTTTTCCCGAAGGGCAAAATTATGGTATAAAAGCTTTGGCAGAAGGAGGTAGAGGGGAAATAATTCTTGGTTGGTTAAATGGAATTGGAATTGCCCGTAAATCATCAGAGGGTTTTCTTTCAGCTTTTCAATCAGTGAGAATCCCCCCCGAATTTGGTATCGACACTATTGTTTCTCAAATAGCGCCGACAAAAGAAAATGGTGTTTATTTTGGAGGTGTTAATGGTTTTGTTTGGTTATCACCAGAAGGCAATTTAATTTTAATTTCTGATCCAACAGATTTGTTTGGAAGATTAAGGGGGATTGATTGGTTTGGTTCTTATGGTGACGGTGCGGTAGCCGCCCGGGAGACTGAACTTTATTATTTGCAAGGAAATACTTTACGTAAGTGGCTTTCGCCAAGACGCAATCATCTGGGGGTCTCTGATCAAATTTTGGCATTAGCTAGCGGGGGTTTAAATAATCAAGTTTGCTATGGGATAATCTCTGTCAATGAAGGAGATGATTGGAGAAGATGGGAAAGACACTTATACCGGTTTGGTTTCAGTTCTGATCCAAAAACCCCTTTGATTACTGAAGATTTAGGTGTTATTCCTGGATTTGGCACGGAAAAGCTTATGGAAGCCAAGCTTGATTTAAATAGAGGAGTGATGTATGGAAGGGAACAGGGGCCGTGTTGTGATTATCTGGGGTATGTTTTCTTAGACACGAGAGAATCAGGGAGATTTAAAGTAACTCCAACTGATTCTTACCCTGACCTAAGAGATTTTTCTCTTGCCCCAGATGGTAATCTTTGGGTGGCCTTGGAAGTTTGGGGAGTAACGATGGTTAAGGATCCCTTTTCGGAGCAAAGGGAGGGAAAGACGGTCCCAGTTAATCAAATTGCCAATCCTTACTCTCAGTCAATTATTGCCGAAGGAGGTAACATTTGGAGTGGACATAGATTTTTGCCAGGTCAATTTAATAATGCCTTGGTGACTCAATTCAAAGGACCACCCAGAGTCTATCTACCTCTTGTGGAGAAATAGACTTGTACTCCTTCTCTTTTCATTCTCCAAAACCTTTTGCGGGCAAAGCGGGTAGTGGGCCAGAACAGGAGATTGACAAAGTCATAAAAGATAATTTATAATTAGATCATATGGATAAAGAATTTAAATACGCCAGCTTTTGGCGAAGGTTGTTCGCCAGTTCAATCGATAGTTTTATTTTAATGGCAATTGGCATGGGAATAAGTTCAGCCTTGGGAAGAGACCCTTTTAATTTTAAAGAGATATTTGAGACGATTGAGGCAGGCACACCGGTTAACACTCTCACCACTTTGGATTACGCTTTAACCCTTTTTATCTCCGCCTTTTTTATTTTATTCTTTTGGGTTAAACATAACGGACAAACACCAGGTAAAAAGGCTCTTCATATCAAAATTATTAAAGAAGACGGTAGTGCTCTTGACGGGGGAACGGCAATTATCCGCTATCTTTCTTATTTTGTTTCTTCGATCGCTCTTTTTCTTGGATGTATTTGGGTGATCTTTGACAAAAGAAAACAAGCCTGGCACGACAAGATTGCCAAAACTTTAGTCATAGAAGCGGACAACCAAAAGCCAAGCAAAGCCATTTACGCCCTCGCTTGCCTTTTACCAATACTTTTCATAGTCATTTATGGAGGAGCAATTTTTCTTATAGGTATCAAGAAGCTTGAAACCCCAACCAATGTAGCCCTTCGCAAATACACCACCGCTGTCAAAGAGATGAGTCCGGAAGCAAAAAAACATTGGGATCGGTCGCAAGAGCTTTTTTCCCAAATGAGGGAGTTACAGAAAAGAGAAAATGAGCCAGGAGTGGTAGATCAGATTAAAAAATTAAATGACGAAAATATCGCCGAACTTAAGAAGGCAATTGAGGCAGAGCCGGACAATGCCAGGATTTGGGCAGAGCTTGGTGCTGCCTACACTTGGATTAGCAGCAAGGGCAGTTTGGAAGATAGCTATTTGGCTTATAAAAAAGCGGCGGATTTAGAACCGAATAATGTTGTTTACAATAATTTTCTTGGTGATTCTTTAATTTCCTTAGGCAAATATGAAGAAGCGATTTTAGTTTATCAAAAAACAATCCGCCAGACGGACAAAAACGGTTATGCCTTTCAAGGATTAGGGATAGCCTACGAAAACCTGAAGGTCTATGACGAGGCGAGAAAATATTATCAGAAAGCCCTTGACACCTTTATTAGCGAGAATAAGGAAGGAGAATTTGACAAGAAAATTCTGGAGATCCAAAAAGCCCTGGCCAGATTGCCAAAAGGAGGAATATGAACATAAGTCTTTTTAGCATTTTAACAACACTGGGTGTTATTTTATTTTTGATTCTTTTATATCTTTGGTCAACTTATAATGCCTTTGTGACCAAGAGAAACGCGGTCAAGACGAATTTTTCTGATATTGATATTCAGATAAAACGGCGGGCCTCGCTGATTGAAAACCTGGCTAATCAGGTTAAGAACTATGCCAAGCATGAACGGGAGACCTTTGATAACATCGCCAAAGCGCGCTCCGCCCTTGATACTTCTAAAACAGCAGCAGAGGCAGCCAAGGCCGATAATATGTTTACCCAAACACTGCGTTCTTTATTTGCTGTCGTTGAGAACTATCCTCAGCTTCAGGCAAGCCAGAATTTTCGGCAGCTTCGAGAAGATTTAAAAGAAGCGGAAAATCTTATTGCTTCTTATCGAGAGGAATATAACCAAACAGTTCAGGAGTATAATAATTTAATTCAAACGTTTCCTAATCTTTTAGCCGCCGCTATTTTCAAGTTTGAACCAGAGGAACTTTTTCAAGCTACCGGCCCAACCGAAGCGCCGGTAATTCCATGAAACAACCTCCTAATGTAAAAACTCCTCTCAAAATAGTTTTACGGCGGGCAAGAGTTGTCTTTCTGCTTATTATTTGGCTTTTTATTTTGGTTTCTGGAGCGGCGGTTTACACCGGATTTAAAACTGGAGAAATTGGAAAGAAAATTGTTGGCCCCGTTAAGAAAGCAGTAGCGAATTTAGCTGACTCTTTACAGGAAAAAGAGGAGCCTGTTAAGGTGGCCTCACCAAGCGGCGATCTTTTCTTTGAATTTGAAAAACAAACCCCTGCGCCTGTAAAACAAGGCTTTCCAGAGCAAAAAAAGTCAACTCCAGCCCAAAAACAGCCAGTAAGAGAATGCTATCGCTATACCGTGACTCATCTTGATGGATCGACATCAAACCTGTGTTACAGCCGTTCAGATTATAATCAATTGGTAAATTTAGGCTATGCTCTTTCTTCAGCAAAAACTTTTTACCAGTTCCACCAGGAAGGGGCCCAGAAATATCAGGAGTTGTATGAACAAACAGGCGCGAAAATTTATCTGGATGCCAAGGCTAGTTCTGAACGAGATGCCCAAAGAGAAAAAGACAAAATTGGAAGCATAATCCTGCAAATGCAGGAAATAGAAAAAAGAGGATATTAAATATTTGGGTGTGGAATGCCGTAAAGAGTTAACTGGTTTTGAAATTTGAATTAAAATAATTTTTGATGGAGTGGTGATTTTACCGTTTTGGAAAAGAGGATAGGAGAAGCCGCCGCAATTATTTGTAAATCTCATGGGTCCCAATGTCAATAAAACCAACTGTCTTGGAGTCAATAAATTTCAAAAAGAATTCTTAAATGATAATTAATGGAAAAAGACCAATAAGAAGAAAGTTTGCCGGTTAATTTGTGGGTTTTTAAAGATTTATCAAAAGGGTTTTCTAAAAATTTTTTGATTTTATTTTCAATTTGCTTTCTTTGCTGGCAATATTTTTTGACTGATTTTTTAAACTGAGACGAGTAATAAACATTTTTTATTTTCATTCGCTAAAAAGTTCTTCAACTTTTTTCATTTTTTTTAACTTGCCTGCCTTCTTTTCCTTTTCATAAACTTTAATTGCTGAGAAAGCTGCTTGCTCCTCATATTGTCTTATTTTTTCCACTAACAATTGATAAATTTCCGGTAGAAGAATTACTGCTTCCAATTCATTTTTCTTTAAGACCAATAAGGGCTGGTGGGAGGAATGAAGTTGTCTTAATAATTTTGGATAATTCCTTTGCAAGTCAGATACGGATACAAATTTTGGGATTTGGATGTTTAAGTTATTCATAATAAATTATATTGTAAAGTATGTATTTAATTATGTCAAGGGGTGTTGTAATACATCCTTGCCGGTGTTAATTTTTACCGAGGGCTGCTTTTGGGAGTGATGATTTTGCCCTTTTGGGAAAAAAGATAAACTCTTTTCTTGAGATTATTTACAAGTGAAATATATTTAGGGTAAAATTATTAAAGGAGATGAAAAAGAAAATTTTTTTACTCATCCTCATTTTTATAGTCGACATACTGGTGCTTCTAATTAAAAATGGCGATTTAGTTGAAATTAAAAATTATGTTGTTAATTCTGCTGAATTTTTAATTAAAAATAAAAATTTAGTTAAACATTATGTTAAACATTATATTATTAATTCTTATAAATATAAAAAAGGTTATGTACCAGGAGAAATAATCCTTTGGTTTACAGATGACGCACCTTACTCGGAAATCACACAGGTGGTAGAGTCCGAAAACTTAACCTTTGAAAAACTCTATAAGGCATTTGAACCAGAGGCTTTTGTATTTATACCCGAGGGGCAAGCAAAAACACTATCAGATAAATTAAAACAAAATAGATTGGTTGCTGAGGTAATTCCCGAAGTAAACGGAAAAATGCGAATAAAGTTTGTTTTTGGTACTACTAAAAAAGAAGCGGAGGAGGTATTAAAACAAGTTGGGTTAATAATGACAGAATTCTACCGGTTCGCTTATATTAAAGTAAAAACACCGAAAGTGAAAGAACAGTTTTATATAGATAAATTCAGAAAATTACCCATTATTAAATCAGCAGAACTTAACTACGTTGGTCATATTTATATTCATTAAATAGAACATAAAATAAAAACCGTACTTCTTTCTTCACTTCTTTCCTCCAGAATTTTAAAGGTTGAGGGGGTGGTGTTTATTTTCCACTCGTTGTTTTGTTGTGGAAAGTAGAGTTTGAGAGGAAAGTTTTTGTTGGCTGGTAGAATGGTGATGGAGAAACCAGCGGAGAGCGTTTATGTGGAGTTTATGAAAAATGAGTGATTTTGCCTTTTGGAAAAAAGGATAAGGGTCTTGACAAAGTACCGCTTTTATAGTTTATAATTGAGAAGATGAGAAAAATTATTTTGGGAGCAATAATTTTGGCAGCCATTTTTGGTCTTCTTGTAGTGAGGGTTCAAGCGATGGCAAGATCTTCGGATGACGTGGGCGGTCGCAAGATTGTCGTTTGGAGGGAGGGTGTTGGGGATTTTGACAAAGAAAAAGGTATTGCCGCGGCAAAAGGGCAAAAGATTAAAAACCTTAAGCTTTTAAACGCCTCGGTGGTGGTTTTGCCCAACAAAGAAAGCGAAAACTTGCTTAAAAGCAATCCCCACGTTTTGCGAGTAGATGAGGATGTCGTGGTGGAGGCGCTTTTCCAGGAAGGTGATGTAAAAGTGAAGAAAGCTTCTCCCCAGCCGGTTGAGACTTTGCCCTGGGGAGTTGACCGGATAGAGGCAGAAAAAGTCTGGCCATTGGGAAACACCGCTGATCCGGTCAAGGTTGGCGTTTTGGATACAGGAATTTCCAATAAGCATCCGGATCTTGTAGCCAACGCGAAGGGAGGAGTCAATACCATCAATCCCCTCAAAAGCTGGAACGATGATAATGGCCATGGCTCGCATGTTGCCGGAATTATTGCCGCCCTTGACAATGATATTGGGGTAATTGGTGTTGGTCCGGCAGCCGATCTTTATGCGATTAAGGTGTTGGGGGCAAACGGCTCAGGTTATCTTTCGGATGTCATTGAGGGGATAGATTGGGCAGTTACCAACGGGATGCAGGTGATTAATATGAGTTTGGGCACAAGTTCGGATATCCAGTCATTCCATGAGGCGGTTGCGGCGGCCAAAAACGCCGGGATAGTAGTGGTGGCGGCAGCAGGTAATTCGGGCGGAGCGGTAAGTTTTCCGGCTGCCTATCCTGAGGTAATTGCCGTTTCCGCCACTGATGAGAACAACAACCTTGCTTCTTGGTCCAGCCGCGGCCCTGAGGTTGATTTGGCTGCTCCCGGGGTTAATATTTATTCCACCTACAAGGGCACGAGCTACGCCACCCTTTCCGGAACCTCAATGGCGGCGCCGCATGTGGCCGGAACCGCCGCCCTTGTGTTGAATACACCGGTTGGGGAGTATGATGCAAATGCCAATGGCAAATGGGATCCTGATGAAGTTCAGAAGAAATTGCAAGATAGGGCAAGCGACCTTGGTCCTGCGGGATTCGATCCTTCATATGGCTGGGGATTGGTGAATGCCTTTGCCGCAACCCAATGATGAGGGCGCTTCGTCAATATATTTTTCTTGCTTTTTGGGTGCGGCCTCCCTGTGAAATTTTGTTAACTGAGTGAATGGTGGTGGTAAAATATTCCTATGGGTAAAAAAGTAGCGGTGGCGATGTCTGGCGGGGTGGATTCGGGAGTGGCGGCTGGGTTGTTGGTAAAACAAGGGTATGAGGTAGCGGGGTTTCATCTGAGGTTGTGGAGTGAGGTGTCATCGGGGTTTCACCCTGGGGGTGTCAATATAAATAAATGTTGCGATGTTAAGAGTTTGGAGGCAGCAAGAAAAACTGCCTGGAAGCTGGGGATTCCTTTTTATGTTTTAGATTTTGCCGAAATCTTTAAGGAAAAAGTGGTTGATTATTTTTTGGAAGAGTATAAGGCAGGGCGAACTCCAAATCCCTGCGTGATGTGTAATAAATATATTAAGTTTGGGGAGTTCTTGCGATATGTCAGGGGATTGGGGTTTGATTATTTGGCAACAGGACACTATGTGCGCATTTACGAAGAAATTCAAAATCCAAAATCCAAAATCCAAAATAAATTCAAAATTCAAAATTCAAAATTCAAAATTTACCATCTTTTAGAGGCAAAAGATAAAACCAAGGACCAAAGTTATTTTCTTTATAATTTAACTCAGCAACAATTGGCCCATATTTTGTTTCCGGTAGGGGAATATACTAAAAAAGAGGTTCGGGAAATGGCAAAAAAATGGGGATTGGCGGTGGCGGAAAGATCGGAGTCTCAGGAGATTTGTTTTTTTCCTGAGTCTGATTACCGGCCATTTTTACAGCGGCAAATTCCGGAAAAAATCGTCCCTGGAGAGGTGGTGGATACCAAAGGTCGGGTGATTGGGAGACATTTTGGGCTACCACTTTATACTATCGGACAACGACACGGATTTAAAATAAATTTAAAATTTACCCGCCTGCCGGACGGGCAGGAAATTGAAAATTTAAAATTTAGAGCGATTCCTCCTTTTTATGTAATCGGAAAGGATGTTAGAAAGAATCGGTTGGTTGTGGGTTTTGGAAAAGAGGCGGAGAAAAAGGAGTTTTTGGTGGAAAAAGTAAATTGGGTAAATCCAAATTTAAAATTTACCCGCCTGCCGGACGGGCAGGAAATTGAAAATTTAAAATTTTTTGTGCGGATAAGACATCAAGGAGAATTGCTTAATTGTCAAATTGTCAAATTATCAAATTATCAAATTAAAGTGATTTTGAAAGAACCTTATCGGGGGATTGCCCCGGGCCAGGCGGCGGTATTTTATAAAAAAGTTACGAATTGCGGATTACGAATTACGGGTTTGGAGGTGGTGGGGGGAGGGATAATTGCAATTTAAAATTTAAAATTTAAAAAGTAAAATTTAAAAAAGAAGAAGGATAAGGTCTTTTTCGTTGGTTATTCTATCTTCATTTAGGTCGGCTTCATGAGTTAACCATCTGTCCAAAAGAAATTCTAAATCAAAAGTATTGACTTTGCCGTTTTATAATTAAATAGGGGAGAAGAGAAAGAGGGGATGATAAGAGAAAGAACGGAAAGATGGTGTGCCTTTGATGCTACTTTAAGGATTGAAAAAGAAGGAGAAGAAAGGAAAATTCCAGTGGTGGGGGTATATGACTCTGGGAATGAGGGAAAAGTGACAGTTTATACCGCTTTTCCTTTATTTGGCGTAGAAGGAGAAAATTTATTTGATAAAAGCTTGGTTTTAAAGTTAGGAAGGTTAGAGGTTGCTATGGGTTGGTTGGGAGCAAGAGTCCATCTTTTAAGACGTAATGAAACAGGAAATTATACTCGTGAGGCAACAGGAGTTGTTTGGGTTCCAAATCCTCCTTCCTCTAGATAGTGCGTCCTAATAACGTAATTAACGAGTAAATTTTTTAGGGTAGTTTTGGTTGTTTGTTATTTTCTTCCCCTTTTATTGATAACCTATCTTCAGTTCGGAGAAAGGGGGTGGTTATATAAGTGGTGATTAATGGTGGCTAACAAACGAGGGAATTAGGGAGACCAATTGGTAATAAGAAGAGTGAGGTCTTTTTCGTTGGTTATTCTATCTTCATTTAGGTCGGCTTCAGGAGTTAACCATCTGTCCAAAAGAAATTCTAAATCAAAATAATTAATTTTTCCATCTTTATTAAAGTCACCGACGGGAGGTGGAGTGGTGGGAGTAGGGGTTGGGGTGACGGGGGAAGAATTTAGAGAACCAGAAAATATAATAGAGCGTACTTGGGGATCTAAATAGCGATATTCGTAAATGTATTTATGAACTTGCTCTTCGGGAAAGAATTCTATATAGGCCCATAGAGGCGACGGACTCATATCGATTGTTTCCGTTCCTTTTTGGATACGATCGGTATAATATTGGAGAGCCTGGGGAAGTTGCCCGGTTGCTTTTAAGGTGAAAGTAAAACTTTGGGTAGGAGGGCCAGCTAGATCTGCCTGCCAAAAGAAAGTTTCCATTAGATTCCCAGGGATATAAACAGGGAAAATTGTTTCTCCTTTTTGGAGGCCAATATATCCTCCGGGGAAAGCATTTTTTTGATTTTCTTTATTCAGAGTTAAGGTGCATTCCCCATTAGCAAAACTTAAAGAGCGATAATCAGAGGAAAATTCCAGTTTTGCAGGAACAGCGGGGTCCTGGGAAAGAGGACCCTCTTTTAGGTAGTAGCAACCTTTAATCTTTGCTTCTTCAAGACCAGTGATTTTAATAATAAGGTTATCATAGAAAAAATTTCCATAAATATGAGTAAAGGGATAAATAGAAAAATCTTGAGCGTTTCTTGCGTGTTTAGGGTTTAATTTCCAAAAATAAAGAATATGATAGGAGGAGGGAGCGGTAAGGTTTTTGGCCGCGGGAGAAGTCATATGGTCGTTGGGCATGAAATAAAGAGCGCTCCAGGGAAAGAAGACGTTTTTCCCCCGGGGTTGGGGGATGGTAAATCCGTGACCTCTACCAAAATTATAAACATAATTATCTCCTACGGGTAAATGATGGGTTAACTCGTGGAGGAGTCCGTAGTCAATTTTTACTCCTTGAAAGCGGGTAGTGTTCCGAAGTAAGCAACATTCAGGCCAATTTTCGTCTAGTGCCCAACGAGAATCAATATCGTAGGGAATAAAACCTCTTATCCTGTTAAGCTCATCATTGCTCCACCAGCCGAAATTGTGATCATTGACTACTTGCCAGCCCCCATTATTTGAAGATAAAACATTGGGATCAACAATAATTATTCTTTTTAAAACTGCCTTCCGTTGGATTTTAGGCCAGGAATTAAGCCAAATTTCATTAATTGCCTCCACATGTTTTATTAGGGTAGTTAGCGCATCAGCTCCAATAATACTAGTATTTTGATCCAGCAAGTTTTTAGCAGGAGTGTTAATGATAAATTCTAAGTTTCTTTCAAAATCTTCTCCTGTTTTTTTAAAATTTTCAATCCTAATATCTTGAATTCTTTGTCCTTTTTCCTGGGTGTTAGGAGTAAAAAGTTCTTCGGGAAAATTAGGAAAGGAACGGCGGACGAAGTTTCTTTCGATTTCATCAAGTTCTACCCGACTGGAAACCGGAAGATCAGAGCCCACGATAGCGGTTTCTCCTTTATAAACTATGGGTTTACACTCTTTTCCATTCCAGATTGAGCTTTCCGAACAAGAAGAGAATTGGTTTTCGGCGCCAAAGGCCTCTTTTAGATTTATTCTTCCTAAAATATTAACCAAAAGTAATAAACTAATTGCTAGCTGAAAAAGTTTTTTAAATTTATTCATTTTTTATTGGACATTTAGTTTTATTGTAACCCTACTATCTATAAAAAAGAAAGTGGGTCAAGACGCATACATCTGAGGCGCTGGTGGTACTTCTAAAAGATAATCAATTGGTAATTGTAATTTTATGAGGGGTTTTATCAGGGGCCACCTTTAAAATTATTATGGGAAAAACCGGGAGGATGGGGAGTTAACTTACCTATTTAGCTATAGGTTGTATTATCGGATGTAGTTAGCTTTGGAGTGCAAAAGATACGATACATTTTCGACATTGACGAAAATGGATGAGTGTCTTAAAACACGGTAAGACCGGAGTTCCTTCTAAAGCATATCCACTCTTTAGTAGAATACCCAACTTAAGGAGGGTTCAGGATATGCTTGCCAGCTTAAAAAGATTTTCTGCCAGTGAAATTGCCCAGGAAAGGTTAAGAATTATTAATTTCTACCAGCAGTATGGAGAAAGGACCACCAAGGAAGCCTTTGGGGTAGATAGAAAGCTAATCTATATCTGGAGAAAAAGATTAAGTTCTTGCCAGGGTAAGGTTTCTTCCCTAATTCCTTCATCCACTGCCCCGAAGAATGTCCGGCAAATGGAAGTTCATCTTAAGGTAGTGGAGTATATTAAGCTCTTGAGGGAGGAGCACTACCGGTTGGGGAAACAGAAGATTAAACCCCTACTTGATGAGTACTGCCGGAAAAACAACCTGCCAACGATTGTTGAACCAACTATTGGCAAGGTGATTAGAAAGCATCACTTTTTCTTCCAAAGACAAGGAAGAGTCTATCATAATCCTTCAAGTAAATGGGCTCAAAACAAAGAGAGGAAAGCCAAAAGATTAAGGGTTAGATACTCTCCCAAGCACCAAGACTTTGGCCATATCCAATCAGATACAATCCAAAGGATTACTGATGGAGTCAGGGAGTATTTTTATTCTGCCATTGATGCCAAGATGAAGTTTGGTCTCACCTTAAACTACAAAAGCCTAAACAGCAAAAACAATCAGGATTTTTACCAGAAGTTCAAATCTGTTTATCCAGGAACAATTGTTGATTGGCAAACAGATAATGGCCAAGAAAACCAAAAAGAATTTGAAAAGCAATTAGCCAGAGATAAAATTCCTCATTTCTTTACCTATCCCAGATGCCCGAGGATTAATGGGATAATTGAAAGATACCAAAGAACCTTTCAGGAAGAATT
>Ga0123519_10004329_pt1 | contig 23094 bp, 26 predicted proteins | sample YelNatPaOPRAMG02_FD_87396 | JGI IMG/M metagenome (GOLD analysis project Ga0123519, IMG submission 87396) | Hot spring microbial communities from Yellowstone National Park - Yellowstone National Park OP-RAMG-02 (version 2) | ecosystem: Environmental > Aquatic > Thermal springs > Hot (42-90C) ...
TGATACTATTATCTTGCCTGTTGGGCATGGTGGTAGAGCCTCCTTCTCCTGGTTTGCTGTTCTGGGGTTCTTACCACCATAACTTTTCTAATAGACTTTTTCCACAGATTTTATAGTAGAGCCAAAAAATACTTGAAGGAGTGCGCCACTTCAGCCAGGAACTGCGTCCCTCGGTACTAAATGATCTTGGTTTGATTCCTGCAATCAAATGACTGGCCTCAGATATGGTGAGAAATCATAATATCTCAGTTGAAACAGAGATTCGCGGTGATCAGCATCCCCTATCACCAGATTATGAATTAACCCTTTTCCGCATTATTCAGGAAGCACTTGCTAATATCCGTAAACATTCGCAGGCAACCAGAGCAATTGTTAGATTAGAGTTAAACTCCACTAATATGAAAATTACTGTTCAGGATAATGGCAAGGGATTTGATATGCCTGCAAGGATCGGAGATTTTACCAGAAACGGAAAACTCGGGCTGGTTGGTATCCAGGAGCGTGTTCAACTTCTTGGTGGCAATCTTAAAATTGAAAGTCAAAGAGATAAAGGAACTATTTTAATTATTGAAGTACCTTACTAACTCGATGAAAATATTAAACCCCCTCCAATCAGGGAGGGGGTTGCGATTCATTAGCTTATCCAGGGTTTACCAGCAGGGACATTGATCTTCAGGGGTGTCAGTATCACATGCGCCATCAGATACCATGCCAGCAGCGCACACACTATCAGCTCTACCGCCGCTATCTTATTGAATACCTCTGCCCTGGGTACCAGATGCCCAATATCCAGCAGAATAAACCCTATCAACAGCGTCAGAAATACCCACGCCAGCGCACTGTTCTGTCTCATCGCTCCCAGAAAGTAGATGAACGTTAAACCTGTGAACACCACCAGAAACCAGCCTACATCCGTCCCTGAAATCGCCGTAAATCCTAGCTGCCCGTTCAGCCAGATCCCACCCAGCGCTATCCAGAACGCCCCATAAGTCGTAAACGCCGCAAAGCCAAAACTGTTCCCCGTCCGGAATTCCTGAAATCCCGCAATAAATTGCGCCAGCCCTCCAAAGAAGAACGCCATCCACATCACCGCTCCTGTGCTCACCAGCCCCAGATTGTGCAGTTGCAGCAACAGCGTCGTCGCTCCAAATGCCCCAAGCCCTACCGCCGCCGGATTCGCCAGATTGGTCTCACTTTTCCTGACGAGCTTTTGAACTTCTTCTGCCAGCTTCACTTTTTCTTCTTCACTGACAGAAATTCCTGTCTCCTTTTTTACACCGGATACCGACATTATGCTCCTCCATTAATACGATACTATTTGAGTCACATTTAAAAGCCATAAAATAAAGGACTCTTCAGATATAAAGTAGATTTCATGAGTCCTTATAAACAAAAGCTTCCTAATACATTCTTTCACAAGAATGATTAGCTGTCAAATACTTATGCGATTAAATATTATACATATAATCCAATGCGTTTATCCATGATGAAAAACAGAGTTGATGACTCGCCTTTGAATTTACATTGTGAACTGAAAAATGAAAACAACCCCGCCTGATGACGGGCAGGGTTTTAAAATTATTTCCAATTTATACTTTTTTTAATCCGGCTCCGAGATCTTTACCGCTCCCTTTCCCAGAACAGGCTCAGTGCTAGGAACTGCGCTCTTCTGGGTTAAGAGTGAGACAACCACCAGAGTAATAAAGCTAACGGGTACAGAGATGATGGCAGGTTGACCAATAGGATTGGGAGCCTGAACGTTATAAAGATGATATACATTTGTAAACATATCCTGAGAGAGCAGGATTAAAATCAAAGAGGACACCAATCCTGCAATAATAGAGGCTGCAATACCCTGATAAGTAGCTTTCTTCCAGAAGATTATAGCGAAGATTGCCGGCAGATTAGCCGACGCAGCGATGGCAAATGCCCATCCCACCAGGAATGAGACATTCATACTCTTGAAAAGTACTCCCAGTACCATTGCTATGATACTGACAATTATCGCAGTAGTTCGCCCGGCAAAAACCATTGCTTTATCACTCATCTGGATTTTGAAGAACTTGTGCATCAGGTCATTGGCTACAGCGCCTGAGGCAGCCACAATCAGTCCACTGACCGTTCCCAGGATTGTAGCAAAAGCGATTGCCATAATTACCGCAAAGATCCCCAATCCGAAGGATTTTGCCAGCAATGGAGCAGACATATTCTCATCGGTTATATCCAATGCGCCTCCGGTCATTGCGCCCAGACCCAGGTAAAGGGTTAACAAATAGAACAAACCTATAGCAGCAACTGCCACGATCGTAGATTTCCTGGCGTAAGCCGGTGTAGGAACAGTGTAATAACGGATCAGAATATGCGGTAATGCAGCAGTACCAAGGAACAAGGCAATCATCAGGGATATAAAATTGACCCTATCCAGAGGTGTGGCTCCTCTAACTGGATCAATCTTAAATTTCAAGCCCGGAATCAACACGTCACGCCCGGCAGTGGGCATCTGGTAATAAACGGTAATGGAATCACCTCCGTCACTAATTACCTGTTTACCCCAGCGAACCACTGTGCCTTCTTTGATGGTCTCGATGAAGGTAAACGGATCTGTGCTGCCAGTTTGAACTTCCGGATTCCCTTCAATATCGGCAAGATGACCAACCAGATAAAATTTACCGGCTTCTTTTGGTGCTCCATTGTAAAGCACCGTCCCTGAAGAAGTATGCGTGATTGTCTGGGTTTCTTCCAGCACGTTCTTTGATTTGTTTAGTTTCCAGAGCGTTTCAACATTATCCTTTGATAATTTGACAAAAGTATTGCTTCCGGCTTGAATGAGTTTCACAACCTTGTAAGAGTCATCCTTCAGACTTATATTCGATCTCGTAAGACTGGCAACCCAGATTGTTTTGAAATCATGGTAGAGTTCTGGAGTTGTCGAAATTCCTCGGAATAGAATCATGATTACCAGTATGAAAGAAAAAATAACCAGTAATCCACCCTTGATGCATTGGACCCAGGTTGTCGAAGTCATTCCAGCGGTGGCAACAATAATAATCACCACAAAACCTACGATTGCGACACCCGCTTCAAAGGGCAGCCCCAGAAGAGGTGTCACAAGCGAACCAGCTCCAACCATCTGAGGGATCAGGTAAAATGAGGAGACAATAAGCGTACTTATGGCTGCTGCTAATACGATGCCTCTCTTCTTGAATTTCGCATCAATGGCATCAGCAAATGTATATTTCCCAGTCTTTTTAAAGGTTCAGCCACTACGAACAGTGCTACGATCCATCCAGCGAGATAACCGATGGAGTAAAGAAATCCATCATATCCCGCAAGAGCAATCATACCAGCAATACCCAGAAAGGATGCGGCTGATAGATAGTCGCCTGCAAAAGCAACTCCATTTACACCCCAGTGAATTTTCCCACCCGCGGCATAATATCCACTGGCAGATTTGCTCCTGCGTGCGAAAAGGTAGGATAAACCGAGCACAGCGACAACAAAGAAAATGAATATGGCAATGGCCAGAGGTTCAGCTCGATAATTCATTAATTTTTACCTACTTTATTCCGATTTTTCGCTATCTGTGACAGGATTATCTAAATCCCTGCTAGACTTGCTTGATTTGACCTCTTTAAAGGCTCTTGGCTTATATTATATTAGAGAAACAGGTTATTGCGTATATCTTTTATAAATTTCTTTTTGATATTCTATCGGTTCAACGAAAGTGGATTTTGTAACGTGGCTGATTTGACTCTGTTGACAATTAATTTTTTAAAGTTTACATTGTGAGCAGTGAATTGTTATAAAAATTCAGGAGGTGGATCAATGGCAACGATGACCAAACAGGAAATCCTGGCAGCCCTGAATGCAAACCCTATCTGTTACGTGGCAACCGTGGAGGGAAACAAACCCCATGTACGCGCCATGGGGCTTTTCCGGGCGGACGAGGATGGTATCATTTTCCAGGCATGGAAAATTAAAGACATCCACAAGCAAATAGTGAATAACCCTGAGGTCGAAATCTGCTGCAACACCAAAGATGGTAAACAGATCAGAATCAGTGGCAGATTTGAAATCGTGGAAGACTTGGCATTGAAGAAAGAAATTGAAGCCAAGCGACCCTTTATGACCCCTGTGATCAAGGAAAAAAGCTATGACGTCGTGGCGGTTTATCGCCTGAGACATGGCAAAGCCTGCGTGTGGACGATGGCAGAAAATTTTGCACCCAAGACCTATATTGACCTGTAGCCACATTAATCACTTGAGTTATATCCGGGTCCGTGATTTCCCGGACCCGGGTTTTTTGCTTTTTTCCAGCTTAAGTTACATCGGCACTGGTGCGGAAGTTGATGATGGCTATGATGCCAAACACCACCGCAAAACCGAGCAGAGCCAGCATTTCCCACATTACCGAGCCGGCATCTGCCCCGAAAAGCATTAGCTTATTGAACCCCGTATTTGCCCAGCCATGAGGCGTGAACTTTGCCAGGAACTGCATCCAGCGTGGCGTGATAAAAAGCGGCCACCAGCAGCCACCCAGCGGTGCCAGTACCAGCGAGACCAGTACGGCAATTGCCGCGGCGCTTCGGTCAGTTTTGACCAGCGTAGCCAGCATGACGGAGAAAGCCGCTGACATCAATACCATCAGCAGTGATATCAATACCACCGCCCAGGGAGCAATTCCCAGATCAATACGAAAGACCAGTATGCCCATCAGCCAGAAAATTGCAGTCTGTACCGTGCCCCTGAAAACCGCTCCCAGATAAATTCCTGCCAGAATGGATTCTTTCCTGACCGAAATCGAGAGCAATCGCTCCAGGGTATGATTTCTGCGTTCCCGGATGATATCCACAGAAGCAATCGCCGCAGCAAAGAAGACAAACATGACCAGATAACCGGGAACAATGTAGGAAGCCGCATTTAAAGGCTTTACCTCACCATAGTTCTGTACCTGATAGGTTATCGGAGATTCGCTTCCCTGATTCAGCATTCCCTGCCACGGTATACTGGCAAGTGCCTGCTGGATTTCCTCCTGTCTTGCTCCCTGCTGCGCCATTAATGCGGTGATAGAGTTAAACACGACACGCCGGGTTTCTATACCGGAGATAATGCTTTCTGCCAATCCGTGGAGAGCCATACGCGTATCGGTGGCTTCCACTCCGGCAATAATCTCAATTTTAGCCGGACTTCCGTTCATAACCGCCCGGGTAAAATCGGCTGGGAAAAGGAGAAATCCCTGCAACTTCCCTTCTTCAACTGCTGCCTTAGCTCGATCATAGTCTTTATCCCATATAATCCTGGGTTCTCCGGGCTTAAGGTGGGCATCATCACGGGTTTCCAGTGCCTCGATGATCTGCTGACTTAGCCCGCTGTTTTCCAGCGAAATCAGGTGCAATTCCAGTCTGGTATCTTTTCCACCGATATTGCCCAGTAAAATATTAAACACGATGATGAAAAGGAAAGGAAACAGGATGAACGCTATTACTGCAAGACGGTCAGTAACAAATAATTTTAGATTGTTAAGGGCAAGAAACCAGACCTTTCTGAACTGATCCATCCTACTTCCCTCCCTGGACAGCGCGGAAGACCAGCCGGCTGATCAACATACCCACTACAGCTACTCCAGCCATGACCAGCAATTCCGCTCGTTGCCAGTAATGAACCACCTTCTGTAATAAGGGTACGAAAAGCATCATTTGCGTAAGTATTAAGCGCAAACTTACTTAATCTGCCCAGCAATGAACCCTCAGAAACAGGCATAAAGGTACCGGAAAGCGTCACCATCAGCATGGTAAAGAACACAGCAATCCAGGTTGCCTGATTTTCCGTGCGTGCGAGTGAACCGATGATAATTCCAATTGAACTGGCAGCCGCCGCAAAAACCAGAGCCACTACCATGGCTGCCAGGAAAGAAACCGGGGTGAATATTCTGAAAACCGCATATGCCAGTGCCAGCAATATCATTGTTTGAATAAACCCCCGCATGGTATAAGCCAGAAATTTCCCTATGAACAATTCACTTATCTTCAGGCGCGTGGTGAGCAACCTCTCAAGAGTGCCTTTACGTCTCTCCTCTACCAGCGCCTGAGCGGTCAGGTTAACCGAAAACAGCACGAACATGGTCACCACACCTGGAAGAAATTGATTTACCGGTTCCGGACGATCTCCCGTTAAGGTTTCACCTATAGTCAGGACCGGACTGGTTTGTTCTTCTACCAGGAATTTCTGGACGGTCATCTCTATCTGCTGCTGCTCTATTCCGATATTTGCAACGGCATCCTTGACCTGAGCCACCGCCAGTAATTCCCTGGATATACTATCCGCCGCCGCTCGCACCAGCCCCGCGATAATTTGTCCATCAGTACCACCATTACCTCTCTGTTTAAAAATCAGGCTGGTTGATCTGCCGTTTTTCAGGTTTTCAGAAAATCCCGGCGGGATTTCAACAACCATTTGAATATCGGAACGTGCCAGCTTGCGTTCTGCGGAGGCAGCCGAAATCTGCATCAGGGATAACCCCGGATTTTCGCTCAGACGCTGTAGAAAAAGGTCTGTATACCTCCCTCCAGGATCCTCATTCACAATATAAGCTGTGCCGCTGAACTGCAGACTACTACCGAATGCTCCGTAAATCAGGGCAAAAATCGCTATCGGTAGAACGAGGCTGAAAGATAAATCCCCCTTATCCCGAAGAAAACTGATTACCTCTTTTAAAGCGATGAACAGGATCTTTTTCATCTCAGTCTCTTAAACTCCTGCCGGTAATTTTAAGAAAAACCTCTTCCAGCGTGATTTTGTCCGGGTCACCGAACTGACTTTTCAAAGCCTCTGGTGTACCCATTGCCACGATTTTACCGCTATCCATAATGGCTACACGCTGGCATAATTTATCCGCCTCCTCCATATAGTGAGTTGTATACAGGATGGTCATCCCTTTTGCCTGTAATCCTTTAATTGTCTCATAAATATTGTTTCTGGATTGCGGATCTATCCCTATGGTAGGCTCATCGAGAAATAACAGTCTTGGATGCCCCATGAGCGCGATAGCCAGGTTAACCCGCCGCTTCATGCCTCCTGAAAACTTATCAACCCTGCTTTTTTTTGCCCTTTCCAGCAACCCCATCATCTCAAGATTAGCGATTGCCTGTTCCCTGGCTTCCTGGCTACTCAAACCGGCCATACGCCCGAAAAACACAAGATTATCAAAAGCAGACATATCCGGATAAAGAGCAAGTTCCTGAGGACAGATCCCGATGATCCCCCGGATATTATTAGCTTCTTTTTGCAGTGAATATCCGCCTATGATTACATCTCCTTTGTCTGGAGGAATCACGGTGGACAGGATGCGGATCGTGGTTGTTTTTCCGGCTCCATTTGGTCCGAGCAGGCCGAAGATCTCACCTTCTTCAATGGAAAAAGATACCCCATTTACCGCGATGACATCTTTAAAACTCTTGTATAAATCCCTGACCACAACAAAATTTTCTGCCATTTCTGCGCTCCCAGAATATTGACCAGATTATAGCACGTTTGCGGTTGACCGGGGACTATACAACGGTTGAGTTTTAGTCTGGCCAAACGCATAGTTTTGATTGAACAGTCAGCCCCTGGCAAAGATAAGCTTAAAGGGATCTTCAGTCTTTTCCCGCCGAATAAATAACTATTTTATTGCGGTATAAATTCCGGCTACGCCGAAGAAGAGCGGGCGGTAGGACACCGTGGTAAACCCGCTTTCGGTCAGGAGCGTTTTCATTTCTGACGGCGTATAATACCGCGAAGCCGATTCAGCCAGATAGCGATAGGCGGGTTTATTACCTGAAAGCCAGGTGCCCAGAGAAGAAACATAACCGCGCATGTAAAAATGGTATAGTGTGCGGATAACCCTGCAATCCGGCTGGCTGGATTCGGCAATTACGCATCTTCCTCCCTTTTTCAAAACCCGCAGGATTTCCGAGAGGTGTTTCCCGGCGAGCGGATTCCTGTAGGTCAGGTTGCGAAAGGCAAAGGAGATACCCAGACTGTCAAAAAAACCGTCCGGGAATGGCATACTGGCGGCAACTCCCTGGAAGAACCGAATTTTGCGCTCGCCAGCCAGTCTTCTGGCCTTTTCAACAGCGATATCCAGCATCGGCTGGCTATAATCCAATCCGGTAATCTCCACTTCTGGGGAAGCAAGCCGGGCAACTTCAATAGCCAGATCACCGGTGCCGCAGCAGAGGTCAAGAAAATTCCGGGGGCTGGCAGCCAGACATGCCCTGGCTGCCAGTCGTCGCCATCTTTTATCCATATTCCAGGTGATCAGAGTGTTTATTAAATCATAATGTGGAGGTATATCCGTGAAAATGCCGTAAAGCGGTTTTCTTTGCTCCGCGTGTTGCTCAATTACCAAAATTTTTCTCCCACTTAAATCCGCAAAAAGACTTTCTACAAGTCCCGGATCTACAAACCAAAAATACCACTCAAGACGAACCCGATTCCCAGTAGCACCTGGGTAACCAGCACGTTAAGCACATTATTGGCCTGGCCTGCCATCAGCTTGCCCCTATCCTCATAGGCAAAAGAACCCCGGATTGCTTTAAGGGCAAAAGGCAAGGTTAAAAGCGCCAGTAATGTGATAACAGGCATCACCCCGGCAACCACAGCTCCTGTAATCCACAGATAAACCAGGATGTTAATGATTGAATAAATAATCGCAGCGTTACGCTTACCTATGGTGATGGGTAGTGTCTTTTTACTGGCGATCTTATCAGCTTCGGCATCCGGGAACTCATTGAGCAAAAGAAGGTTGGTTACCAGGAAACCGGAAGGAATTGAGGCGATCAAAGCAGGTACACTGTAATGCCCGGCCTGAATAAAATAGGCACCGAGCACCGGCAGAATACCCAGACCTACACCGGGTGACCATTCAGGAAAATGAGTTTTGAGTATCAAAGGAGTATATAACAGGACACAGAATGCTGCAAAAAGGAGCAGGGGTATCAGTTGCCAGCCCTGGACAACAGAGAAAAAGATACCGATTGGAACTGCCAATGCAAGGGTAACCAGACCATATTTCAAAACCTGTCCTGGTGTCAGGAGACCAGCCGGTAATATTCCACTGCCTCCGTTGAATGGCGTTCGAATGACTTTAAGGTCAACTCCGGTTTTAAAATCAACATAATCGTTGAGAATGTTCACACTGGCATGGCAAAGGATCAAACCTGCCAGGGCTAAAAGCGCGTACCCCGCGTGAAATACCCCCGTATAATACCAGGCAGCAGCGGTACCTACCAGGATAAGTACCACCGGAAGCAGAAGATAGTGTGGTCTGGTTTCCAGGAACCAGACTTTCAAATCTATCCCGGGTTTTCTCTTCCGGGCAGCAGTTGCAGTAGTCAAAATATCCTCCCCATCAGTCTATTTCTTGTGGGTTTGAGCGTGCTTGCTCCAGCATTTCTCGTGCACATAGACCGCATCTTTGACACAGTAGACGATATGAGTTCGCGCATCCTGACCGCATACGGGACATTTCATACAGGTTTTCATTACCTCCTTTGAACGATTATTTTCTCACCAATGTCTGAATTTAAAAAAGCGGCTGCATTACCATTTTTACGAGAAATTTCCAAGTAACCGCTGCTGCCGAAAAGAGCAATCAGATCCTGTCCCTTAGCATAGGTTTTTACCATGCCCTCAATAACGTGGTTACCGATTACAATATTAACGTTTTGCCATTCGGGAGGCAAGTCGTTTGCGCGGATGTTTGTGATCAGATTGCCAAAATTATCAACGTGCAGAACCTCTCCGGTGATGTGATCACTTTCCCTGGATGGAAAGGGTATCCGGAAAGCGGTAACGGTATCCACGTTGATCCCAAGTCCGGACGGGGGCATCCCCAGCGATAGCCTGGCTGTCACCGGAGCGAAAATATCACGACCATGAAAGGTATTGCTCACCGACGAAAGCCAGTACTCAGACCTGTTTATCACATAGGCTTTCAGATCGCCACCCAGCTTAACATGTTCCCCGTCCGTGGGGACTGCAGAAGTACCGGCATAGATGATGTAGCTGAGCACACCGTTGTCAGGCGCCACAAAGAATGCTCTGGGAGTCTTCAAAATCAGGGGTCTGCGGCTGGTGCCTACTCCAGGGTCAACCACGACCAGATGAACTGTTTGATAGGGGAAATAATCACAGACCGTGCTGAGCAAAAAAGCCGCCTGCCGGATATTTTGTGGACGAATGTTGTGGCAGATATCAACCAGAGTGACCTCCGGGTTAATTGAAAGAATTACACCCTTGAGAGCAGCCACATAGGCATCATTCAATCCGAAGTCGGTGGTCAGTGTAATTACAGCGCCCACAAGATAAAGTATAAACCAAATCCCGGCATTCCTGCATATTCCGGGTGATTTAATGACAGAAAGCCTGAGGAGTATCTGCAGCTTGCATATTAGAGGCGGTTAGCGGCTTATCCCAGCTTAATGGCTATTATCGAGACAAGGATAAAGAGAATGATTAAAATAATGGTTAACTGGAAAAGGGTTTTTTCCATGCCCCTTTTGGTACGGTAAACAGTATCCGCCTGACCGAAGATACCTCCCAGTCCTCCTCCCTTGACCTGGAATAGTATGGATAAAATCAGGGCGACCGCCAGAACGATGATTGCAACGTTGAAATAGACTGACATTTATCTCCCCTCGATCTTTTTTATCAATAATTCCTGCGCCAGAGCAGCGTTGGCGCGTCCCCTGGTGAGTTTCATGACCTGCCCCACCAGGAATTTGATTGCCTGGGTCTTACCAGATTTGTAATCCGCCACAGGTTGCGGATTGGTGGCAATAACCTGTTCAATTGCCGTCTCAATTTCACGTGAATCGGTAATCTGGCTGAGTCCCTGCTGCTTGATGATCTCATCCGCCTTCCTTCCGGTTTTAAACATCTCCTCAAACACTGTTTTGGCACTTGTGCCGCTGATCTCGCCCTTCTGAACCAGATCGATCAGATGGCAGAGTTCTTCGGGACTGACTTTTGCATCCTGTATACCGGTATTGGTCGCATTGAGCAACCTGGTAAATTCTCCCAGCAGCCAGTTACTCACAGCTTTGGCTTTTGCTGGAGAAGGCTCGCCGACCTTCAAGCAGCGCTCATAATAATCTGCCATGGCTTTGGACTCGGTTAATAAATTGGCATCATAGAGCGGTAAACCATACTGGCTCATAAAGCGGTCTTTTCTGGCTTCGGGGAGCTCAGGCAATCTGGCTCTAACATTTTCAATCCAGGCGCGGTCAATGGAAAGCGGGGGTAAATCCGGCTCAGGGAAGTAACGATAATCGTGAGCATATTCTTTGCTGCGCTGAGAAACAGTCCTGCCTTCTTCCTCTACCCAGCCCCGGGTCTCCTGTACCGGCCTTTTGCCCTCTTCTGCCAGTTTCCGCTGGCGCTTGGCTTCATACTCCATTGCCCGGTAAACCGCCCTGAAACTGTTCATATTTTTGACCTCTACCTTGGGCATGAATTCACTGCTGTTTACCGGACGGATGCTGATATTGGCATCGCACCTGAAACTGCCTTCCTCCATATTACCAGTGGAAACACCGAGATATTGAAGAATACTGCGCAGTTTGATCAAATATTGCCGGGCTTCTTCAGGCGAGCGAATATCCGGTTCGCTGACAATTTCCATCAAGGGCGTACCGGCTCTGTTTACATCGATTAAGCTGTAACCCTCACCATGAGGCAGATTATGATGGATCATTTTAGCTACATCTTCTTCCAGATGAACCCTGGTGATACCTACCCTCTTTTTCACCCCATTAACTTCAATGGTTAGCCAGCCGTTAACCCCGATTGGCGCATCGTACTGGGAAATCTGATAGCCTTTCATCAGATCCGGATAGGGATAATTTTTCCGATCGAATTTTGAATAGCTGTTGATCGTGCAGTTTAAAGCCAGGGCAGTCATCATGGTGAATTCAATAGCCTGCCTGTTAAGGGTTGGCAATACCCCGGGCATACCCAGGCAAACCGGGCAAACGTGAGTGTTTGGAGGAGCATTGGCATAATCTGCACTGCACCTGCAGTACATTTTGCTCTTCGTCAGTAGCTGGGCATGAACTTCCAGTCCAATAATCGTATCGTATTCCATGATCTCACCTTGATAAACAACTTTTTAGTATATCAAGATTAGAAGCAGCTAGCAAGGAAACAACTCTACCGCGCAATTAATTACCACTGTCCGGCCCCCGCAGGCGTGGACGGGCTTCCCAGAAGGCAGCGAAGGGATTGAAATTGGTCTGATAATCATAAACATCTATCTGCTCTGCCTTTTTCAAATTGCCCACAATCAAATAAGTTAAGGGTGTAGCCGCTACTTCAAACCCAACTTTAAATATGTAATTGGAAACAATCACTGCCATCAGTGTATTGCCGGGTATCGTACCGGCAAAAGCGATCAAGACGAAAAAGAGAGTATCCACACCTTCTCCAACTATGGTGGAGCCGATAGTCCGGCTGAACAACCAGCGCCCCCTGGTGAATATTTTTAATTTTGCCAGGACGTACGAGTTGGAAAACTCTCCGGCAAAGTAGGCGAACAGGCTGCCGGCAACGATCCGGGGAGTGGTACCCAGTATTTTGCTGTATGCTTCCTGATTTTCCCACCCTCTGGCCGGCGGCATAAATCCCACTATCGCCAGGATTACCGACATCAGCAAAGCACTGGTAAAACCGATCCAGATCACCTGCCGTGATTTCCGGTATCCGTAAACCTCGGTCAGGATATCACCAAAGATGTAACTTACGGGAAAAAGAATTGTACCACCATCAAAAGTAAAGGGACCGAGCTGGAGTATTTTGGTGGACGCAATATTGGAAATTAAAAGTACGGCAACAAAAAAGCCTGTAATTACCGGGAAAAAGCGATATTCCTTCATCTGCTAAATTATAACTTACCGCGGGATATTCTGAAAACACAAATTGGACGATAATAATAGTAGGAGGATAGTAAAGAGCACCGTGATGATAATTTGCCGGATACCCGTTAGAACGTTGCAAATTCGGATATTATGTCTTCATCGGCTCTGTTATAATGTTATAGTATGGAAAAGATAGCCAGTCTGGCTGAAGAGTTGAAAAAGCAGTTGCCCGCTGAACTGGTGGCGATATTGCACCTGGTTGGCGAGATTTCATCCGGGCTGGGATACAGGATTTATCTGGTTGGAGGCGTAGTTCGTGATCTCTTTTTATACCGCCCCAACCTGGATCTCGATCTTGTGGTGGAAGGTGATGCCATCCGACTGGCTGAAGAACTGGTAAAAACCAGGGATGGCCACCTCGTAACCCACAGCCGTTTCAATACTTCCAGAATAGAATGGGAGAAATGGCGCATTGACATCGCCTGTGCCAGGTCTGAGGGTTATGCAAGACCGGGAGCATTGCCTGAAGTCAAACCATGTGATATCTTTTCAGACCTCATCCGGCGTGATTTTACCATCAATTCTATGGCGATCAGCCTCAATCCGGCAAATTACGGGGAACTAATCGATCTGTATCATGGGCAGGAGGATTTAAACCGGGGTCTGATACGGGTTCTTCACGATAACAGCTTCAGAGACGACGCTACACGCATCTGGCGCGCAGTACGCTACGAACAGAGGCTGAATTTTCAGATTGAACCGCATACCCTTGATTTGATCAAACGGGATATCGATTACCTGAAAACCATCAGCGGAGACCGTATCAGGCATGAGCTGGAATTATGCCTGGAGGAAGAACGCCCGGAAAAGGTTCTGGCGAGAGCAGACCGGCTGGGATTGCTCGCCCGCCTTGTCCCGCCGCTGAAAGCCGATGAATGGGTAGTAAAGAAAATCTCCCGTGCACGCAACCTGGTCCAGCCTTATTCCCCTTCGAAAGAATTATATCTGGCTTTCCTGGTTTACCGGCTTACCTGCGAAGAACTGGCACTATTGATCTCTTATCTGAAATTCCCCAGAACAATCTCCCGCATCCTGCAGGAAACCCTCCAGCTAAGAGATCAGCTTCATTTGATTGACCGACCGTCTGTCGCTCCCAGCCAAATCTACCGCTGCCTGCACCCATATCACCAGATCGCTATCCTGGCTAATTTGCTGGCCAGTGATTCCGCCTGGATTAAAGAGAATATTGAACTCTATCTAAACCGTCTGCGCTACGTTCATCCCCTGACTTCCGGAGAGGATTTGAAGAAAATGGATATTGCCAGCGGTCCCCTGATTAAAGAAATATTGGAAATGCTACGAGAAGCCCGGCTGGACGGCAAGGTCAGCACGCGAGATGATGAAATGAGGTTAATCATCTCCAGCGGAAAATACCATCACTAACCGGGGCTTTCCTGATTTCTAATCAATTCTTTTAAAAACGCTTCGAGGCGCACCACAAACCGGGCAAACCTCTGGAGCTTCACCTTCTACAGTATTGCCACACCTCTGGCAAACATAATATGGCTTGTTCTCCAGAGTCTTCCCAGCTTCCACGTCCTTCAATGCCTGCTCATACAGGCTGTGATGAATCTTTTCCACCCTGTTCGCCCAATTGAAACTCTGAACCGCCTTATTATTACCCTCAATTTTTGCCTGAGTGATAAATTCGGGATACATCCGGGTAAATTCGTAATTTTCTCCGTTAATAGCAGCCTGCAGATTTTCTTTTACAGTGCCGATGCCACTCATTACGTTAAGATGATTGCGGGCATGCACGGTTTCTGCTTCTGAAGCTGCCCGGAACAACCTGGCTATCTGGGGATAACCATCCTTTTCTGCTTTCTCGGCAAAATACAAATATTTTCTGCTGGCCTGACTCTCACCAGCAAAAGCCGCCTGCAGGTTTTCATTTGTACTGGACATTCCAATCCTCCTGATCGTATTGCTGGATACATTATAGGATATTTTGGAAAGATTTTGGCGGCTGCTCTAAGTCCGGGTTAGGTACTCAAAACGGGATATGATATAATTTCAGACAATGAAGATATCAGAAGTTGGACAATTCGGGATGATTGATATCGTGGCAAAGATGATCGCCGAAAGCCGCGATGATCAATCAATTTCCTGGCAAAACCTGGTTGCCGGTATCGGGGACGATTGCGCAGTATGGCGGAGCGAACCTCTACCATATCTGGCGAAAGTTGATTGCCAGGTTCAGGGAATCCATTTCAATCTTGTCATACTGAGCTGGGAAGACCTGGGCTGGAAAGCCTTGGCAGTGAATCTGAGCGATATTGCAGCCATGGGAGGCTCTCCCCGTTATGCACTTGTATCGCTGGGTTTGCCCCTGAATACAGAAGTCGAAGAGGTTGTTGCTCTCTACCGGGGGATACTGGAACTCGCCCGCCAGACCGGCACGGCGATCGTCGGCGGAAACATGAGCAGTTCCCCGATGATCTTTGTGGATATTAATGTCATTGGCACCACAGGTAATCCAGCAGGGAGATACCTGACGAGATCCGGCGCACAGCCCGGTGATATGATTGCCGTTACCGGCTGGCTGGGAACCGCCGCTGGCGGTCTGGCCATGCTGACCCGCAGATTGGAATTTCCAAATGACATCTCATCGTGTCTGAGAAAGGCTTTCTGCCGCCCGGAACCCCGGCTTGCGGAAGGTCTTCTTTTCCAGAAGAAAGGAGTAATAACGGCGATTGATATAAGTGATGGGCTGGTGGCGGATCTTAAACATATCTGCGATGCAAGCCGTGTTGGGGCGGTAGTTCAGATAGAACATCTGCCTATTAGAGATGAACTGCGGGCAGCTTTTGGCACGGAAGCTCTGATTATGGCTCTCTCCGGGGGAGAAGATTATCAGTTGCTTTTTACTGCCAGCCCGGAAATTATCGACCTTATCAAACTGGAGTCGGCTTACCCGATTACCGTAATCGGAGAAATCGTACCTGAAAACCCCGGAGAAGTAATTTTGATCAACCAGGAAGGAAAACGGTTCCAGCTGGATCGGACTGGCTGGGATCACTTTTCGCGGGCAAGAATTTAAGCCGCGGCTTATTCGGAAGAGCAGTATATGAAAACTTTCAAATTTATCAGCAAAAGCCCTGAAGAAACCATGAAGCTGGGAGAAAAGCTGGGGGAACTGGCTCAGCCCGGAGATATATTCCTGCTGACCGGCAACCTCGGTGCTGGCAAAACCTGCCTGACGCAGGGTATTGCCCGCGGTTTAAAAAGCCAGGATTACGCCCTCAGTCCCAGCTTTGTACTCATGCGGCAGTTAAACGGCAGGATACCGCTGTATCACATCGACCTTTACCGGCTGGATAATCTTGCCGAAATAGCCGATCTAGGCCTGGATGATTACTTATATGGAGAAGGCCTGAGTGTCATAGAGTGGGCAGAAAAAGGTCTCGCCTTATTGCCCGCCGAGCATTTACTGATTAAAATAAATTATCTGAGTGATAACGAGCGCAGTATCGAGTTTACTCCAGCCGGCAAACGCTATGAGAAACTCCTGGCTCAGTTGAAACCCCTGCTCAAGAAAGGTTAGCGTGCTGATAGCGATTGATACCTCAACCGAATTTGCCAGTCTGGCACTTGCCCAGGATGATAAAATAATTGCCGAATTAAGCTGGCATTGCGGCACAAATCATACGGTAGAGACGCTTCCTCGACTTTCAGATCTACTCGTAAAAGCCAATCTGGATATTAAAGATACGGACTGCATCCTGGTAGCCAGAGGTCCCGGCAGTTTTAACGGACTGAGGGCCGGAATTTCAGCCGCCAAAGGTCTGGCTTTCAGCCTTAACATTCCTGTTATCGGGATCAGTACGCTTGAAGTCACCGCCTACCAGCACTCAGAGTCAGGGCTACCGGTCTGTGCTCTGCAAACTGCGGGCAGGGAAGAAATCGCCATGGCGATCTTCCAGAAGAAAAGCAACAGCTGGCGCCGGATCGCTCCGGAGCATCTTACACGCATAGAGGATTTACCTCTGGAAATCAAGGAAAAAACCATTTTCTGCGGTGAAATAAGCCCGGAGAATATTCTGAAAATCAAAAAGCTGTTCAAAAGTAGAGCTATTATTGCATCACCTTTTACCAGCCTGCGCCGGGCGGCATTTCTTGTAGAACTGGGTCGTCAGAGGATGCGCAAGGGCGATTTCGATGATGTCGCAACTCTTCAGCCGATCTACCTGAGACGACCGCCCATTACAGAGAGGAAGAAGCCCTTTTAAAATGGAGGCAAAATGGAAAACTGGCCCAGATTAGACCTGAATGCAATGAAGGAATATAATCTGTGTTTCGGGTGCGGAAAAAAGAATCCGATTGGTTTGAAATTGGAATTCAACTGGGATGGAACCACAGCCACCGCACTTTTCAAACCGGATAAATATCTTCAGGGCTGGTCGGGATATCTCCACGGTGGCATCACCGCCTGCGTACTGGACGAGGCCATGGGCAGGACAACGATGTTTGCCGGTTACCATAATGTCACAGCCAAAATTCAGGTCAGATATCGCAAAATGGCGCCTGTAAATGACACTTATACCGTCACCTGCACGGTCTCCCGGAAAACCTCACGGTTGATTGAGACCGAAGCCAGGTTAATTGCCAGTGACGGCTCGGTAGTCGCTGAAGCAACCTCCACGCAATTTATTGTCAATTTAACCGAAAACAGAGAAGATGCAGGAAACAAATCTTAGAGCTGTAATCTGGGACATGGATGGCGTGATTGCCGATACTGCTCCTGCCCACTTCCGGTCATGGCAATACGCTTTTGGCAAGCGTCAAATCGTTTTTACGGAAGAAGACTTCAGGCGTCATTTCGGCCAGAGAAATGACACCATAATACGGGATGTGGCAGGTTCTGCAATCTCCAACCATGAGCTGCAAGCCATTGCGCAGGATAAGGAAGAGCATTTCCGTGCAAATATCGCCCGGGAACTAAAGACATTCCCGGGGGTAATCGACCTGCTGGCTGTCCTGAAGAAAAACGGGATCCTCTCTGCAATTGCCTCTTCTGCTCCTCTGGAGAACATTCAATTAATTCTGAAAGTCCTCAATATCACCGGATACTTCCAGGCCATTGTCTATGGACAGGAAGTGGACGAGGGTAAACCAAGCCCACAGATATTCCTTCTAGCAGCCAGGAAACTGGGAGTAAAGCCGGGAGATTGCATCGTCATCGAAGATTCAATTGCCGGGATCATGGCAGCCAGAAACGCAGGTATGCACTGTATTGCCGTGACCAATACCCATCCGGCTGACAAGCTGGCACAGGCTGATCTGGTGGTTGATACGCTGGAAAAAGTCGATCTGGCAACTTTAAACAGACTATTGATAAACCCTTTTAAATAAGCATTACAAGGAGCAGACATGGACAGAACGCTGATACTGGTAAAACCAGATGCAATGCAAAGAAATCTCGGTGGCACAATCCTGGCACGCTTTGAATCCGCCGGTTTAAAGATGGTTGCGCTGAAAATGTTAAAAATTGATGAGGCTCTTGCCAGAAAACATTACGCAGTACATGCAGATAAACCCTTTTTCAAAGACCTGGTTGAATATATAACCTCTTATCCCGTAATTGCCGCTGTATTCCAGGGACAAAAAGCCGTTGAGGTGGCACGCAGGACGATGGGAGCCACCGATCCCCGCAAGGCTGAACCCGGCACTATCCGGAAAGATTTCGGAGTTGATATTCAGCGCAATTCCGTGCACGGTTCAGATTCACCGGAAAACGCCGAAAAGGAAATCGGCCTTTATTTCAGTCAAAAAGAGATCTATCAATTATAACGGATAAAAAAACGGCGTTCCGGGTGTAGAATCACGGATATCAAACAGTCTGGATGATAATCGGCTGGCCTGATCGTTCCCAGCTAACGGCAACCCTGGTACCCTGATTAACCTGGCTGTCGATTTCCAGCCGGGCATTGATTTCCCGGGCACGTTCGCGCATAATACCCACTCCCAAACTTTGCGCCCGGATACCTTCCACCTCAAAACCTTTCCCGTTATCGGAAATCAAAAGCTGGAGACCCTGCGGTTGATAATCCAGCACCACGCTGGCACTGGTAGCACCCGAATGTTTGGCAATGTTATTCAATGCCTCCTGAGCAATACGATAAAAGGCAACCTTGACTTCGGGAGGCAATTCATAACCCCCATTAACTTCAACTTTGACCGGAATCCTGACTCTGCCATTGATCGATTCTGCGAGCTGGCGCAGTAATTCGCCCAGATCGGCGTCCTTCAAAGAAGCCGGGCGGAGCTCCAGCAATAAAGTTCTCATCTCAGCCAAAGCACCACGGGTAAGCTGACGGATTTCCTCCAGGCGTCTCTTCCCTTCATCAATATTCCGTTCCCAGAGTCTGGGGAGAACCTCGGCAATCAAACTCGCCGAAAATAGTGTCTGGCTTACAGCATCATGCAGGTCCCGGGCAAGCCGGTTGCGCTCTTCCAGGGCTGCTTTTTCTTTCAATTGTTCGGCAATCAGCACTTCGGCTTTTTTCTCCTCGGTTCGATTGATGCCGATGCAGAGAATCTCTCTTAAATTGCCGTCTTCATCAAAAATGGGCTTGCTGGTCCAGACGATCCAGACCTTCTCACCATTTCTCAGGATGCTTTCCCTTTCATTATGAAGGTAATTCTCAGGGTGAGAAACAATTTCCGCCAGCAGTTCTTCCGGACTCTTTCCCATAATCTCTTTTTGTGGAATAATCGTACCCAATACGTTGCGGTGCAAAATTTCGTTCTCCTGATATCCGAAAAACTCGAGGGCAAATTTATTCATAAAAGTAATATTCCCTCCGGGATCTATCTCCATGATGATACTGTTGGCATTATCAATAATGTGCTGATACTTGATTTCACTTTGCTGGAGGGTCTCCTGGGTGATCTTCCGTCTTTCAATTTCTTTCTGAACCACCCATGAACTGAAAAACAAAGCACTGCCAGTACCGACCGGAGCTAGTGGCCACCAGCTATTGAAACCAAAGAGAAATGCCAGTCCGATGAAGAGGATGATAACGCCCGGAATCAGCCTGCCAACAGTATAGGAACGTGTGACCGGATTTCTGAAATAGATGAAAGATTCGATGATCAGTACAGTCCCGATACCGGTTACCAGAGCTTCCCACCATTCCGTTCCTCCCAACCAGCCCCGCTCCTCGGCAAAAAAGAGAACCCCCAGGAGTATCAGCAAAAGCCCCCAGAACAGACCACGGTAGGGATTTTTCTGCCTCTTAAGCCTGCGCTCTTCCTTCATCGCCTGCCGGCGTTGATTCACGCTTAAACGATCAGCATTGTTTTCAATTTTTTTCAACTTCTACCCGAATTCCTCCACCAGCCTGGCCAGTAACCAGTCAGGACATTTTGCAACAACAGTATAACACTTTGGATATTTTGGGGCACCCTGCAAGGAAGACCGCAAAAGCCTGTTTCCTCGGGATAAATGCTATTTAATCAACAAACGTGAAACCATTCAACATGCTGTGAAAGCGATGGGTGCTTCTCCTGTATCTGCGCCTGAATTTTATGCAGAAGGCAGGATAACCATCAATATAATCAGGCACAATTTGATCGGTGATCACCCTGGTTTGCTCCTCGATCAATTCTCGCGTTTTTTCCCAGATAATTAAATCCCTGACATAGATCAAGTATTCTTCGCAAGATTCACGGAACCTCTCCAGTTGCCGGTAGCCATCGAGGCACGCCCTGCCAATTTCATGGGCAATGGTTTTCCTGTCTAACCCAAACTCATGAATGAATAAACCAATCCGGAGTAAACGGTTGCGGAAAAAATTCGGAGGCAGATCAAAACCGATAATCAGCCCATCCCGTATGTCTTCAAGGTCTTTAGCAGGAGTTACAAATTTGATCACGTGATTTCCTGCGGCAGATTTTAAGACAACCCCCTCCCTGCCCCGCTGATGCAGGTCAATCAGCAACTGGCGCAGTTGTCCCATTTTATCCAGAGTATACTCGCCATGAATCGGCACAACATTCAAAGAATACCTGTCAGCCAGCCGGTATCGCTGTTCCGGTGGCAGAAACTTCCCATCAGGAGTCCTGATATCAAAAACGAAAAAGTGGGCACCCCTGGGAAAAGCCGGATCACGCTGATGATTGTAAGGATTATCACCCACGACCTCACCACAGATTATATGATTGGGATTGTCCAGCAGATAACGCTTGATCCCCTGCTTTTCAGCCCAGATTTCAGCCCAATCAGTACTGAACGGGCACAGGAATCCCCCCTTGGTAAAAGCCAGCAAGCGTTCCCTGAACAGTACAATCCTTAGGTTATACCCGTCCAGTTTCTCCTCGGCGAAGAATCTCCCGGTTCCAAAGACACGCTGAATACCCCTGTCCAGCCGGTAAATCCGGCTGATATGGGGGAACGCTGGAATTTCACGCAGAACCTGCTGTCCTTCTGCATCCAGCAACCAGACCGTGCCCCTCTCCAACCCTCCTAAATCATCGGTAAGGCGCCGGTATCTGATTTCCTGATACTGGCGTTCCTCATAAATTGCCTTTTTCGTCAACATTTTCTGCCAGCCTTTCCGGCTGATATCGCTCCGCGAATTCCTTCGCAGTCAGCACCTCGATACCCAGTTCCTCCGCCATGCGGGTGATCCCTTCATCGGCAGATAAAATAGCCGCTCCTGTTTCCTTTGCCAGCAGCACCACATCCAGATCCTCAACGCTGTCCACAATCCCGGTTCTCAAAGCAGTTCGATAGTGTTCTCTCAGCCAGCGAATCTGGTCTTCAACCTGCCCGCGGTGGATCGCCTTCTCTGCAACCCGCAACCCCCTGTCCACTCTGTTCCTCAGATCCCGGATGAATCCGTGTAAAACTGCCGCCGGAACCTGCAGGCTGTGGATGTCCGGAGCCCGGACGGTAGCCTCACGTTTAAACCTCGCCAGCAAAGCAGGCTCAATCATGTATGCCAGTTCCCGGGCAACCGAAACCGGCAGGTAGAGCTCAATCCCTTTCTCCCTTGCTATTCTCAGGAATTCCTCAACAGCACTTACGGAATCTCTGCCGAAGTACCTCTGGGCATCGGGATTGGTAAAGAGTGAGGTATCCAGAACCAGTTTCATGTTAATTTGGCTCCTCTTTTGCACTGAACAAAGCAGCCTTATTTAATTATACGATAAAAGCTAAGTACAGGCTTTAAACCTGTCCATTTGATCAGGATCAATTCCCGCCATTAGCGGGGTGTAATACAGCGAATTATTTTATAGAATATCTTTAAATAATCGTGGAGAATTCTCAGATGAAAATTCTGATGATTGGGTGTTCGGCACTGGCATTAATAGCCGGCTTATTCTATTTCCTGATGGGAACAAACCTCCTCACAATCCCATCACTGAATCCGGAGGATGCGCCACCTGTCATCGCTTTTATTGCGGGCACCTGTTACACCGCCGGCGGGTTGCTGATACTGCTAAAAAAGCGCTGGCTCTGGATTACCGGTATCATTTTGAATTCTCTGGTGATAGCCATCTTTTTCCTGATGTATTCTCAAAGACCGGCGATTCTGCTCAGTACCGGTGGATTGGGTACCAAAATTTCCCAGATACTGCTTGAGGCAAGCTTGCTCTTCCTCGTTGTCAGCTTTCGCAAGAAAAACTATGCCGTAGCTGAAAAAGTCCAGCCTGGCGATTAAACAACCGATCACCTGAGGAGATGTATTCATGGAGAAGAAAATTATCATTATCGGGGCAGGAATAGCCGGACTATCCGCAGGTTGTTATGCCCGCATGAACGGGTATGAATCTGAAATCTATGAAATGCACGATAAGCCAGGCGGACTCTGTACCTCATGGCAGAGAAAGGACTACACCATTGACGGCTGTCTGCACTGGTTAATAGGCTCCAGTCCCGTATGCAGTTTCCACAAATTCTGGCAGGAACTTGGCGCTGTTCAGGGACGCCAGATGTTATACCAGAAGATATTCTACCGCTACACCGGAACAGACGGGCGAACCCTGATTATTTATAACAATGCCGATCAGCTGGAAGCCCATTTGAAGGAACTCTCTCCGCAGGACTCTGATACCATTAAGTTGCTCTGCCGAATGATACGCCGTTTCAGCAAATTCAGGATTCCGGCGGATAAACCTTATGAATATTACA
>Ga0123519_10004330_pt1 | contig 23092 bp, 28 predicted proteins | sample YelNatPaOPRAMG02_FD_87396 | JGI IMG/M metagenome (GOLD analysis project Ga0123519, IMG submission 87396) | Hot spring microbial communities from Yellowstone National Park - Yellowstone National Park OP-RAMG-02 (version 2) | ecosystem: Environmental > Aquatic > Thermal springs > Hot (42-90C) ...
GTAATCTTAATCTTCTTCATGGACGCTGTTAAATCCGCCACAGAAAACCTCTACCCATCAAACCCCTACTACCTTTCAGTTATATCCATATTCATACTAGACATAATCGCCTTGATGCTTTGCTTGCTGCTTAAAGAGACAGCGAAAACCAAGGGTTAGATTCTGAAAACCTTAAACTTGCTCTTAAGGGCCTCCAAATCTGCGCTTCCAATCTTGGACTGAAGCTTTCTTTTTAAGGCTTCCCAGCTTACAGCATCTTTTCCACCAAGCATTGTGGCAACAAACTGAACTTTTGCGCTTTCCTCCACCATCCTGTTTAAGAGGCATGCCTCCTCAACTGTTGAGCCAACTGTTATTATGCCATGATTCTCCAAAATAACAGCGTTGAAATCCATAATCAGCTTTTGAACAGCCTCAGCCGATGCTTTAGAACCTGGCAGCTCAAAAGGCACTATCGGGACTCCGTTCGGAATGTAAAGAAACATTTCCACTTGCAACGGAATTATCTCATTTCCAGCTATCCCAAAAGCCGTGGCAAACGGGGCATGCGTATGAACAACCCCTTGAACATCACTTCTAACACGGTAAATCGCAGTATGTAGCGGCGTCTCTATTGAAGGTTCTTTAGCACCCTCAACCTTGTTTCCATCTAAATCGACAACAATGAAATCTTCAGCCTTCAAAGAACCCATAGAGACGCCCGAAGGCTTTATCAAAACTTTATCAGTTCCAGGAATTCGTGCGCTAATATTCCCCTCAGTTCCAACTACAAGACCATAATTGTACAATTGCCTTCCAACATTTACCAAACTCTCCCTTAAAGCGTGAACAACATTATTGCTCATGATAGACCTCCTTATAGTCACACAAAATTCATAATCTCAATTCACCTTTTAGTTTTTTGCAATATTTCCGTTAAATGCTACTGATAGAACTTTTAATGCTGGTTCTATTTTTTTCCTCTTCCTGAAGTGATGACAGATGCATTAATACAAGGTTTTCCCGATTAAATGCATTATGTCGCTTCTCGTCAATATCCCTATTAATTTATTTTTGTTTGTTTTGTCGAATACTAAAATTCTGCCAATTTTGTGTTTGTCCATTTTTGCAAGGGCTTCAGCAATAGAGTTGTCGGGGTAAATTGTGATTAGTTTCTTTGTGCAGATTTCACCAGTGGAGACTTTGTTTCGCTTCTTTTCTGCAATTTTCATCGCGTCTTGGAGTGTGACTATTCCGATGACATTTCCTGATTCATCTGTAACTGGAAAGCCTGTATGATGGTGCTCAGCTATTTTTTCAAGAAATTGGCTAACAGATAATGTTGAAGGCAATGTTACAACATCTCTTGTCATAACTTGTTCTACTTTAACTCTTTTCAGTAGGCTAATTTCACTTGGTCTAGGCTTAACGAAGATTTCTGCTGCTGGAATTTGCACGCCCTTTTCTCTCACAGTTTCTATTTCTTGTAATGCGCTGTTTCTTTTGTACGTTGATAGTTGAAGCAGGTGCACTAATGTTTGCGGCTCCTCTTCAATATTCTTGGTTATTATGGCACCACTGGCTAAAGCTCTTTTAAAGAATTCTTCACCTTTTCTAGTTCTGATAATTACAATCGACCATTCTCTTAATGGGCTTGCCCCGCCGAGGCTTAGGTCGGCGTATTCTGAGGTGAAATCTACACATGTTTTGCAGCGGTTTAGGATATGAGGTTTAACTTTAGAAATGGGAATGCGGATCTGTCGATTTTCAGTGTTTACAATATACGATTCTGCGGATAAATCGACGCTTTGAATTTCATTAGCTGAAACATTGTATTCTTGTAGAAGAAACTCCAACAATTGGCTTAATGAGAAGCCCCAAAGGCAGAAAAGTCCAATAATTATTTCCAGACTGTCTATTATTTTGTGTTGCCACGCTTCAAGTTTTCGAAGTCCTAGAACATGACATGGGATGCCCACGAAAGCTATATGGGTCTTACCATGCTCAAAAACTGCGCGTCCATATGCTTGGGCGACCGCTGAAGGAACAATTTTAGAGTCTACAGCGGAGAGCATGTCATCTGGCACAAGACTTATGGAAGACTTAACCTTCAAGGATGTTGTAGGGGATGCTTTAGAAGTTATGGCGCAATCAATAATTTTTTCGCTAATGGCGAAATTAAGAAGTGCATTAATAACTCCTCCACTTTTAGTTGCAGCTCTTATGTTTGGATCAGAGGCTTGCGCAAGCAGAATTTCCCTGTAGTAGCCTAGGTTTTCTCTTCTTTTCGGCGCGTCGGCAACAAATCTTAAAGCTTCATAGATAAGTGCATCGGTGTGGGGGCATATGTCATAGCAAATTGGACATGTATCAATATATTTGGAGCAGTCGAGAATTCTTTGTGGTTTCTCATATTCCACTTTTATTGCGTGAATGGGACATGCAGCCTCACATGCACCGCATACCGTGCAAAAGCCTGGCTGTATTATCATGCGTTCCAAATCATTAAAGGCTATCAGTTTATTGCTTGGCCGCATGGCCCAATCCTCACAATAGATTGGGGAAACATACTTAAATACAAATCTAAATTTAGGGCATCAGCTGGAATTGTTGTATTACCGGTTCTATAAGGTTTAAAATTATGCTTGGGTAAACGCCTAAAATAACTATTGTGACGGCAAGAATAAAAATTGGAATAAGCAGCTTTTTCGGTTCCTTGATCCTACCTTCCTCTTTAGGCTTTTTTGCATACATGTAGTTGATCAGCCTTAACAGGTATGCGGCTTGGATGACGCTGGTTAAGACGCCCACAACGGCTAACCAACCCATATTCGCCTCTATGGCGGATGTGAAAACCAAATATTTTGCCATAAAGCCAGCGAAAGCTGGAACCCCGGCGAATGAAAATGCTGCCAAAACTAGAGCTAGGCTTGTAAACGGCATTTTTCTGCCAACTCCAGAAAAATCTTCCAGGTTTTTAATTCCCATGCTGTTGAAAACTCCAACAGTCATGAACGCGAGGGCTGTTGTTATTCCGCCAGTAAGAAAGAAGTACAAGTTTCCCATTATTCCAAGAGGTGTCACGCTTGTTATCGCCACAAGATTGTAGCCTACATCTGCAATGCAAATATATGCTATTAAACGTTTAACGTCCCTTTCCGTTAGTGCAAGCAAGTTGCCCACAATCATAGTCAACGCTGAGAGGACTGCAAACAATAAGGTCCATGGCAAAACTGTTGGAGGTGTTAAAATGTAAATTAGCACTCTTAGAAGCACATAATAGCTTGCCTGGTCAACGAGTGCCGATAAAAACGCCGAAGATGGAGTTGGAGCTGCGGTGTACGCGTCTGGAAGCCACATGTGGAATGGCACGATGGCAGCCTCAATGGAGTAACCCGCCGCGATGAAAACAAATGCTATTTCAAGTAGGCGTTTATCTGCAAGGGCGGTAAGGGCATGTTTCACTTCCCAGAAATTAAGCGTGCCCGTAATAGCGTAAATCACTGAGAGTCCATAGATTATGAAGGCTGAAGCAATTATTATCATAACCAGATACTTTATCGTAGCGTGGATAGACTTTGCCGTTTTTTGGTATAACATCAAAAAGCTTGAGCCGGCTGCCGTTGCCTCCCAGAAAATAAATAGTGTTAAAAAGTCGCCGGCAAGAGCAGTTCCAACAACGCAACCAATAATCATTAAAATAACAGCGTAATACCGTCCCGACAGTTCATTGTCAGTATCTATGAAAAAGAGGCTGTAGATAACAGTGACCGTGCTGACACCCGTAAATATTATCGCCATATAAACTGATACTGCATCTACCAAAAACGTGCTTGAGAAAATGGCTGAGGGGCCTACAGTTAATGATAAGTTTAGGAAGGGCTTGGGCGATGGCTCAGCATAATATTTCAATGCCAGATTCGCCACAGTCACGCTGGAAACAATGAAAATTGTTAGGAACCAAAAAAGCTTTAAGAGAATATTCTTCCTGCTTTTCATTTTGTTAATAATTTTAAAGATAGGTATTGTCAAAAGAGAAAATAAAACGAAAGCAATTATTGGTAAAGAAGCATATAAAAGCTCTATCATCGCGTGTTCCTCGCTAAACAAAGCTTGCGCTTGAGATCAGTTGCGTGAAAAATGTGGGCCATACCCCAAGGGCAACAGTGAGCACAGCTAGAATAATCATGGCCGTTTTCATGAAGTATGGAGGGTCTGTTACCTTCTCATGTTTTGTTACGCCTAAAAAGACATGGCTTAAAAACCTTAATGCGTAGGCTAGTGATAAAACCGTGGCTACTAACATTAGGGCTGTTGGTATGAGATAGAAGTTGTCAATGTTGATGGTTTGGAATGCTCCAACGAATATTAGGAATTCACTTATGAAACAAGCGAATGGCGGTATACCCGCAATGCTGAGGGCTGCCACCGTTGATGCTGTGGCTGTGACTGGCATTTTTCCAGATAACCCACCCATCTCACGTATATCACGAATTTCAAGCTGTTTCATAACAGCGCCTGCAGACAAAAAGAATAAGCCCTTGCTCACGGCATGGTTCATAAGATGCAGAACTGTTCCCGTTACTGGTTCTTGAAATGGAAAAAGTGAAAGCCCAAAGAGAACGTAGCCCATGTGAGCTATGCTTGAGTAGGCGATTATCCGCTTTATATCCGTCTCCACCAGAGCTATTAAGCCTCCGAAAAAGGCTGTTATTATCCCAAAAACAGTTAACCCATGCAAAAACATGCTTCCAAAACCTGTTGCCATGACCGCTGGAAAAACTGTTCCTAAGGATACGCGCAATATTGCGTAGGCTCCAGCGCTGATTATTACACCGCTTAATAGCGCAGACATGGGTGCAGGTGCCTCAGAGTGCGCGTCTGGCAACCACATGTGAACGGGAACGGCAGCCATTTTAACCGCAAAGCCTATTGTAAGCGAGAGCAAAATCCATTTGACAAGTTCTGGGTTAGCTGTCATCAGCGCGGTTTTTGCTTGGAACATGTCCAGGTCGCCTGTAACCATGAATATTGCGCCTATGCCCAGTAAGACGAAGATTGCACCAGCATGTGTAAATATGAAGAATTTGAAGGCCGCTCTGTAGGGCTCTCTATAGCCCCATCCGCCTATTATAAAGTAGGATGGCAAAAGCATTAGTTCCCAGCAGAAGTAGAAGAGCATAAGGTTTGATGTCATAAAGACTCCAACAAGTCCTATTGAAAGCAATGTTAAAAGAGCGTAGTATTCAGCAAGCCCCTTCTTTTCATGCATGTAATTTATTGAGAAGATGGCGGCTGCTAGAATGAGTATTAGCGTTATGATTGCCATTGAAAGGCTTATCCCATCGACAAAAAGCGTGAAAGAAGCGTGGAGAACTGGAATCCAATAGTAAGATTCAACATACTTGTGGTCGGCTGCCTTAAGGATTGTTGGCACGGTTGTTGAAAGTAATGTGATGTTGGCTAGGCATATCAGCACTATAAGAAGGGCTGCGCTTTTAGAAGATTTTTTGCCCAAAAAGTATACGAAAAGGGTAGCTGCTGCGGGCAGGATTATCGTTAAAAGAAGCGTGTTCTGCATTCCCTTCGCCTCTCATCTTAGCATTGTAATTATTAACAGTATAAGTATTATTAAAAACCCGATTAATGCCGCCGCCACAAAATGTTCTAAGGAGCCAGACCCAACTTTTCTGATTTTGGATGCCGAAGCCAAAGTTTTGTTTGTTACCACATATAATAGTTCATCCACAAGAACGTCTAAATATTTTTGAGTTCCATGAGCCATGCGTATAACTCCATTTGCAAAAAGATATGGTAGACGGTTAAAGAAAGCGTTTTCGACTCGCTCATAAACTACACTAGAAAATCGTATAATACCATTGGCAACGAAATGGGGTAACCGTTCAAAGAAGGTTAATTCTAAACGCCTAAGACCGGTTGAAAGCAGCAAGACTCCACGCGGAATTACTTTTTCATATAGGGCGTCAAAGAAGTATCCATTCTCCAAAACTTTGTTTAGGGAAATACGTAACCGTCTTACTTGTTCTGGCAACGAAAGTCTGCCATAGTAAGTGAAGTATACAGGGAATCCTCCAACAAAAAGGGTGAAGAAAAAGATCAAAGTTGAAAGGTTTAATATTTCGCCAAAGCCCATTTTCACATCAACATGCATGAAATGGGAAATTGTGTTCCCAAGTAAAACTGAGACAACGCAAATAACTGCGAGGGCTCCGGAGGAGAAACGCATTATTTTTGGGGCTTCATGCACGTGAATCTGCTTTAAATAGTCTGATTTCTCACGTAAATATACTAGTGTGATAACTCGTAGGGTGTAGGCAAAAGTAATTGCCGCAGAAATATAAAGCACAATCGCCGCGTACAAGTTTCCAGACGATAGGGCACTTTGGAAGATTAGTTCTTTACTGAAAAAGCTTATGAAAGGCGGTATTCCGGCACGAGCCAACAATACAATGATGCTTAAGGCAAAGGTTGTTGGCATTGCTTTTCTTAATCCGCCCATTAATCGCATATCGCGTGTTTTTGTTGCATGAATTATTCCACCTATTAAGAGGAAGTCAAGACCTTGGAAGAGTGCATGGCTTACTAGGTGAAGTAGACTTGCAAACCACCCAGCCGATGGAGCGGTGGATGCTGTGCCTAGCGCGGCGAACATAAAGCCTATTTGGCTTATTGTGGAGTAGGCAGCTACACCTTTAATGTCTGTTGTGGATAAAGCCAAAGTAGCGCCAATAAAAGCGGTTATTGTGCCAATCCAGAGGATTGATGGCAACCACATCGGAATAGAAGCCGTTAAAGAGCCAAACAAAAGCATTAATCTGGCGACCAGGTAAACGCCCGCCTTAACCATTGTCGCGGAGTGCAGAAGTGCGCTTACAGATGTGGGCGCTTCCATAGCACTGTAAAGCCATGTGTGAAGCGGAAGCTGTGCCGATTTTGCGATGGCTCCCGCTAGTATTAAAAAGGCTGATGCTGTCAGATATGGCGTTGGCACATTTCCTATATTAGCCATAATGTGGTGGAAGGAAAATGAGCCTAAGTTGGCGTATAGTATGCCTATCCCAGCTAGGAGACAAGCGTCGCCTACACGTGTCATAAGGGAGACTTTGATGGCTGAACGAACCGTTTCCGGACGCTTATACCAGAAGGAGATAAGCGAATAGGAACATAATCCAACCATCTCCCAGAAAATGAAAAGTTGAAGGAAATTATCCGACATAACCAAGCCAGTCATCAAACCTATGAAAAGAAGCATGAAAAAGTAGTATCGTGTTAAGCCTTCCTCGCCAGCCATATAACCTAAAGAGTAAATGGTTATTATGAGACCGAAGAAAGTGACCAAACATGCAAGCAAAACGCTTAATGGGTCAAGGTACACGCCTGCGCTAATGCCTAAAGATGGAATCCATGGCACTGTTAAATTGGAACTTTCTGAAGTGTTGAAGTAAACATCTGGAATAGTAGAAAAGGCAAACGTTAAGGCTATTAAACCCACGGCTACAGCGAAGTAATCCCTAGCCTTCTTACTGAAACGTGCAATTAATGGGACCAGCAGACTGGATACCATTGGGAATGCCCAAATAAGCCAAGGCGCGTATGAAAGCAAGTTCATCGCCTCACTTTTCGAAGGACAACCTTTGATTCCGCTTGTGTGCCTCTCGTGTTTTACGCCTTCTTACCTATTTTAGACCAGCCTTTTGAGATATGAGGTCAGCAATTTAAATTTTGTCTGGCACTGGGCGTCGTTTAAGCATTTCACCTATAAAATCGTGCAATTATCAGCGAAACGGTTTTATTGCAAGCATAAAGTTTGCATCGCTGATAATCATGGACTACCATTCGGTGGCTGCACTAGCGATTTTCATAGTCACGCTTTTCCTGATGATTAAGCGTCCCCGTGGTATAAGCCTAGGTTTGGCTGCCGGAGTTGGCGCTGCATCTTCGCTTCTATTTGGCACAGTAACGTTGAATGATGCAGCTTCGGCTTTTGCCGACATTTGGGATGCAGCCTTAGCCTTCATTGGAATCGTAACTTTATCGGTAACATTAGATGCCATGGGATTTTTCAAATGGGCGGCCATAAAAATTGTTAAATTGGCGGGTGGAAGCGGCTTAAAACTTTACTTTTACGTTTCCCTGCTTACCGCCTTTGTAAGCATACTTTTTGCAAATGACAGCGCCGTGCTTATACTAACGCCAATAGTCCTCGAAATCATAAGTCAGTTAAAAATAGATGCTAAAGGAAGACTAGCCTACCTATTCTCTGCAGGGCTGATTGCTGACACAGCGGCAATGCCGCTGATTACAAGCAATCCAATAAACATTGTGAGCGCAGACTTTTTCAAATACAGCTTCATCGACCATCTGATGTTCATGGGACCAGTAGCCGCAGCAACCATAATTAGTAGTCTCCTTTTAGTTTATGCCTTTTTCAGAAAGAAGATTCCAAAATCCTATTCGATGGAGTTTGTGGAAGCCTTGAATGCTGGAGGACAATTGATAACCACCTCGCTTTTAAAGGTAAGTATAGCAACATTGATAGCCATTGACATCGGCTACGTTTTATCTTCCTTGAATAGGATTCCAGTTTCAATTGTTATATGTATAGGTGCGCTGTTCCTTTTAGGGGTTTACGTGGCAACTTTAAACAAGTCTTCAATGTTGGAGGAGGAGCGTAAAGGTGTAAAAGGCATAGTGAAGGAGGTTAACTGGGACATACTGCTCTTTATGATAAGCATATTCCTAGTTGTTCAAGGGTTAAGGCATACTGGCGCCGTGGGATTCTTTGCATACCTCTTCATAAAAGCTCTGGTATTGCCGCAGTTTCTATCAGTGCTTGCACCGAGCATTATTGTCACGATAGGCGCGAGCCTAATGAACAACTGGCCAATGACAATCCTCGGTCTTTTATCGATAAAGCAAGCAGCAAACAGTGTCAACCTAAACGCACAAAGCCTTACAAGCTTGGTATTCTCGAACATTATCGGAAACAACCTTGGCCCACACTTTTTCCCTCTAGGATCTTTAGCTATTCTAATGTGGCTTGAAACAATGCGTCGAAAAGGTGTCACAATAAAGCTTAAGGATTATTTGAAAGTCGGTTCGGTTTTATCGATTCTCGAGGTTACTGTGGCATCCTTGGTTTTGTGGCTAGAACTCAACTTTTTGAATTTTAACTTAAACATTCAACTCTAATATTACGCAACGCCTTGCCCGCTCAGTTTGTTCAAAAGTTGACTTTTATAGAAGGATCTGCTTCCAGTTAGGAAATAGCTTACGGCAGCCGAAACAACGGTGGGAATTATAAAGCTTGGACCCATGGTTTCAGCAACCAAAGTTATGCTTGTCAAAAGGCTTTTACTTGTTGCAGCCAGCACCGCAGCCATTGCCAACATAACGCATAGAACAGAGGGCTCAAGGTTCAAAATCTGTGCATAAATAAGCCCAAGTGTTCCACCAACATATAGCGATGGAATGAAAAGGCCGCCGCTTCCTCCAAAATTCAATGTTATACTTGTGGCTATGATTTTTAAAATTAAAAGTGTGGTTAAAGTGGCCAAACTAAATTCTCCTAATTCGGTTATGGTGATTTGGTGAATGAAATCATAACCTAGCCCTAGGGCTTCCGGGTAAAGCAAACCCATAACTCCGAGAAGCATTCCAGCAATTGTGGTCGTGAGCAACATTGGAAATTTGCCAACAAGCCTTTTGTTTACAGCGTTTATTCTTTCAAAGGTTTCCATGAAAGTCAAAGCAACTATTGCCGCTAGGATACCTAGAAGAATCGCGTGTATAAAAATGGAAAACGTTGGCACGAGAAAGGCTGATGTTGGAAAAATTGTTTCTGTTCCAAGGGTTAGGTCAGATGTAAAATAGGCGGTGATAGAGGCCATAGAAGCCGGAATAAAAACTTCAGTTTCAACGTCTCTCTTATAGGGTATTTCAAGCGCAAAAAGTATCCCCGTTAATGGAGCCTTAAAGATGGCTGAAAATCCCGCCGATGCCCCGCACAAAAATAGCGTTTTAACATCTTTTTGACTTAACCTTAGCCTTCTGGTGATGAATGAAGAGATTCCTCCGCCTAGCAAAAGGCTTGGGCCTTCTAATCCGGCGCTTCCGCCGAGACCTATTGTTATTGCAGAAGCCAAAGTTTTGCCTATAGTATCTCTTAAGCTAAGGAAGCCGCTTTTAAAGTGGTATCCTTCTATTACAAGTTCTGTTCCGCAGCCCCACTCTTTGTTTTCTGCCAAAAGCCTTATTGTTAAATATCCACCGAGGAGCGCTATTGTTGCGGATGCTAAAAGAAGCAAAGGGTTCCAGTTTATAATAAGAAGTGATGCGGAATTTATCAGTTTGTAAATGTTGACGAGGAGAAATATGGCTAAGCCAATTACAAAGCCTAAAATTGGGGGCAGCAACCAGTACTTTGCAAATTTGAGGAAACTTTCACGATTCAGCCGCAAGGGTTGGCTGCTCCTCATCTGCACTTCGTTCCATTTCTGCCAATTTTCTAATGTCACATGTCCCATACTTCTTAGTAACTATAACGAGCAAAGCCAAAACAATGGCGGTTACACAAGCGTCGGTGGAAAAAGCAAGTACCAGAAAAGCTTCACCCAAAGCCCTATTCGCTGATGACGCAAGCAAAACAAAATTCATAGATGCTGCCATGGCAATAATTTCGATGGAAATTAACACTTTTACGAGGTGACGCTTTGTTAGTAAGCCGTAAATGCCAACAGCAAGCAAAGTAACCGACAAAATTATGTAGTCCATCAGCTCTCACCCTCCTTTCGCTCATGAAGAACTATGGCAACGCCCAAAGCAACAGTCATTATTACTAAACCTTGCAGTATCACGTCTATAACTCTCAAATTCCAAAGCGCATCTGCAAACGAAAAACCTGAAAAAATATTGGCTGGTGTAACTGCAACAGACAAGAAAATTGACGGAAGGGAAAAAACAGCCGCAAGCAAGGCAACAGAAAAAATTTTCTTCAAAGGCTTTTCCCTTTCTGGTTTTTCACTCAGCATTTCGCCAGCCAAGAAGAGAACAGCCAAAGTTCCAGCACTAACGGCCAACTGAAAAACAGCCACAAAAACTGCACCGTTTAAAGCATACAAGATAGCCATTAAAAAAAACATGCAGGCCAAAGAAGTGATGGAGTATACTGCCTCATCAAGGTAAATCGCCAAACAAGCCGAAACAACCAATCCAGCAGCAATCAGCTCTAAAATCATTTACTGGCTTCCTCCGGCACTTGTATGATTTGTTTTAGGCTTTACAACCAGATCAGATTTATTTTTTGCTGCAAGTTCAAAAATTCCAGAGCTTTTAATCGCATTTCTAGGGCAACTTTCAGCGCATTGGTAACAGAATATGCAGCGGTCAAGGTGGAAAAGCGGTCTCAACTTCCCATCAACCTCAACCATCTCAATAGCCTCCGCAGGGCAGTCTCTAGCACACAAACCACAACTGATGCAGAGGCTTATATCGAATACTTGTCTGCCGCGAAAGCCTTCGGGAACGTGAGGCTTCTCCTCTGGATATTTGCGAGTCGCAGGCTTCTTAAAGAGGTGGACAAGCACTTCCTTCAAAATTGGCGATAACCTAGCCACTCCATCTTCACCTCAACGGATAAAGCCACAAGCCCACACCAACAGCCGCAACAAGAGAAAGCAAAGATAAAGGCAGGATCAACTTCCAGTTAATAACTAGAGCTTGGTCGATACGCAGTCTCGCGAAAACGCATGTCAAATACTCAGTGAGCACAATAACAACGAGGAGTTTAAGCACGAACCACAAAGTACACCAAAAGGCGGATGGACCGTAAAAAACTGGACCGTGAGGCCCGCCTAAGAAAAGTTCAACAGCGATTGCTGCTCCAAGCACTATTTGCACATCCTTGGAAAGCTTAAGAAAAGCTAGCCTTCTACCAGTATACTCTGTTTCATAACCACCAACTATCTCAGTTTCAGCGTGCGGAATGTCAAAGGGGTCCTTCTCCAACTCTGCCTGAAGCGTTATTATAAACAAAACAAAAACCCATGGAACCACAAACGCAAAGGGGATGAACTGACTTGCTGCTATCTTTGAGATGCTGAGGCTTTTAGCTAAAAAGGCAGGAGCCAGGGCAAGAATGAAAAGTGGAATATCATAGCCCAAGAACTGCGTCAAAACCCGCGCGGCGCCAGTCGCACTGTAGGGGTTAATTGAAGACCACCCAGAAAGAAAGAGAAAGAAATTGGCAATTGAAACCAACGTTAAAACAAGAACAAGGTCGCCTTCAAAATTTGAATTGGAAACAACACTCACTCCATCAATCGGCAAAAAGACAAATGCGAAAGCAAAAATCGAGAAGGATAAAATTGGAGCGAGCCTAAAAACGAAATCCCTCACATTAAATGGAACAATGTCCTCCTTAGTTAAAAGTTTGATAAAGTCAGCAAACGGTTGAAAAACACCAGCTGGACCGGTATATGTGGGTCCCATCCTATTCTGCATTCGAGCCTCAATTTTCCTCTCAACCCAATCGCAAAACATGGTGAGAAATAGGATAAAGGTCAAACCTGGAAAAATCAGCACACGGAGCAGAAACGCCAAATCCAAACTCATCTTTCATCCTCCTACCTGTCTGTGCATGAGAAACACGGGTCAAGGCTAACGAAACTTGCTGGCACATCTGCTATGTTACCGCCTTCAGCAATCTTAACAAATGCTAAAATATTGGCAAAGGTTGGAGTTCGTACTTTTACACGTTCCGGAGAGGCTGTCCCATTACTCTTTACATAATAAAATAGTTCGCCCCTCGGCGCCTCAACGCGTCCGATAGCCTCGCCTGCTGGCACAATTCTTGGAACTCTAACTCTGTAGGGTCCGCTTGGCAAGTGCTCTAGTGCATATTGTATTATGTTTATGCTTTCCACAATTTCGTCTAAACGAACCATAAGCCTAGCCCAAGAATCACCCTCATCATAAGTAATAACTTTGAAAGGTACTTCGTTATAGGCTGCGTATGGTTCGTCCCGTCTAACATCCATATCCACACCAGAACCCCTCGCCACAGGACCCACAACACACAGCCTTAACGCATCTTGTCTGCTTAGAATCCCAACATTCTTTGTTCGCATTTTCAATGTTGAATCACCCTCGAAAAGCTGCCTATAAAAGTTCATTCTTCCCTTTAGGGTTTCCAACTCCGCATTAATCCTTGAAATCACATCTTCTTTCAAATCTCTTCTAACGCCTCCTATTGTTATGAAGGATGCCACAATTCTATTGCCAGTAAGCTCCTCCGTAATGTCTAATACACGTTCCCGATCCCGCCACATGTAATGGAAGAGTGTTTCATACCCAATCTCAAATCCGGCATGACCTAAAAGAAGCATGTGGCTGTGAATCCTGTTCAACTCTAAAATTATTGTGCGTAAATATCTGGCTCTGGGGGGTACATCCACTCCCATTATGGCTTCGACGGTTTGGCAGAAACATGCAGCATGACAAGCATTACAAATGCCGCAAATTCTTTCAACCAAGTAAATATCCTGCAAGTAAGTGCGATTTTCAGCAGCTTTTTCAATCCCTCTATGGACATAGCCGATTCTAGGCTTAACTTCCTTAACAACTTCTCCATCAACTTTTAAGGTAAACTTTTCAGGTTCTATTAATGCGGGATGTTGCGGACCAAACACGATATTTACTAGTCTTTCATCAATGGAATGTCGCCCATTATCCTTTAAAGCTTCAGAATTCTCCATTTTGCTTTGAAAATTTAGTGCCACAAAATCTTTTCTTAGTGGGAAAACGTTTTCCGGCCAGTCCTCTGGGAGAATAAGTCTTCCAGGGTTTGGATGTCCCTCGAAGGTTACGCCGAAAAGGTCGGAGACTTCTCTTTCATGGAAATTCGCTCCGGGAATTAGGTCGGCTATGCTCTCGATTTTTGCATTTTCTTTTGTCAAGTTGACACTTATGGTGATTATTGTGTTGCATGTGCGGATGTGATACATCAACTCGATTGTTTTGCCGAGGTCAACACCCGTAATTGCGGAAATCCCGGCATTTCCATCCTGATTTAGCAAGACTTTGACGGCGTCTCTGTGAGCACCAACTTTAACCTGAACACATACTTTTTCTGGGCGCAGCGTTCTAGTTTGAAGTATCCCATCCCCAAGTGCATTACTTAAAGCCTCCAAAATCTTATCGGTGTTCATCGACACGCTCTGCCTCCTTAATCAAATTAAGCAACTTTATAATGCCGTCAATTATCGCCTCTGGTTTCGGTGGACATCCTGGAATGTAAACATCAACAGGGATAACTTTGTCGACGCCGCCAACCACGTTGTAGTTTCCTTCAAACACCCCACCTGAACAGGCGCATGCGCCTATGGCAACAACAAATTTGGGTTCAGGCATCTGCTCATAAATGCATTTTAATCTATCTGCACACTGGCGAGTAACAACACCGGTGGTTAATAGGACATCAGCGTGTCTCGGCGAAGGTTCAAGTAATATTCCAAAACGTTCAACATCATACCTAGGTGTTAAAAGGGCAACAACCTCAATGTCGCAGGCGTTGCATGCCCCAGAATTAAAATGGAGAACCCATGGCGATTTCAGTCTCGCCCACTTTAAAAGGCTCGCACCACCCGTTAATGGTCGCCTCCCTCTAGAAGCAGCAAGCCAGAAATAAAAACAATCAGTAAGTAGAGTATAAAAAATGAAATATTTGATAAGCGAAGTGCCATTGAAGCAAAAGCTGCTAAAAGCAGTGATGAATCCAAAATTACAAAGTATATGAGATACATGTAATGCGAAATGCTGATCCTCAATTTACTGAAATCCGCTTTCTCGCCACAAGCATAGGCAGATTTGCCAACTCTGTTACGCACAGGTTTAGCTGATAACAAACGCCCGAGCAAATAAATAATGCATGATGCAGCCAGAATCAAAATAAAAGCGACTCCTAACTCGACAATCATGTATTTGCCTCCTCTATAACTGCGATATTAAACTTTAACAATCGGGTTACAAACACCTTAATCAAGCTTCTCTCAAGCCCATAACACATATTTACATTGCTGAAAACAAGCGCAAGATTTAAATTTTATCAATCAACCCCTCAATTTCTCCTATATTGTGAAAAGCTTTCCAAAGTTTTCCCGTTTATCCACCTCTTAGAGAACGATATTGACCAACTGATAACTAGCTGCAGTTCAAAACGGAACGCTTCTCCAATTATAGCGATGTTGGTGGCGCCGGGGGTGGGATTTGAACCCACGTCTGATAAGACACCTTGCGGTTTCTTATCATCTTCCCTTAGTTCTGGATTTTGTTCACTCATTGTTTTTCCCTCTTTATTGCTTCTAGGATTAACACTTCAATGGCATGTGAACGGTTCGCATAGATTCTAGCTTCTATTTTCTTGTCTATCCATTCTAGAAGTTCTTTGGGTAGGGTTATGCTCACTCTTTCTCTAACCATTTCTACCGTTTTTTCCATACTTGTGTTCTCCTTTTCTGATTTATCCAAATATGTATGTAACCGTAATACATATAAGCATTTTGCATACAAAAATAGAGTTTGCCTCGAAAGGAGAGGAAACGGAAAATGGAAAAGGAAGGCAGAATGAGGTTGATAATGACGTGCTTTGACGGAAAAGTGGAATGGCATGTTCCCAGAGAAGCTCTGGTGCTTGCTTCATTGCCTCCAAGCGATTATGAGAAGCTGAAAACATGGATAGAGAGGCGTGATGAGGTGAATTTCTGTTTAGCTTCGCATGGAGTTGTGGTGTTCTTTAACGACACTATCATTGAGAGGCATGAGGCAAAAAAGAAGGAGTTGGAAGGTGTCAAGCATGGTTAAGCGTGTCAAGATAAGCGTGGAAGTTTATGGGAAGCTCAGGGAAGTTGCAGACGCTAGAGGCATAAGCGTTGATGATTTGGCAAACCAGCTTCTAGAAAAGGCAATGGATTAGGCATCTATGCCTTTATGCCTTCCAGCTTCCCATTTTTCTGTTTTAATGTAACAACTTTTTGTAACAGTTTTCGCAGTATGCCTTTTTGTTACTCCTTGTTTTGTAGATGACTTCTCCATGTTCAACCGTTTACCGCACCTACAACATTGCTTGATTTTCAAGGCAAAAGGAAACTTTACAATATGTTCTTTTGCCATAAACATCAAAATTTAAAGAAAAATGTGAAAGTTTAAAGATTTTATCTTTCCTATGTTTCGGTTTTTGTTTGAAGTTGTTTTGAAAGGTATTCTTTTATTGCATCTTCAAGGAATGGTTTTACAAAGTCTGGCGGTTTCTGAATTAGAACAGCTATCAAATCTCTAACTTGTTTCAGCATAAACTGTATGGTTTCACTTCTATTCATATTGTAAGCTTCACCTATGAGGTCTAAAAGTTCAAGGTCTTCTCGCCGCAGGTAAACGCTGATGGTTTTGCCTTTACTGTTAGAAATTCTATTAGAAACTTTCAAAACAGAGCTTAATTTTGCCATTTTCAACATTCACCATCTATTAGATTTACCATAGAAATTGTTATATGTATAACATTTAAGCGTTATCGACACGGTGCTGTCAATTGGCAAAATCGGTTTTAGTTGCCTTAAGACTTCCAATACAGTTAAAAACTAAAATAGACCAACTTGTAACGTCTGGAAGATACCGCAGTTTTTCAGAAGCTGTCAGAACAGCACTACAACAATTCTTGGAGGAAAAACAATGACAACCAAAAACACCACCAGCGATGCTCAACAAGACACACAAAACCAAACCGACAACACTCAAGACGATAGTAGTCAAGTGTGCTACATTCGGGCGAGTGGTGTTAGGAAGCATACTAGTTTCCGCTGTGATAGTGGTTTGTGGGACGCCTTTAAAAAGCTCTGTTTGGCAAACGGACTTAGCACATGCGAGATTTTGGAACGCCTAATTTTAGGCGTATGCGTCGGTTTAACAGCAAAAACAGAACGTGTGGCACACCCTACTACTATCAATGTGTATGCTGAGATTCCTAAGTTTGTTAGGCGTGTGCGTCGTGCTAGGGTTGAGTATGTTGATGAGCGTGTTGAGGATAAGTTCTATTGCGGTTTAAAGGATTGTCATGTGCCGGTTGAGAGTTTACCCCTAAGTGATTGTCAAGGTTGTCCTAATCGGAGTTGTTGGAGTTTTGTTTTTGGAAAGGTTGGATGAGGAGTTTGAAAGGTGGTGAATTTTAAAATGCAAAAGGTTCTTTTTTTTAATGTTCATCCTTTGCCTATTCTGGTTGAGAAGCTCGAAAAGATGTTTTTAAATAAACTTGTGTTGGTTCAGTATGGTTTCCGCGAGGATTATTATGTTGTCGGCAAATTAGAGCAGTTTGAGGTTTGCGAGAAGGGTATAATCGTTGTTCTAAATGTTGAAAATAAAAAGTTGCTTATCTTAAATCCGACTCTCTTGAGGGCGATTTAAATGACAGATTACTATAAACTTGCAGTTTTCCTTTTAATCATCTTCATATTGTTTTGGATTATTTGGTTTAATCCAATTCTTGTTGGAAGTGGAAGTGAAAACATTGAAGACTAAAGCTCGATATGTCATCAGACAGAAACTCTGCAAAACTGCAACTTTCCAATTGCTGGTCTGTTATGCTCTGGGAATCTACACTATTTTTGTGCCTTCCATGTTTCCTTTACTTCTCGTTTGTTTAGTGGATTATGTTACTACGTCTTTGCCGAGCTTCTTCATCAAACAAAAGGAAGAAGACTCTAAGGGAGAATGTATAAGATTATGAATTTTACGGAAGCAGTAGCAGTCATATTGGCATTATGCATTCTGTTACTGTTTGCCTACGTCTGCCATGCGGGAAGCGAGAATCTTCCCTGACACTTGACAGAGTTGTATGGAATTGTAGTGCGTGCAGAGAGGAACAATTCGAAAGAACCAGCTACAACTACACTTTAAAATATCAAAAATAATGTTGAAAAATGCCAGATTCAAACTCTGGCACTAGTTTGTAGAAACACAAAATTTTTCTAAAAAAGGAAGGAAAAGAAGAGGGGTTTTATTTGGGTTTTCTGAACAGCATTAAACCTTCTGGAGTTGTGCAGACGTATTCGAATCCAGCTTCTATAAGTTGTTGTGCTTCCAAACTGTTCTTGGCAACTTTGCAAACGTATTCTGTTTCTCCTAAATTGACAAGATGCGTATAGACAAGCGTGTTCTGAATATTGACATGCCCAAGCAGTTCCTTGACGTGTAGGATGTCTTTGGTTCTCTTGTATTCCATTGTCGCTTTAAAATGTCGCAAACTCAAAAAGGAAATCAAGTTAAGACGTTGGTTTTGAAGTTTGTTTGCTATTTGCCTCTTATACTTTTGAAACTTCCTTGTCAAAGTTTTAAGTTTCGCTTTGGGATTAGTCTTGAAAACATACTCGGTTTGCCTAGGCAAACTCAGAATCCTAGCTATCAAACCGCTTGAAACTTTAACCATTCTCGGATTGCTGTTCTTTTCTGGTTTGTTAATTACCACAGTATTCGTTTGAGGGTTAACATCTACCCATTTAAGATTCCAAGCTTCTCCTGGACGTGCTCCTGTTTCCTTTATCAGTTGACAAAAAACCGACAAGCGTCTTGGCAAAGCTGAAATCAGCATGTCAACTTCATTCTCGAAAGGCACAAAAGGAAGCTTCTTAACTCTCCGATAGTTTGGTTTAGTGAAAGGCAAACCTTTCCATTCGCAATATCTAGCATAACAGTTAACGATAACCTCTTTCCTAGCTTCTGAAACATCCTTAACAGCAATGAAGTTTAGAACCTGCTCTGGACTGTTAAGGTTAACATGCCTAGCTAAATGCTTCAAGACTCTGCCAAAACTGTCAAGCGTTGAATCCCTCAAACCACGTTTACGGCAATACCAAAGAAAGTTAACCACATCTTGAAGGGAAGGCATGGAAACCGTACTAGGTTTCCATCTTAGGGACGTGGGTTTGTCATAGGCGCCGGGGGTGGGATTTGAACCCACGCGGCCCTTGCGGGCCACAGGCTTAGTGGCTTTTAAACGGTTTTGTCTCCAGGCCTGCTCCCTACCTGACTAGGAGACCCCGGCAATGTTGCATCACATGATAATGCTTGTTATTCTCTCTTATAATTATCCCTTTTGAGAAGCGGATTTGTTGGCTGGTGTGTTATCTGGTTTTTCGGCCATTAGTACTCGGTAGCCGCTTTCCCTTGCTAGTATTGTGCAGTTGCCGAAGGTTTCTTCGAAGATTTTTTGGATTCTTTTTCCGCCTATTTTTGATTTTAAAACCATTTGTAGTGTGGCTTTTTCCACCATGTGTTTTGGTGCTTCTGTTATTATGGCTTTTACTGTGGCTAGTCCGGCGCTTACCGGTGGGTTTGACAATAGCCCCATAACCGCATCCCATGTCCAGAACATGGCCAGTTTCCGGGAGAACCATAGCCTCTATCAAAAGCTTTGTGCCCAAGTCAACGCGCTTTTTGGAGAAAACTCCGGAGGCTGTTAAAAATTTGAAGGGTATCCCCCTTAGGCGGGTTTGGATTATTCCGAATTTTGGCTTTGACTTTGGCTTTGGCGCAAAATAATGTTCTGTTTGGCTGTTCTTGTTGCTGTTTGGCATCATATTTCGCCGCTTTTCCAACATTTGGGATATGTGCCCCTAGGCATTAAAACCCTCTTGACCTTTGCAACTATACCATGCTCCATGTTTAGGATTTCCTCTGTGGATGCTTCAGCCACCGCCAGTGCTACTGCCTCGCCTTTTAGGGTGAAAATGGCCACCACAGAGCCAGCACTTATTCCAGTTTCAAGGGATAAGACACCTGGGGCTGTTAGGTTTGCACCGTGGCAGATGGCGTCAACAGCTGAGTCTCTAATGTAGATTTTTGGAACCAGCGCTAAGGCTTTCTCCATGGGTTGGATAATCTTCCTCAGTATCGTGTCATCCCCGCTGTTTTGCCATTCCATGAACCAATAAGCCACATCATGCAGTGTCACTATGCCTTCTTCCTCAACGAAGGGCCCAGCTCTTGTTCTTCGGAGCTCTTGCATGTGAGCCCCGCAGCCTAAAACCTCGCCGATGTCAAAGCAGAGCTTGCGAATATAGGTGCCGCCCTCACAGCCAACCTTAAAAAGCACGTTCCGCCCATCCATCTCGAGAAAATCGATGTAATAAATTCGTCTAGTGCGGAGTTGCCGCTTAACAGAAGCCCTTAATGGTGGCCTCTGATAAATTGTGTCTTCAAACTCTTTCAGCACGTCCTTCACACGTGTTTCGCTTATGTCTCCGTGAAGCTTCATTAGGCAGACGTATTCTTTTCCACTTAGAAGCAGAGCTTGGACAATTTTTCTAGACTCCTCTAGGGTTACTGGCAGAACGCCGGTCACATTGGGGTTTCCCCAGCCCCTTTTAGGCTTTTAGAGGGCTTCTAGGGTCCCGCCGTGACCAACGTTTTGAACGCCTAATAGGCGTTTAACCCATGCAGCGACTTCGTGGCTTGTTGGTCCAGCTGGCTTGTCAAGGTTGACGACGCCGAATCTTATGTACTCTTTGGCTGGACGCTCTTCTGGTTTACAGCCATACTTTGGGTCTGTTTCGCCTTCAGCCTTAACAACCAGCTCGCGTTTAACCTCCCATGGAGGAACACTTCTAGGCATTTTTAATAATACACCTCTAAAGGATTAGAAAATGTGGAAGGGGCTAAATAATAATTTGTTAGGCTGGAGCCAAGGCTGGTTTAACTGGCTGAGCCATAGCCTCCAAAAGTCCCTTCTTCTTTAAAGCTTCGACAACTTCCTCGTCTGAAGCACCTCGTTTAATGTCGATTTTTTCAGCCAGCGGCTCTAGGTGGTTAATGTTTGCCCTCCGCCTTTTAACACCAGTAACGCTTTTCGGCCCAGTCACCAACACGAAGCTTTTATCAATAATGTCCACTATGACACATTTTTTGCCCGCCTCCCTTCCGCAGATTTTAACGCATATTCTGCCAACCTCTATTGCCGGCATGCCTTAACCCTCCAACCCACAGAATGGTGTTAGCATTAACGTACAGTCCCATATTTATAGCTTCAGTCGGACGCCACCCTAGACTTCTATGTCAGGAAGCGTTCCACAACATTGTATAGGACACTTGTTCCGAAGACCAAATTCTTTATTGATATGCGCTCGTCTATGCCGTGCACCATTTTCAAGATTTCACCGTAGGGCAGGTCTGAAAGGGCCGGCTGGAAGCCGTAGCATGCTGCCCCTATGCTTCTGAAGAAGCGGGAGTCTGTACCCCCAGTGAGCAGTATTGGGGCTACGGTGCAGTTGGGCTCAAATTCTTTGAGGGTTTCCACCATAAGCCTATACAAAGGCGTGTCCATGGGGGATTCTGAAGGCTCGTTGGCTTGAATAATCTCAAAATCAAGCTTTTCCAAGTCCAAATCCTTCAAAAGCTCCTTTATGCGGTTTAGGGTTTCAGCCGTGCTCTGTCCAGGTAGGATTCTGCAGTCGAAGATGGCTTCGCATTCTGATGGGATTATGTTCTCCTTAACGCCTCCGTGAATAATTGTTGGCGCAATGGTCATCCTTAACATTGCGCGGAGCTCTTCAGCCATGGCTTTATCCTTCTGGGATAGTTTGTCTAGGACCTCGTCGCCCACCGCTGGGTTCTGGAGCAGAAGGGTAAGCGCTTGCCTAGCCTCAGCATTTTCCTCAGCCATAACCGTCAAAAATTGCTTAACAGTGGGTGTCAAAACTGTTGGTGCACGGTAATTGCCCAACTTTTCCACAACACGGTTCATGCGGAGAATGGCATTGTCAGCTGCCCCAGGCACTGAGCCGTGTCCAGGTCTTCCTTTGGCTTTAACTTTGAACCATAAAATGCCCTTTTCAGCTGTCTGAATGGTGAAGACGTTTTTGCCGTCCATTGGGATTGCTTGTCCACCGCCCTCGTTTATGACGTAGTCTGCCCTAACCTTTTCCAAGTGGTTGCGGACAAGCCACCCTGCGCCATATTCTCCGCCTTTCTCCTCGTCGGCTGTTGCAGCCAATATAACGTCACCTTTAAGCTTGACGTTTTTGCGTTTCAGAAGCTTCAGAACCATGACTTCCATGGCTGTCATGGACTTCATGTCCATGGCGCCCCTGCCCCAGACAAAGCCGTCCTTAACCAAGCCTGAAAATGGGTCTACACTCCATTCTTTCGGGTTTGCAGCCACCACATCCAAGTGGGAAAGCAGTAGTAGGTTTGGCTTCTCACCTGTTCCTTTAAGGCGTGTTATGACGTTTCCTCTTCCGGGGGCGGACTCCAAAACCTCGCATTTGAAACCGTCCTTTTCTAGAGTTTGCGCCAAGTATTTTGCGGCTTGAGTCTCGTTTCCCGGCGGGTTTGTGGTGTTTATCCGAATTAAATCGCTTAGAAGAGCCGTAACTTCCTCTTCAACTTCGGTTAGAAGCTTAGCACCCATAAGCCCACCACTTTAGCCTCATGATTATCGGCTGAAAACATTTAAGATTTTGCGGTGAAACACGTGTCAGCATGTTAGATGGAAGGCGCCAGCCACAGCCTTCCCAGCCTTTAAAAGCTCGTTGAAGGTCTTGTAGGCTTCGCCAGTAGGCTGGGCGATAAGCTTTATTCCCCTCTCTTTTAGGGCTTCATTGAGTTCTGGCATAATCTTAACAAGTCCAGAATAGCCCGTGCCAATAACGAGAACCTCTGGAGGGGGCTTGTGGCTGAAAACCTCCTTCAAATCTTCAACATAGATTCTGTGACCTTCCCTCCTCCACCATCCACTCATAACCTTGTCGGGAAAGACTATGACGTCGCTTGTGTAACGTTTGCCATTTATGACCATGACGCCAAAATCATAAGAGTCTATCATCTGCCATCACTGTATTTTATGAAGAGGTTTTAAAGGATTTAAAGCCTAACCCTCAAACTCAATTTTAGCATGAAGCCCCTATCTAAAAGGTTTTATGAGAGAGACCCAGCCACCGTCGCAAGAGAGCTTCTTGGAAAAACCCTTGTTAGAAGGCTTAACCACCAAACTTTAAGCGGAAAAATTGTTGAAACCGAAGCCTATTATGGCGAAAACGACCCAGCCTCAAAA
>Ga0123519_10004332_pt1 | contig 23088 bp, 18 predicted proteins | sample YelNatPaOPRAMG02_FD_87396 | JGI IMG/M metagenome (GOLD analysis project Ga0123519, IMG submission 87396) | Hot spring microbial communities from Yellowstone National Park - Yellowstone National Park OP-RAMG-02 (version 2) | ecosystem: Environmental > Aquatic > Thermal springs > Hot (42-90C) ...
CAAGGGTTTACGGATGCGTACGCAGTTTGAGAATTCTCGGACGTCTTTTCGGTGCGGCCTGTTCGACTTTCTGCCGCTGGCTTTCGGTACATTACCGGACGGAAGATGGCTGGTGACGCTCTCGGAAACGGAGTCGTAAACTATCCGACATCATGATCGAACGCTCACGTACAAGTATTCATTCCTCAGTTTTCCTTACGTGTGGCATAGTTAAATCGTGCATGCTTTCTGTTTCTCTATCTTTCTATTTGACGCAACTCCCGGGGGCTGCAGTTCGTTGTCATGGACCTACGATCTTGTGAATTAGTCACCAAGCGCTACCATCGAGTTTTTTCCCTCGTCAATCCAGCTGCACAAATTGCTATGTGCACAAGTTTCGCTGAAACAGAAAAAGATAGACAGACGGCCAGCATACGAAATCTGAGCATGCCAAACGTAAGGAAAACTGAGGAATGAATACTTGTACGTGAGCGTTCGATCATGATGTCGGATAGTTTACGACTCCGTTTCCGAGAGGGTCACCAGCCATCTTCCGTCCGGTAATGTACCGAAAGCCAGCGGCAGAAAGTCGAACAGGCCGCACCGAAAAGACGTCCGAGAATTCTCAAACTGCGTACGCATCCGTAAACCCTTGGTGGTGCTCGCTGAATGTCCGGAATGTACATCTGAAAAGAGTATCGAACAAGTCGCAAGGCAGGAGCACAGCGAGTAGTTCTGTGTTCGATTGTAATCTGACACGGGTGTTCGGTACACGCATCAAAGTACATGCGTATCGTCGCGAAACTGCACGGTTCCCATGCTTGCCGCCTACCACGCAGCACACCCGTGATAAATCGGATATCGTCAAACCTGCTTTTTCGATTCGCTACTATTTCCCTGCTCGAGATGCTTTTGCTCTACGTTGCCGTTCCCATCGGATACATCTGCTTTGCCGCTTGCGTCCGGAAGAGCTCTAGTCCAGCCGATCTCGGTGACGAGCAGGGCAACTCGCTGTTTGAAGCCGGCTTCAGCGAGCGTCATCGCGCTGTGGCTCGCTGGCGAATACGCTCGCTTGGGAAAGTTCGTGGTGAGCTCGAAGCGATCAAAGTCGATATCGGCAGAGGTCTCGGCCCAGTCGAAAAGATCGCGGAAGCTCCGTGATAACTCGAAGCGACGCTGAGTACTCTTTCCGTCTGGTAAGCGTAGTAGCACTGTGACGACATGCTCACCCGGTTCTGGCTCAGGGCCTAGGGCAGCCCGCTTACGATCCAGCATCGCCATCCGTTCGCGCCTTCGTTGATCCTGCTCGGCTGCTTCCTCACGAGCGCGTTGCTCGAATTCTCGACGGGCACGTTCCGCTGCTTGATCCGCCGCCAGCGCCTCTTGAAACTCTCTATCTTGCTCCTCACGCAGTCGCTGCGCTGATCGGCGTCGCTCACGCATGGTATGAGCAGTTCGAAGCGCATCCCCGTACTCCAAAAGCACATTCTGGAGCCATAACAGCACATCAGTGGCAGTGATTGGCGCGTCTCTGCCACCACGCATCGAACGATCCAAATCACTTAGTACTCGAAGATCGATCAGCTGCCCGAGCGGCCATCGACGTGAAGCGAAGACCACCGCCAGGTACGGGTATCCGGCAGGTGTGAAGTAGGAGGCCAGCTCTACTGCTTCAGGAGAACGGTTCACCGAGGCTGCATAGAAAACAAAGTTCTCATTCACAAACTGAATGAAGCTCTCATCAGAAAGTATCTCACGGACGAAACGATCTGTCGCGTGGTGAATTTCTGAATGCAAGTAGAGCAGCACCAATTTGCACCTCTGCGTTGAGTGCTCCAGGGCTTCCTTGAATGTTCCATGGTAAATCGTTGGATAGCGGATTGTCATACCGTATCTAGTGCGCAAGTTCTCCTCTAGCTCGGCGACTGCGGCTGCGCCCACAGCTCGCGAGCGACCAGCGTATCGGTAATAACGATCTATGCCCATAATACGAGTCACCAGAGATGCGCACCATGCTAATACCATGCGTAATGCTTGGAAGGGGAACGCCAGGAGCCGACGCAGATGCCCCAGCACACCTGAAGGTGTTGCTTGTGCCAGTGCCGGCTGCAGCGCCCGCTCCGGTGTCGACGTTTCCGCGAGTGCGGGTGTCAGCGGCTGCGACTCACTGAGCCTAGACGCGTGCAGCTGTCCAGAGACCGGGGCACTCGACAGCTCGGACGCATCTGGTGTAGTGCCCGAGGTGTCAGATGTTGACGCGAATTCCAAACTTCCAGTTCGATTAGGCGGCTGCAGTGCGCCCTCGACACCGCGAGTCAGGAAAGCATCAACGGCTCTTTCAATGTTCCAGTTGTGCGCAGACAAAATGGCTCTCGCAACTTCGTTATCATCCAGAGCGGCGATATTCTTGAAAAGTGCGAGGGTTTCGTTCTGAGAATCCTCCGTGGCAGCCATTCAACAAACGTAAAGGAAAATGAATAGAATCTTGACAAGTTCCTCAAGGTAAAAGAGCTGCGGCTACACAGAACGAACGCGATCGGAAGCGTCAACGTGTGCGCAAACAGAGTCCCAAGTGAGCCCGCAGCCGTGAAACTGCCCTGAAACAGTCGAAACACTTGTCACAACCGTCAAATCTTTAATCAGTTCTCTCAAACCGAGCGATGTAAGTGACTGCACTTCTCTCTGTTGATCGTTGCACGAAGCCTGTCGTCGGTGACACGCGTAGAAGTACCGCGCGAGACGAGAGATGCTGCTGCTGCTGCTGCTGAATGCACACCATGTCACGAGCGTTCCTGTCACAGGCGTTGCGGCATTAACGATCGCCAGCGAGTGCAGGCGCGGAGGCCGGCGTGCGTCGGCGTCCGTTCGACGGTGCCAACGGCACAGCGCCGACCACGCAAGCGCCGCGCAACGAGCGGTGCGTCTGGATATGCCCAACGCTGACTACCGCTGATGCTTGCATTGTCAAGAGCCAATGATTTTAGGCAATATAGTACAAGCATTTGAAGTTGTAAGCGATGTTTGTGACGTAAAGAATCAAGGCTTTTAACTAGTAGAGTATACGGTGATTACAAGCAACGAGCGAGTCTTTTAGCATAGACAGTCAGCGTTTTCAACCGGTGTAGCATGGGGATTGCATGCAACAGGAGATGCCTCTAACGTGAAGAATCAAGGTTTCTGAACAGTGTCGCACTGGCATTACAGGCTGCAGGCGATGCTTCCGCTGTACAGAATGAACGCTATTGTTATTTAAACTCGGGAAAATCTCGGTGTCGGGTAGCATTGAGCAGCACACAGCCAGCAGTTGAAGCCAATTTTACGGGGAGCAATGCCTTTATACCCGTAGGCTGACCGGGGAAGCCCCATGCTCCGTTTGCTGCCCACAAGGTCGCAACATCCGACTCAGCGGCAGTGTCCTGCGGAGAGAAAACACTTTTAACGCATCCTATAAATTCCATGTGACGGACGCTTGGAGCGTCCAGAGCACTCGAGCACAGGTGCACCCGTCAGTCTGAATATTCCCCGCCGAAGCAACACCTCTAACGATCGCAGACGCCGCCACGCGCCACGTCCGTACGGAGAGCAAGCGGTCGTCATTGCCTGCGCATGGGCGCTTCGCTGTGATTCCCGCTACTGAACGCCGGCGAACGCGCTTTTGAAGGGATCCCGAATACAACCAGTATACCGATAATCGCGGGTGTCATGATAACACGAGCAGGTTCTCCGTGCCATGCCTGACGCACGCATGCGCCTCCAACGACGCCGTCCGTTGCGCCACGTATCTGTTGGCAATCACGCGATGCCCCGCGTGAACCTTGATGCAGTCACGTGACATTGTTTCCCGCAATGCGCACCGATGGAGATGATGGCGCTGCGCGTGCGCGTAGCTGCATCTGCGCCGTCGCAAATGAAGTTTCGACGTCTTAGCGCGTGCACTTGCCAGGGAATCGACGCCCGGGAATGAGGGTTTAGTGTGGTATATTTTTGACGAGGAGCGGACCGGACTGCTGCGCAAAGGCAAAATCTTCCAAAACAACTTTACTGTACTTATATATAGGGAATTGAGTCCGTCAGTATGCAGATTCCTGAGAACACCGACCATGTTCAGCTGGAACTTGAGGCACGTCGGCGGCCTGGTCGGCCTCCGGTGCACGTTTGGGTTGACCTCCCCGACGAGCTTCTCTCTCCAGAACAGAAGCGAAAGAAAAGAGCGATACTCCTGCGCAGGGCGAGACAACAACGTCTGTATGAGCGGCGGAAACAGTTGAGGGCGGGTATAGTCTCGACACCGTCGGAGAAAGCGGTGATACCGTCGTCCTGCGAGCACGCAGCTGGTGCGCCTCCCGCCAGCCGTAGTCAGGCACAAGCCGAGCGCATCGACGGCGAACCGCGTTCTATGTCTGCTGATTCGGGACAATTTTCAGGTCGGGCAAACGTTGAATCCGGCGTTGAAGACACCTGGACTGCAGAGCTGTCCTATACAAATGCACCGAGTGGGGCTCGCAAAAACCTTGAGGGGCAGAAAATTTTTGCAGGGCGGCCACAACTGCTGCCGACCCCGGGACACATGGGATTCCGTACCACAGATACACAGAAAAGAACCTGGGAAGGGGCCTTTCCAGATGGGAATAAGCCCAGTGGTATTCGTCTCGAGCCGATGCGGGGAGCACTGGCTTGCAGCAAGCCCTCGCTCAACGCACCGCATGACACAGACGGAGCGCATATCGACTCGCGATATCCGGACGCATCCTTGATGAAGCATGCCAAGGATGGTGTATTCGTCGCACAACCGACGCCTCTTGAAGGGGGATCTTATCCGTGCTACCGCGGCGCTTGGGAAGGGCCATCCCGGGAGGCACTTCGGATCCACCCCGTGACATCATGTGCACTGACGTCGGCCGGTGCCCCGGGCTATGTTTCGGCCTATGGTGAGATCACGGCTGCCCAGCTGGTGCCATCATACGTGATGCCGGCTGCAGCGCTCATGGGAATCAAGCAAGGCGCTCCAGCGATCGCGGGCAAGGCATCCGTCCATATTGGGAAAGCTGCACTTCCTTCTGTGGTGCCGGCATCTCCGGGAACCTATGGTGAAAGCCGAGGAATCCGTGAGCCCCAACAGACTCCAGGGATGACGGGCTCAGTCCTGGTCATGTCGCCGGTAACGCCTCCCGACCTGGATGTGAAGCATTTGGAGATGTCTAGTTCCCAGGCATGGATAACAAAAGGGAGCAACGAGCGGCACGGGCAGAGCTATCTTACGAGACCCACTGTCCAGGGTTTGCGCACCGATCAAATTTCTGTTGAAGGCCAAGGTCGGGGAACGAATATATGCGACGCGAATGGGATGCTATTGAAGGCTGGGCATCAGGGCGCACACCAGGAGACACTCCACAGAACTAAAGCAGAGGCAGAGGTTTGGGGAGATGTGAGCACGCCTCGGCTGCTGGAATCGCGAGTGCGCACGGCGGGAACCTTACGGAATATCTCCACCGCAGACATGCGTGTTTTCCAACCTGATGCATTGTTGAAGCTTTACCAGTCTGTATCGGACTTTGAGCAACGTCTTTTCGTGCGCCTTACGCTGCCTCCTGCGTGTATAGACGAAGAATTGGTTGCAGTATTGGTTTCGGATGAGGAAAATCCATCCGTATTGAAGGAATCGGATGAAAGCGCTTCGGGATCAGGGGGACGGCATCCCGAAGAGAACGCCACCGGCCAGGCACAGAGCCACGAGCATGAAGCCGGAAAACGAAGGGCCATAGCATCGGCATTGAGTGTGTTCGTCGATCACGGATTGTTGCGTCGCGCTAGTTCCTGCTATATTGCAAACGCTTCCTGGCGAGAATTTGTTCAAAGCGTCGTAGCAAACGATCCAGAGCAAGTTGCGCATGTCTCGCGAGAAGTTCGTGAACGATTCTGCGCCGAATCTTGCGATGCACAGCGCCGTTTTGTGGTATGGATACTCGATCGCTTCATTCGCGACGCGCCTGCACTTCCGAATGGCCTGCATTTTGATGATCAAGTAGGCAGCTGTATTCAAGCATGGTTTGCGGAATCGAAGAATCTGTTGGCAGCGCTTGCGTTTGCATCTGCACAGCGAAGTCGAGCGCTTTCGCAGCTTCTGATTCGAGGCTATTCGGTGATGCGCATGTGCATTTCTCCAGAAGTGCGCGTGAACTATTTGAGACAAGCGCTGGCGCTGCTTCACCGAACACCGGACTCGGAATCGATTTATGAGTCGAGCGATGCGGCTTCGAGCGGATTGGCGTCGGAGCGCCAGCAATGCATGCTGGTCAAGTACATGCCACAGAGCGAAGAGGAGGCTCTCTTGCTGCAACTCCTAGGGGCGTCCCTAGTCGACATGCTTCACGTGGAGGAAGCAGAGCAGCCACTCTGCCAGGCGCTGCGTTATTTCATCGGAGCGCTGGCGCGTCAATTGGGCGTGTCCGATGCAACCATTGAAAAAATTGATGATTTATGCCTCGATGAAGAGATCGCCCTCATTCAGAGCGGCTTCTGCGCCGGCGGTAACGCGCCATCAAAGAAACCCGCGCCCCAGGCAACCGAGCTAACGCGCAAGTGCCAAGCGCGTATGGCGCTTTTACGGTTGGATATGCTGCTGGAGTTGTATCAGCGAAAAGCTGCGGATCAAACGAGCGACGTGTCGTATGTAACATCAGAGCCGCGATCCGTGAGTGCCTCACAATCACCAAGTGCTGCATCCGAAGCAAGCCCTCGTTGGAAGGAGGATACAGCGTGTGCGGTACACCAGCAAAACGCCAGTAATCCGCGAGAGCTACTCCAGTGCTGCGTTGTGTCGCTTCTGCTGCTGAGTCTTCGAATCGGTCTCGAGGGCTCTCGTTCCGAGGCCTGCGATCTTCTCTACATGTGCCTGCACATTCTCCACGCGCTGGGCTTTTCACGAAGCACGCATGCGGCTGCGACGCTGCTATCGCTCGCTGGAACCTACCTGACAAGCGGGCAGTTGATGCGCGCCCGTGACGTGTGCCATCGAGCGCTGGACGTGCTGCGCGAGGGCAGCTTTACCCACACGCCCGTCTATGCCGACGCGCTCGGTATGGTCGGTGCAATCGAGCTCATCGAAGGACTGCACCCAGCTGCTGCGGAGCACTTTAGCGCTGCACTCAAAGTGCTAGACTCGTGGCTCGATACCTATGGAGGTCTACCGCACGAGCACTGTCTCAATAGTCCAGACGATGTCCAGTACTTGCCGCTTCAACACTGCCAAGAGTTGCATCTCTGGCTCTCCATTGGGCTAGCCCGCACCTGCCGAGCACAGCAGCAACATGAAGCAGCGGAGCGGATCGCGAGCGCTGCGATGACGTGCTGGCGGCGTATCGTTGCGGTCGCCGCAGTGGACGCAGCGCCGACACCAAAGCCGTGTGTGAGTCTCGGGGCGGCAAACGCTTCCATCCCATCACCGTCATCATCAGCGTATATGGAGGCAGTCTCGTTGTTGCCTCCTGTTTTTCAAGATTTTGGGAACCTGCGCCACATTTATTAAGTAGGGGTTTATGTGTGTGTTCTCATGATTCTGTTTTAGGGGAATTCATGAACGCGGGCATCATCATCATCGTCGTCGACTAGCTGGTCTTGCGGGGAAGGTGCGGCGTGAGCGCGGGCAGCGGCGCGCCTGGCGTTGATCGTGATGCGTATCCGCGGTGTCGCTAGTTAAAAGGTATTTTGAATGAGTGTCAGATCTTGAAGAGGGATTAGAGCGTCTTCTGGTGCATGGAACACCTGCCCAAGAAAACAGAGTGCTGCCGCGGTTGTCGGTCCAGTGTCTCGCGTGTTCACGAGTGCAGTGAGCGAGTGCACTGCTCCTGGTTAGGTGCCTGCGGCTCTGTGCTCAGTGGCATGATCGCCGCGTGATCGTTCGTGAAGGAGCTACCTGTTCCGCATCGGGTTGGCGGCCTCTCTGATACGGTAGATCGCGTTTGTGGTAGGTTGCTCCTGACGCTGAACGCAGCTCCTATCGCTGGCGGAATCACTTTGAGCGATGGACCACGGTGACATGGGACGTGTCCAGCAACTTGCTGCTCCGCTGTGACCGGTGGGACAATCCTTCAGTATATGCGTCGCTGCATTCATGCGCGAGGTCAGCTCCGTGTCGTTCCCAGGAGACTCGTTGGCCTGCGTCCATAGACAGGTGTCTATGGATTCTCGTTTGCCGATGCAGTAGAGCATGCTTTGCGATCCCTGCGTGAAACGGAGCCAGGTAAGCCGATTGCAGATCGTGCCGCGTCACTAGACCAGACGTTGGTTGCTTCGGATCGTATCGGGTGCTCGTGCATGTTGCTTTTTTCTTCGGAAGGTGCAAAGCGCATACGAAACAAAGCCCTATCACCGACATAGGTTGTAAAGTTGCCGCAGCGCAAGCCACGTAGCACCGCTGTTGGCGATGCTGGCGATAAGCGAACCGGGATGCTTGGCGGATCCGCTGGCATCTGCAGCTTCCCCGCGTCAAAACTGGGACTGGAAGCGTCTTCACTCTACTGCGAAGAAACAGTTCCGAGAAAACTGGTACGACACTGTTATATGGGGCACGTGCCGCTCATTCCACAGCGCTACCTGTAGCATTTCGGTAAAGCGGGCGCGCCGCATCTCTCGCGGACGCCGCAGAACGCCCTGCAAGGCCGCCGAGTGTCCGTCGACCGTTCCCGAGTTCTCACGAAACGAATGATGGGTATCCGCAGGGTGCTCCGCCGAGGCATTTTGCCTCGATAAGTAAACCGGGCGAGGAAACTAGAACGCTGCTTCTGTAACTGGTGACCTGAGCCAGTCTAGCTGTCCACGGATTCCATCATCGGTTTTTTATGGTTTAAAATGCATGAAACAAGCCAGATGACCCCAGGTGTGCGAGTGATGCTAGGCGGTACCGATACCCGCGGCAGTGGCGTCAGCGTCGCTGTACCTGCCGCCATATCCGCTTCACAGCCATTCCATGCGGCATGTGCGTAGCGACAGACCCCGCGAACATCGCGTCCGTTTTATACCATTGAGTATAAATAAATTCAGTTGCTGGAAGCTTTCCGTTGACGTCCTGCGCGCATCACCATCCACGATCTCAGGGAGCGGCGCTCGCTACGTGCAGAAACGCCGCCGCCCCAGTGATCGAAGGCGGTCCAGATAGCAGCGCCCGCACCTGGAAACAGTGCAGCGCCAGTGCACGCATAACGCCCTGCACGCGCGAGGCTCGTTGCGCGTCGGAAAGCGGCGTCGATCAGCGCACGCGTGCAAGGACACGTGTCCATCCGCCGCCAGGTGATGGAGGCGACACTGCGGCGGCTCCGGAATCGGGGTGCCGCCGACATCGCTCACCCGTCGCAGGCGGGAACGGAAAATCACCCGACACCCGCTGCTTTGCGTGGGAGGCGCGTAATTATTCGTTGGTCTTCCGGAGCGCGCCTTGCTATGGGAAGTGACGCTTGTTATGGGCGTTGGGAGCTCCATATTAAGAGGAATAGACGTATACTTTTTCAGGGAAGTGGTGTTGATAAGTGTTCTTCGGAGAAGGCTTCTCAGGTGAAGTCTTCACCAGGTTCAATGGCCAGCAGAGCAACTGAAGCGCCGCGCGAGCAGCCAAGCGCTGCTGCAGACGCAAGGAACCCAAGGAACCCAGTGGAGACTAGCGGTGTTTCTTGGGCAGCTGTGCAAGATGCTGACGTAGGAACCCATAAGAAAGAGTCGAAGACAGCTGGCACCGCAGCTGAGACAGGGGGAAGCTGTGAACCGCTTACGCCTCCAAAAACGGTTGGATCAAAGCGCCACCACAGTCCCATGATGGCGGTGAAGGCGCGAATACCACCGAGCGGAGCAGGGGAGGCCGAGCTTTCGGCACCAGAAATACCGCAGGCACCAGCGGACAGGGCTAGTGGCGACGGGCGCAACTTTCCCGACGGTGTAACCTGGTCTGCGCTCTACACGCGCCTGTTACAGGCTATGCAGCGCACGCGCGAGTTCGAGGTGCAGCTCTCCCTCGCAAAGTCTGACCTGATGCGCCTCCAGACAGAATGGTTACAAGCTGTCTGGACTCGACGTCATGCGGCCAGTTTAGAGCTGGTGACGGGTGTTTCCGAGACCGGCGTCAGCTGGGAAGTTCCAGCGCGAACATCAGTGCCAGCCGGGGCAGGGCCTGCACAGTTGTTCTCTACGACGGGAATGCATGCGAATGCGTCAATAGGTACGATTCCAGACACACGAACAGCAAGTCATGGTGTCTGGTTGACCATTCCGGACGCACCTGCGGTGCCTCTCCAGTCCGCAGCACCAACGAGTTCGCTGACGCGCACATTGCCCTGTGGATCAAACCTGCAAAGTGACAGCATAGATTCGAGCTCGTGCTTGTACCAAGGAAGCGAAGCCAAACCAGGGGTGCATGCCTGCAACTGCTCAACTGCGAGCAGTCGAACATTTGGTGAGCACGACACCCCGTCCGCTTCAGAATCGGAGAAGTTCTATCCACAGCATCCAACTGCGAATGCACATTCGACGGAGCAAATATCGCTGCCGCCCGCTGCATCAACGACACCGAAGACGAGTGGCTCGAACCAAAGTCGTCGTCGTCGTTGTCGTCGTCGTCATCGACAGTCAAGTCCTGTCCCGGGTACGTCAAGATACTGGACGGAGGCTGAGCACAAGCTCTTCCTGGAAGCGCTCAAGATCTACGGCCACCGCAATCTCAAAGCGATCAGTGCTCATGTTGGCACGCGGAATCCGACACAGGTACGAACTCATGTTCAGAAGTACTTTATGCGCCTCACTCGAGAAGCCCTGCGGCTCGAAGACACTCGCAGGACCTCAGTGCAACCCTCGATGCAGTCGGCGACATCCGCTACGTCCTCCCGCGGCGACGGCGCGTCTGCGCCTTTTGGCAGCACAGAGCAGCTGCCAGCGCCGGGCATCGAGCTTCGCTGCAGCGGAGCGTGCGCGCAGCCGCACGCGTTTATGCCGTGCGAGCCTGCCCAAGCGCCTGCCTCTGCAGCATCGACCAGTTACACTGAGGAGACACCATCAGACTACCGAGCACGCAACCAGGAGCACGGCTCCAGTGTCCCTGGAGAGATCGAGGAGCATCCTCGCGAGACGCGTAGGCAGCCGTTCAACTCGGTACCAGATACTTGTGGCGTTCATTTGTTGTCACTTGTTGCACAGGAGAATATGCTATAGATGCATGCGTATGGCATAGAGGACGATTAGAAGCGTTGAACGCGGCACCATGAATACAAAACGAGTCCGCATTCACTGCAATGTATGTATAGCGAAGCGGCGGTCTGTAGCCAAGTACGAACGGCTGTTACTGGGACAAGTCGCGAAAAGCGCACTGTTGTATCATCATTGGGGTTTGGATCCTGCGTTCATATGCAGGGTGGTTTTTTATGTTTTGTGTGGGAAGCATTGTCGTCACGGAGACAGTGCCGCATTCTGGGGCACGTGCATCCCGGACGGTGACGGCACTGCTTCCGAGACGTTCGCCTTTCACGGGCATATTTACGGGTAAAGGGGAACTTTCACTGGGCAAGCTCGCGCAGCATCTATTGCAACTCTGAGGCGCTGGTGCCGCCCATGCAAACGAGTCCAGCGGTTACCGACGAAGACAACCACGGCTGCCATGCTACTTGGATCATCGGTTTGCGATTGCTCGCTCGCAGCCACTCCCAATGTACGCACGAATAGAAACGGCTGATGGACGCGCAAGGTGCTTTTCGTTCCTGTACATACCCAGATCAGGCTCGAGAAGTAGCAACTGCGAGGTATCTGCTGGATCGTGGATCGCTGCTGGCGACACCGTCCAGTCCAAAGCGTTGGCCGTACCACCGCCAGCACCCTCTTCTGCATCCGCGTCATCCAAAGTCGTCCTGCTCGTTTGAACTCGTTGAGCTATCCGGGCGAGGTTCTGTTGGACTTGGCGAACGCGGTTCAGAGCGGCCACAAAGACGGGTACGAACTGTGCAAACCGACCCTGTGCAAACTCCAAGCGCAGCCGAAAACTCCGTGGTAGCGCCACCTGATCAGCAAAGGCGTTCACCAACAGCTCCAGACGACAAGCACCAAAAAGCGGCTGCTGAAAACGCTCGTTCCAAATGCCGTGCAAAGGCACCTCGAGACTGTACAGGGGCTGAGGTGCGCCCCAGTTTACCTCCCCTGGGGCACGCGCTGGCGCCAGCAGCACCATGCGTACGTTCGTGAGCACTGCAGTCGCTCGGTACAAGTAGCCGAATTGTGACGGGTCCCTGAGTACGTGAGACAAACGAGCTTGCCAACGAACCGGTGTTTCCAGTGTGAACAGAAAGCAGTCCAGTCCAGACTGCCGCCCGAGGTAACGCTCATCCAAGTACGCAATCGGTAGGCGCTGTTCCGGGTCGAGTTCAACGTTCGTCGCCATAAACGAATGAATACTAGCCTCCGCCAATGCTTGCAACTGCCACACCGATGAACATGTTCCCAACGAAGGAGCGCTTCTCGAGAGCAAGCGACCACGCAAGACTCGTAGCCTGTATTACTACGCTTTCACGAGCTGTTCACGCGTTCACCTGCCCGCGGGGAAACTTTCTCGCGTCAGGTGCGCAGGGTGCGCTGGCCTCGGCAACTGCCACGCACAGGCGTGTCCCGAGGCGCTACGCTGCGCTCTATCAGGAGACGCTCGCGCGAGTGCGCGACGCTTGCCAGAAACAGTGAGGATAATGATCAAAGACGCACCGCCACGCGTACCACTGACCCTAGAACCGGCTTGCTACTTGGCATAGCGTCCAGATCCGTTGTCGAACTGGGGGTCCTGCAATAGACGCTGACGCTGCGCCTCCTCTAACCCTCGCTACTGCGTTGGATGCTTGCTGCCGTCACCTGCGTGCCGTAACGACACACCGCAAGACTGGGCGGTGCACGAACCAATAGCTCTGGAGACAAGTCTGGGTCGCTATAATCGCACCACCCCCAGGACTTGGTGATGCAATGAACAATGAATCCGAAGGCAAGCATTGGTGATTGCTAGCTAGTTAGCTAGCGGATCCTGAAAGTAGGTGCAGCAGCATAATGGACGCTTTTTCAACTACCAATATCCATGCATTCCGCAATCTGGGATCCATGATCAATGGAAACGTGTTGTCATCGAAAAAGAACCAGCTCTAGTGCTGCGGACGTGGCACTGCGATCCCGTGAACGCATCCAAGAGCGGACGCACCGACAACGGAACTCTTGGCTTTGGCTGCCGTTGCCGACCGCTGTGGCATACGTTGAAGCGACTGTTTCGGCACTTGCAAGGTATATTACAGAAAAGTGCGTTGTATTAGATGCATTGCGTTCAGAAGTTGGGGTTTGTTCCACACTTGTTTGATGTGCACCGAGCAGGGGCCACTGGACGGAAACAGAGCGCTGCAGCTTGTACAGCGATCAGGAAGCGTACCCGAAAACAAGTCCAGGCGCTCTTTACCGGGCTTGTTGAGGAGCTTGGCACCATCGTGCAGCGCACGGAGACACAACGTGAGCCTCCCGCAGTGGAGCTCAGCATCCGTGCGCCGGGTATCTTTCCAAGTCTGAAGCTTGGCGATAGCGTGGCGGTGAACGGTGCATGTCTGACGGTCGCGTCGCTTTTGCCGCAACCGGCTTTCCAGGTGACCCTCGCCCCGGAGACACTGAGACGCACGAGTCTCGGGCAGCTCGGCCTCGGGGATCAAGTGAACCTGGAACGTTCCATGGCCGCTGACGGTAGGTTCGGAGGTCACATCGTGCAAGGACACGTGGACACCACCGGTGAGGTGCTCGACGTGCGCCTCGAAGGCGATGCGCTGTGGTATACGGTTCAGGTGCCGCGTTCAGCAGCGTCGGTGGGGTCAGCGCTACAGCCGGACTGCTTTCTGTATGTTGTGCCCAAGGGGTTCATCGCTGTGGACGGGGTCAGCTTGACAGTGTGTGACGTGAACGATCGAGAGCGAACGTTCACGTTCATGCTTGTTCCATACACTCAGGAACATGTGACGTTACCGCGACGACGCCCTGGTGACCTCGTGAATCTGGAGATGGATATCATCGGCAAGTACGTTCAGCGACTTGTTGAATCACGACTATCCGCGGTGCGCTGAATGCTCGAGAGAGATGACGCACCGGCGCCTGCACACGTGACGTCAGCGGTTGCAGCAGCGGCAGCACTGCTGGTGGCAAAGGCTAGGCTTTCGAGTGCAAAGCACAGCGGGCAAGCAACCCACGAGCACTCCCTGCCAGTGCTGAGAACCAGTGTCGATATTTGTACTTGCATGCATCTTTTTATGGTTGATAGTCTGTGAAACACAACGTGGCATGGTCGGATGACCGTGTCGAATGTGGTGTAGCGTCTGACGTTATTTTGCCTTGGTTGGCAGCTGACCTCGGTAGCCAAGCGTGAGTGACTATCTAGGCGGGGTCCACTTGACTCGAGACGCCGTGACCCGCCGCAGGAGCCTACACAATGTCTTCCTCGCAGCCTCGATAACTGCATGCGCAGAAGCCACTGATCCGGTGACATACATTGGTATGCACGGTTCATGCATGCGGTGTTGTGTTGTGTTGTGTTGTGTTGTGTTGTGTTGTGTTGTGTTGTGTTGTGTTGTGTGTCTTTTTCTATCACTCTCTCTCACTCAGAAGCCACTGATGCGGTAACGTATATTGGCATTCGCGGCGCGTGGATTCTGTGTTGTGTCCGTCCACTGGTCGCGGATGTGTACGGGATTTGCGTATGAGCGCGACACGCTGAACCGCAGATAATACCTGCATATGCCCCGTCCAGAGGTTGCTGTGTGCTGCATATGCTGCAGAAAACGATTTCGGAACTCGTTGAGAGGGTGCTAAAACGTTGCACTCTAGTGTCCTTCTCTGCCGATTCCCCAAGTTGGTGTGCTCTTCAACGAAGCCGCGAGACGCGGGAAGCGTGCCGGCGTTTGGCAAGCGCTTCCACCACCAGACGAGCATTGTCTGATTCACGAACACCAGCATTGAGGAGCAGGCGCTTACCACACCGGCAGGCATGCCTTTCGGACGTTCTCTCGCGTTGCTGAAGCCTTCTACGAATGGAGAGAAAAGATGATCCATGAATATGAGAGCGCAGCAGGAAGCCACGAGCTCAGCACCCTCACGATACAAGTTCCAACCGAATCAGGCAGACTTGTTCCGGTCTCGTTGAAAAAGCGCTCCGCAACCGAGGCAGAACACAGACCCGTCTCATGCATAGCACGCAACGTGAGTCGCGGCGTGCAGTTCTCGCGGAACATAGCGGCACCGGTGATTTCTTTGAAAATATCGATAAAAAACCGAGATTCTTTCGCGTTGCACCACAAGACCCTTCGAGTTAACGAGTCGAGAACGTGCGCGGCAACCTCGCATTGTTCTGGGTAGCCAAGCGGACGCTCGCAGAAACCGCTTGCTCGAACGTTCCCATACCTAACCGAGGACTCGGCTGGAGAGCGACCAGCGTCAGACGGTATGGAGGCAGCGGTTCGGTGCGGAAGCGCGATATTGGCCAAACACCCGCTAAACTGAAGCGATGCGCATTTTACAGGCCTCTTTTGTTGTCTGGCACATCTCTAGTGTCTATCATGGTTGGCATTGTATCGGATACGCAGCGTGCTTTCGAAGAAGCTTTCGCGTATCTGCAGTCGAAGCGGTACCGAGCGCTGTTGCAGGTGCGTGCACAGCAGCGCTTCGCTACCCTAACCTATCCTTACGTGCTTCGCCTCACCAGGTAGTGCATTACCGTCGTGCTGTTCCGTGCTGGACGTTGTCGATAAGCACGTCAGCGAAGCGGAGCCACGCACAGCTCCGAACAGCTGGGGCTACTTCTGGGTAACCTTACGAACAAAGCGCGGACTTGCTGCTTCTTTTATTCTTAAAAGCCAATACCTTTTCAGGTTTAGGGCTGAAGCGCACACCCCGCAGCGCAAACCGTTCGTGGGCTACCGCAGCGCTGGTGCGCACCCTCGGCAACTACAAGCGTTACGTCGTCAGCGTGCACAGCTTTGCGAAGTAACAACAGCCGCTTGCACCCACAAGAACCTCCAACGTTACCTGAAGCACGCGCTGCAATCCGACTCTTTTACGCGTGCCCAGAAAAGGTGCCCATAAGCCTGTGGAGTCGGTGCCCCCATTACCACCGTAGCCGCCAGGCTGCGTCGAGCGCTCCGGGGCGAAGTATTTTCCCGCAGGCGGCGTTTCCCGCTTCAGTCATTGCGGAGATTGCATGGGCTCCACTTGTCGCCGCCATGACCCGCAAACGAGTCGAAGCCACTGTGGGGTTCGCAACCACCATAATCAGTGCGAGTGTAGTGCGCTCTGAAAGTAAGCTTAGAGCGAAGCGACGCCTTAGCAAGATTGCCCTCGCACTACGGGGCAGCGTCGCTAGCCTGGGCGAGGCCGGGCCTCCGCACAAGACCTGTTTCTCGCCGTGGTACGCGATCGCCGTACCTGTGGAGGAGCTGGATCTTCCTTTATGTCTAGAAGCCGGACAGACTTTTCGCTGGAAACAGCGCGAGAATGGTCTTTGGTGCGGCGTACATGCTGAACTCGCTTGGAACCTCTACCGACCCGATGCCACCACGCTGCGCTACTGCTACGCGCCGGCTACCGTTGATCCAGTTCGCGCCCGCCTCGTGCTACAGGATTTTTTGCGGCTATCCGATGATGCACCATCTCTAGTCAGTTTATATGAGGATTGGAGCAGCAGTGATCCGCATTTTCGTAGCGTTGCACCTTTCTTCCAGGGAACGCGAGTTCTTCGCCAGGACCCGGTCGAATGTCTGTTCTCGTTCCTATGTTCGAGTAATAACCATATTCGACGCATCTCGGGCATGGTCGAGTTTCTCGCTCGACGCTACGGGCGGGCGATCGGCTCTGTACCCGCGGGTTTGGCCGATGATGAATATTACGCATTCCCGAGCGTTGCAGAGCTCGCAGCTCAAGCGAGTGTTGCAGAACTGCGGGCGAACGGTTTCGGGTATCGTGCGGAATTTGTGGTGAATACTGCGAAGGAGCTGGAGTCGCGCGGCGGCAACTCGTATCTGCGAGGTTTGCGGTCTCGGGAAAACAAGGATGAGGTTATTCGGGAACTTGTAACATTGCCAGGTGTCGGGCGCAAGGTCGCTTCGTGCATCGCGCTGCTGTCGTTGGACTGCGCGCACGAGGTGCCCGTCGACACGCATGTGTGGCAACTGACGCTGCGCCACTACGCGCCGGACTGGCGAACGAAATCCCTGACTGAGAAGCGGCACGAGGAGATCGGTGCGCTGTTCCGAGAGCGTTTCGGACCGCTTTGCGGCTGGGCACACCAGGTGCTCTTCATTGCAGACTTAGACGCCTTCCAGGATCGATTGCCGGAAGCTCTACGAGCAGAGCGTACGCTTGCCCGGAAGCGGACGCGGGCAGCAATATCTGCTCGAAAACCTGCAACTCCGCCAGCACAGCGGTCCGAATAGTTGGCGCGCTGTTTAACTCAGTGAAGGACCGGAGTTACAGACGAAGCGCTACTCGAAACTGGTTTCTTTGCAGGATGCTTTCTGCAACGCATCACATGATTCCATGTAGAAAAAAAATGCGGCTGTTTCAGTCGCGCGGGTCAGCAGTCGGGCGCAATTTGCGCACGCACGCGCGCCCTGGATGTATCTGGATTCTCTTGTACTTTCAGGGTACATACTAAACATATATGAATCATCATGGACAGGATGTTTACGAACGTCGACGCTCGGCCGGCGGCGTGTCACGCATGCGTGAAGTCACGCGTCCCCTCAGTCACGCCGACCTATTTGTGACCAGCGCTTTTGTTTCTTTCAACCGATTTGAAGTTTTCGTTGAACGGGCGTTGAAGGCGTTGTTCACACGGTGTGTGTGTGTGTGTGTTCACAGTAGCACTCCGTCAAACTGTTCATCTATCTCACAAGCGGATCAGCGGTTAAAGGTTGAGGCGTAAAGCTTGCCAGCGCTGTTGTGTCTCAGTCCACGCGGTCCGGTCTGGTGGAAAACCGAGGGTGCACGTACGTCACGCAAGGGCCTCTCGAGGGACACGGTTTCACTGCCGGTACCCTGGGGTCCCATACGCGGGCGCTTGATGCCGTCAGCTCTCGATGCGCTCGCTGAGGCTGCAGTACTACAATCTATAGAGAGCAACAACGCGTCAGTTTCGTCGGATGTCAAGAAGCCGGTAGTCTGGGTGGACCCCCAGCGAACAAGCGATGTGACTCGTGAGTGCACGGCGTCGAACGCAGCGTCCACCGGGGGTTCAGGGCTTGCCTCCAGCGACGGCACTGCGACCGCTGTGAACTCGGACTTGAATCAGCGGGAGACGTCGCGCGTACCCGAGCGAACAGTCGTGGACGCAGAGCAGCAACAACACCAGCAAATCATTGGAACATTGTGCCAGTTGCGGAACGAGTCCATACAGAAGTTTGATTCAGACAGTTACGCGCGTCAGAAGCACTCGTATTCGGAAAAACAATGTACGACAGATGCTGATAGTACGGGGCAGAGTTTCCTCGCGCAGGTGAAGCAAGAGCCACCGAGGGACGCGAACGCCTTAGTATGTATGCAGAGCAACCGTGAGCGGGCACTGCAAGCTGCACTAGCGTTCGGCTTTCGTGACAAAGACGGCGAAATCACCCGCTGTCCCTGCGGAAGCAGCGCTTACCAGGGTTTTATGCTGGCCTGCGAGTCTTGCGGTGTCTGGCAGCACGGAAAATGCATGGGTATTCGCCGCGCGGCAGATGCGCCTGATCAGTATTTCTGCGAATTGTGTCGCCCGGATCTTGTTCGTCAGCAATGCGTTATTTACGTAAGCAGTGCGACCGAACCGTCAAAGAAGAAGAAAAGCTCTCGGGGAAAGCGACCGGCGACAGAGAAAGCAAACAGTACGGACAGCAAGAGCACAAGTGGTCGTAGCGGGGCTAGTGCCGCCACAGCGCCAGCCGGTTCATTCGCTGCGAATGATCACGACAAGCCGGAAACGAACACCAGCGCTGCATCGGTTATGCAACGCACGTCAGAGAGCACTGACGTGTCGTCGATGACAAACCATTGCGCGGATGATGGAAGACCAGCAGTATGGTCCTCCGTCGACGGCAAGAAACCCGATGATATCGACAGCGGCAGTGGAAAAACAGAGACGAGTGCGCTGCTGGAAACGGAGCACAACTCCCCGAGACGCTCGCGCCACACAGCGCCGAAGACGACCACACCGGCGTTGAGCCCTCCGGTGCAGTCACGGACAGACCCGCAGACACCATCTTTGTTGTTTCCACAGTCGCCTGGCGGAAGTCTTAGCCGGGAGGAGCGGAAACTGCAGCATATCTTACAGCAATTCCAGCGCATGGAGGCGGAGGAAGAACGTCGGCGCCGTCGCGAGGCCGAGCAACACAACGTCCATGTGGAGCGGAGCCCCGGTGAAGGCAACCGCGGCACTAGCGGTTGCGGTAGCGCAACCGACTCAAGCACCGCCATGACAACAGCAACGACTGGCGTCCATGTGGAGCGTGCCCCAGTGAGTCCCAGGAAGTCAGCGCGTTCTGAACACGAAGCGAAGCGTGCACGTGGACCAGCGCGCGTGGGACGTAACCCAGGAGCGCCTTCCCCAGGTCAGGGTCTCGTGACGCATCACTGGGAAGAAACGGAGACTACATCGAGCAATGAGAGAATCGAGTCGCACGAGCGCCCGTCGTCGCCAACGCGTCGGTCGGAGCGCTCGCCTACGGTCGTATCTGCGGGTTCCGCAGCGGCAGCACCGGAGCATCCGAATGGTGCTTCCGTCGAGCTACCTGGCAGTAAGCGCGGAGCTACCCGTGGACATTTAGCATCGGCATCGGAGAGTGATTCGAACGCTGGGAATCCGGTCCACCTGAGAATCCCCTTGCCCGCGAGCTTGTCGGCTTCTTTGCTGGGCAATATCTATGTCACCTGCGCACCGACAGATGCGACACCCGGAGATACCTACTCCTGTTCATCGTCGATGCAAATCGCTGCACCGCGAGCGTCCCCACTAGCCAGGGGAAGCTGGCTCTCGTTCCAGCCGAAGCAAAGCTCTCCCGAGGGCGGCGGATTCCTGCCGAGCGACCCGGCTGCCGAGACTCCGCACAGTGCGCGCTTTGGAAAGAAGCTATGGCTACTGCACCAACACTATCGCGAGCAGCTGGCATGTCTGGTCGATCACTCAGCCAGCAGCAGCAGCATCAGCAGCAGCAGCACCGGCAGTAGTGCCGGCCCCAGCGTTGCACCGACACTCGACTCGCTTCCCGATCATCTGGAACATTTGCGCATTCGAGTGCAACAGGCCTCTCGTTATCCGGACGATACCCTCTACGCCTTTTTACCCGTCAAAAAGAAGACTGCGGCAGCGTTCCGGCTCGCAGACCACCCGGTCACGGTACCAGCACCCGACTCGCTATCGTAGTTGACGGGTATGGGGCTACTTGGGCATGCTGAACGATAGCAACTTTTGCGTACCCTTAAACTTGGTTCAGCTTTGCGTCGCTGTCACTCGCTGTGCAGTATAGTGCGCATGCCTCCCCAGACGCGTTAAGTAAGCAAGCAAGCAAGCAATACTCGGATAGTCACGATCGCACGTGTGCAAGCGGTTGCGTCAACATTCAGAAACCCCAGCTCGGGTTTTTATATGATGTTCGTGCTCGCGTTGAAAGCGCTCGTTTCACGTCAACCGACCTCGGCAGCGAAGCGCGCTTCAGTCCCCAAGCCCACTCGTACTCAGCCATTCATCCAACTCATCGTGTTTGCTAAGGACTACCGACGTAGAAACGACACTGATTCCATAGCGATCCGCATCTTCTGGTCACGAACCGTAGCACTGAGTCAAACAAAGGACACTCGAGCTGCTGGAAGCGAAACGTGCCGTGTGCTGTTGTCCTCAGAGGCTTGGGCGCGTGCGTAGCGACCGCTCAACAACCCCTGTTTCTTCTCCTTCTTCTTGGATGCTGCTGGACAGCCGTTCCACTCAATTCACAATCCGAACTCGTTTGTTCGTTTGTTGGAGTGCATGAATGACGCGCTTTATTTTCTCTACCAGCATACGAGTAGCTTTGAAAAGTTAACGGACTATGAACCAGCGGTGCTGGTCGAGGCGTCACCACTGGAGCCGTACCAGACCCTGGCTCCAGCGGACGTCGAGCTGGACTTTGCTGTACTGGTTCCCGAGGCTTGTGCTCGGCTCTGGGGCTGGCCACGAAACACCCTTGTCTCGGTAAACGGTAAACACTGGGCGTATGTGGAACTCGTAGAAAGCGAGGTGCAGCATTCGACGCAACCGGCACAGGTCTGGTTGACGCAACCGCTCTGGTGGACGCTGCACCACAGCGACGACGACGATGAGGTACCGTGTCCAACGACTCGTCGTTGCTGGTTGAGTCTCCGTCAAGCAGCGCGTTATGAACCGATCCGCTGGCGACTAGGAAGCGTGCCGGCGACTCGGGTCGTTGCGGAAGCAGTTCCTCGCGCAAAGCGTGTACGCGTGGCGGTCATCAACGACGGTAGGATCAGGGACCTCGACGCTGAGGTCGCATCAGCGCTCGTACAAGCGGCATTTCGTCGATTCATAACCGAACGAGCACCTCATAGACCGCTCTTGCTCAAGGTCGGGGATGTGCTGGCGGTGCCGTTGCCCGCCTTTGCTGAGCCCGAACGGCAAGCGCAGACTCGCGCGGACTCCAGTGAGGTGCCCTGTCGAGCCGCTGCACCAGGCACGGAATTCGTGCAGCACTCGCTTACCAGCTGGTTCGAGTCCATTCATCGCCCGGTATTCTATACACGGGTTATGGCGGTGGATGCTGACGATGACGCTGCTGCCTCGGTGTCGACGTCGTCACTGCAGAAGATCGTCAGCGACCTCGGTGCAGCTGTCGATGCCGATCGAACTCGACTGCTGCAGGAGGCGCACCTTCCCGGACAGACTGTCTATCCGCTGCGGAATCGTTGGCATCTCCGAGCTCGAGCCTGGGAGAGAATGCTCTTCGAGCAGGCACTGGAGCCGCTGAACAAGTTGAAACAGGTGCTGGACGCGAGCCTCGCATGGATGCGTTCACCGGGTAGCGAGTCGAGCAGCAAGCGGGGTGCCCCAGGCCCACCGCTCTCCGTTTTGGCGGTGCTCGTGTATGGAAATCGGCCACTTCAGACGTTGTGGACGTGTTTGCAGGAACTGAATGCCTGGGGTATGCATTTATGTGAAATCGATTGCGCACTGCTAATGCCGGCAGGTGTCGCAGACCGGACACCCGCGAGCGCTTCCAACTCGAGGGCGACGGCAACGCTGGACCCGTGGCAAACGCTGTTGGCTCATTTGCGACTGGCAGAGGAGCGGTGGCGAGACGCCTGGCCTGCTGTCCTGTTTCTGTCTCGCTTTGACGTTCTGGTGCGACTTGTATCACCGGGCGCTTTGGAGCAGGGCGTCAACGTGGAGGTGCAACGCGCACTGCTGGCAACGCTGCGGCGTCTGCTGGGCGATCGCACCTGGTACACAGACACGGCAAGCGTAGGTAGCAGCTCGACGAAGCCACCGCTGACCCGTTCGGTGTCCGGAGTGGTGCATCACGGAATGCGCTCAGAGACGGTAAGTGGACAGGTTAGGCGCTGGCTGGTGTTTGTGGATGTTTCAGCGACGACGTTGACGCCGGCGGATTTGCCTGCATCCTTGCGGGGTTTACTGACGGCTGCTTTGGAGACGCCTCCAGTGACGCGGTCGGAAGTTGTACGGGCGCTTGAGCGTACACTGGTGCATGAACTGGGCACCAGCATTCCGTTTGGCGACACTTTCCGCCGCAGACTGGGGGCAGCGCTTGCCGATATCCAGACCTGGAGAGAGTCGGAAGCGTTGGCCTTGCTTCGGCGTTTGGCGGGTCGTTTGCAGGTGGCCTCTGTGAACGGCACCGCGGCGCCAGGCGATATCGAGCAGTACATTACGTTGGTTGCTGATAGTGCGCGCTTCTTCCAGCGGATGCGAATGGCGGTTACTGTGGGGATTCCCAGTGTACCACAGGTCCGCTGGACCGATATCGGTGGACTCGAGGCCGCCAAGGAGGAAGTCCGCACCCTCTTGGGATCAGGTCCGGGATTCTCGTCGTCGTCGTCGTCGTCGTC
>Ga0123519_10004335_pt1 | contig 23079 bp, 14 predicted proteins | sample YelNatPaOPRAMG02_FD_87396 | JGI IMG/M metagenome (GOLD analysis project Ga0123519, IMG submission 87396) | Hot spring microbial communities from Yellowstone National Park - Yellowstone National Park OP-RAMG-02 (version 2) | ecosystem: Environmental > Aquatic > Thermal springs > Hot (42-90C) ...
AACGAAGAGCATTAAACATAGGTTCTGAGTCTTCATTAGTAACAATTCAAAAGATTCTTGTAATATCAAAAGGATTAACTGAAAAAAAACATTTAATCAAGGCGGAGCTTAATAAGGGCTTGTTCTCAGTTAAAAAAGTCAGCGAAGTAAGTATTGATTTCATCAAATTTGCAAGAGATTCTTTACCATTAGAGAATCAAACCATGGATAAAAATCTTGAAATGGTTTTGAGAGATTTAATCCCAGATTATTATGTGGTAGTTGACTCACTTAGGAGAAAGTATCCGATGGTATGGAAATACAATCCAATCTATATAAGTATTAAAAATAAAGTGCTGGATAGTACTAAGTATGTAAACATTCGAACATTATTTAAGAAGTTGTTTTTTGCAATTGAAGAAAATCTTGATGATGAAGTTTATTATATTGCTCACTTAATAAACGTTGAATTCTATAAACACTCTATTCCTTTCTGGATTTCATTTTACAACCGTGTGAGCAGTAATAATTACAGAACAACTTTTTTGCTTTCGTACAAAATTGTTAGAACTATAAAAGTTGAAATACCTAATGGAGAAGTTGAAGTACTTGTTATTACGCGTCTTGATAAATTGAACAGGGTAGAACGTTTTCTTGGAATGCAAGTACCCGAGACACCTGTTCCACTTGTTATTGAAGAACGAATTAAAGAGGAGGCAGAATCAATAATAGATTTTATTAAAAATCGTCAAAATTCCTTAATGGAATTTAGAGGATTATATTATTTTTCACAACCATCTTACAATTTACAATTACGGCAGATGGTTAGAATGAGCTTAATTGATGTGTTTGGTAGAAAGACCTCTAAATCTTTAATAGAAGAATATTTAACTTCAAGTACAGCATATCATGAGACAAATCACTATTTAAATACTGTTACGTGTGTACAAATGTCAGTTATAATACAGGATGTCTTAAATTATTTTGTGAAAAAGCAAAGAAATGGTTCAAATGATCATTTTGTATTAAAAGATCCTGCAAGAATTAAAAACTATTATTATCTTGCCAGTCTAGCTAATGAGGAAGTATCATCTTATCTTTTTCAAATTTCGCATAGCAAAGAGTTATCTAAATATTTGTTATATAAAATGACAGATTATATGCTTAAATATGACTATAATGAGCTTGGTTTACATTGGATTGCCAAAGTTGTATTATTTTTAATTGGTAATGAATTTGGTTTTGTATCAGGTGATTTCTTGTTTAAAGATTACCCTGAAAATGAGGCGCAATGGCTTGAGTTGTCAAAAAAAATTATCGAACAAAAACCAGTTTTAATTGTTGAAAAAGCAAAACAAGCTTTCCTAAAACAATTTATGATAGCCCAATAATAATATTGATTTTAATTAATAGGAAAACTAATTTATTTTACTTAAAAGTTTGTAAATTAAATAATTTACTTATGAAAAAAAGTCTTACCGTTTTTTTTATTCTTTCGTTTTTAATAGTTCCCTTTGTAAATGGACAGGAACTATCAATTCCAAGCGGTACTGGTAGATATGAGGCATTAGGATTTAATCCGTTTATGGTAGATCCAGCCTTTGATTTAAATCGCAATCCTTCTTATGGTTATATGTTTCGCAATTATGTATTTGGTGATATTGGAAGGGCTGATAATTCTGATCCAAATATATATAAACTCCGTAACCAGTACATCGGTGTTAATTTTGGACTTGGTAAGAGTGTTTATTTAGGCTTTATTGTTAATAAAAATGAAGGTAGAATGTATGATAGTGTCTTTTATGTAAATAAACCATGGGGTATGGGGAATCTTGGAATGGAGATGCCGGTAGTCCCAATAAAAGCATTTTTGGGTATAGCACCTACTGAGAAATTTTCTCTTGCTATTTCAGGTTATTTTGCACGTAAATCTGCTGATAGTACAAGACCATTTACTAATATTCAACAACTTGATACAACAAATCAAGGGATTGGAAATTGGTTTGAATACTTTAGACATACTCAAATAAATAATAGTATGGAATATAAATCATCTGTTGTTGGAGTAAATCTTGGTACACAGGGAAGGTTTAAAGATGGATATGTTGAAGCTGTTATTGATTTTAAGTTTAACAATTATTCATACAAAAACAATTATGATACGGTCCTTACAACACGATATCATCGCTGGGCTCAACCTCCTCAATTATCAGATTCAAGTTCGACTGTTAATGTAAGATCAATCAGTTTATCTGTTGAGAATGATGGAATGATGGAATTTAATGGATTTACCCGAGCATTTATAATGGCTAACAGAGAAAATAAAATTAATGTAGTTCCATATTTCCAAATTGGTTTTTTCAGCTGGAAACCAAAATATTCACCAACTGATTCAAAAAATGATACACTTCCAAAAAGACCATATATAAATACAATCACTCACGATTATAATTATAGTTATTTTAATATTCTAACAGGTGTTGGAATAAATATGCCAGTGTTTGAAAAAGGTTTGCTCGCCTGTGGACTTTCTTTTGGGTATAACAGTTTTAAGATAACTTCTACAGATATTGATACACGTTTTACCGGAAATGGCATAGCACCAGGAAGTAATGATACAGTAAAGACAACTTCTACAACTGCGGAGAATTTCAAGTATTCACGTATTCAATTTCCTAAAGTTAATCTTGGTCTTGAATGGTCTTTTACTCAATGGCTAACAGGTAGAATCGGTTATTCAAGATCACTATTAAGCGATAAAGTTGATTACTCAAATCAGACCACAGTTACTCAGATTCAGATTAGTACAAATCCAAACTTAAATAATAGAGTATTGTCTTCAATTGTAAATGATAACAGTACGAATGTATATAATGCTTTATTACCGAGTGATCCTATACAAACTATTTCTTTAGGTTTAGGTTTTCACTTTGATAGATTTAGTATAGATGGGATGATAGGTGAAAAGTTCTTCCAGAAAGGTCCAAATATTCTGAGTGGACAAGATGACAAAGAATTATTTGGAGTGCTTTCTGCATCATATAATTTTAATTTTAAATAAAATAACATTTATTAAATAAATACAGGGAGAAAAATATGAAACCTTTTTTCTTACAAGATTCAAATCAACCTCCAAATTATGGTTACACTCCTCCTACAAATTATCCTCCACCGCCGCCACCACCTCCACCGCCACAATACACTCAATCTTCAACAGGTGGGGGAGCAAGTACAAAAGCTATATTAGCTCTGGTATTTGGTATTGCTTCTTATGTTTTGTGTCCATTTATTTTTGGCATTGTTGCATGGATATTAGGTGCTGGGGAAAAAAGAGAGATTGAACAAGGTTTGTCATCAAAAGAGGGTAGGGGATTTGCAGTAGCTGGAATGTGGCTTGGTATAGTTAATGTAATTTTAAGTGTACTTGGAATTTTATTTTATCTTTTTATTATTATCATTGCTGTAGGTTTAAATTCTAATTAAAATTATTTAGGACCAATAATTTCTGAGTAATCCCCGAGATTTATAGTACCAATAAAATTTGTTACAACAGTATTATATCCGAGAATAGATTGAGATAGATTACTATTATCAATAATGCTATTGTTTTGTATAATAGTGTGTTCAATCTTTGAGTGGCTAATTTTCACACCATCACAGACAGTTACATTTGGCCCAATTACTGAGTTATTAAGCTTTGCAGTAGGAGCTATATAAACTGGTGGGATTATTTTACAGGTTTTTATTATATATTTATTTTTTTGTTTCTTTAATAAATATTCATTTGTAGATAATAATGTTTCAACTTTTCCACAATCAAGCCATCCATCAACTTTAAAAGTTTTCATTTTTTCACCTTTTGCAAGCATTAACTGTAAAGCATCGGTCAATTGAAACTCTGACTTGGTCTGGATACCATTAGTAATAATATGTTCAAGTGAATTAAATAATCTCTGAGAATTTTTAATTAAATAGATCCCAACAATTGCTTCTTTTGATGGAGAGACCTTTTCAGATTCAGGTTTTTCTACCATTCTGGTTATAAAACCATTCCTATCAGTTTCGACAACACCGAATCTCTTTGGGTTATCTACTCGTTTGATTCCTATAAGTGAATATCTGCTTTGTGTGATGACTTTTAAATTTACTTCAAATAATGTGTCGCCGAGTATAATTAAAACCTCATCTTTTTTCCCAATACTTTCTCTGGCACAATATATTGCATGACCTAAACCAAGTGCTTCTGTTTGTTCAATGAATTTAAAGTTGGCTTTGTAATTTTCTGTAAGATATGTAGAAATTTTATCTCCAAAAATTCCTGTTATAAATATTATTTCATCAGCAATTTTAGCTTTAATAATATTCTCGATGATGAAACTAATCATAGGTTTGCCTGCCACGTTTATAAGAACCTTTGCCTGTGTAAGAGTATGTGGTCTTAAACGTGTCCCAAAACCTGCGACTGGAATGATAACTTTTAATTTTTTCTTTTTACTCATTAAGCAGTTTTTTCATTTCGTAAACAAAAGAATTAAGTTCTTCATCAAGTTTTTCGATAGCTTTACCACCTGCTGTAGCAAGATGAGGTTTACCACCACCGCCGCCACCGAGTTTTTTAGCAAATTCTGATACTATCTTACCGGCATTTAAATTCTTTTCACGAATTAGATTATTACTTACTGAGCATATCAAATTTATCTTTCCATTCAACACAGTAACAAGCAATCCTATACCGCTTGAAATTAATTCATACATCTTTTCTCCTAATTCCTTAAATTCATCTGTATTAATCACATCAATTTTTTTAACAAAAATTTTGTGTTTATTTATTTCTTCTGAGGAATTAATACTTTGCTTTAATTCCTCAATTCGTTTTTGTAAACTTTGTTTCAATAATTTTCTTTCTTCTTGTCGTTTCTCTTCCAAATATTTTTCTCGTAGGTCATATAGAGATTTCAGAGTGTTATTTTGTTGTTCAAGTAACATTTTTAAAACCTGAGTATCCTTAATAGCAATGTTACTTAGTGTTTTTCTGAGTTCTTCAAAGCTAATTTTAACTCCACCTAAATATTTTTCAGGAAGTTCGGATATAAGGTTTTCTATTATAATGATTCTGTCGTTAAAATATTTTAATATTCCTTCTCCTGTCCGTGCAAAAATTCTACGAATACCAGAGGATATACTTTCTTCTTTGACTATTTTAAAAAGTCCAATATCTGATGTTTCTTTCACATGAGTTCCACCACAAAATTCCACACTAAATTTTTCGTCAATGATAACAATTCTGACTTTACTACCATATTTATCACCAAAAAATCTTTTAACGTTGGGGATTTTACTGGCTTCTTCAATTGGTAAATCTTCAAGGGTCTGAACTTTTATGTCTTCTGTTATTTTCGAGTTAACAAGATTTTCAATCTCTGCAATTTCACTATCTTTTAACTTGGCATAATGAGGGAAATCAAATCTGAGATATTCATCTGATACTAATGAGCCCATTTGCTTAACGTGTGGACCGAGCACCTGTCTTAAAGCTTCATGTACTAAATGGGTGGCAGAATGATTTCTTTGTATTGAAAGTCTTCTCCTATAATCAACTTTTGCAATAACATCTTTATGAAAATAAGGATTGTTTTCATAGTTTTTTACATACACATATCGTTCATCCTTACTATCTATTACTTCAAGTGTTTTACCATCGGAAAAGATTAATTGTCCTGTATCACTTACCTGTCCACCAGCTTCTGAATAGAATGGGTTTGTTTTTAAGACAACAAGGTTAAGGTCGGAGTTTGGTATTTTATCTGCATAAAGCAACTGGGTTTGTATACCCTCTGGATTGATTATATAAGGATTATATTCAACTGTTACATTTTTAATTTTTTCTTCAAGTGCTACAGGTGCGATATCCGGAATTACAAGGTTTTCTTTCCTTGCTGCTCTTGCACGTTGTTTTTGTTTTTCCATTTCTTTGTTAAAACCATCTATATCAACAATAAGATTATGTTCTTTAGCCATTACTTCTGTCAGATCAAGAGGAAATCCATAAGTATCGTAGAGTTTGAAAGCAATTTCCCCCGGGAATATTTTAGCACCTGAAATTTTAAGATTTTCATACACTTCATAAAAAAGTTCAATCCCTCTGTCGAGTGTTTGATTAAAACTTTCTTCTTCAGAAAGTATAATATCACTTATAAAATCTTTTTTTTCTTTCAACTCAGGAAAGACTTCTCCAAAATTTTCAACAATTGTTGGAACAAGTTTATGAAGTAAAGGTTCTTTATAACCAATTTTACGAGCAAGTCTTAATGCCCTTCTTAAAATACGTCGTAATACATAACCTCTGCCTTCATTTGAGGGTAAAGCTCCATCAGCAATAGCAAATGTTAATGCACGGCTATGATCTGCAATAGCATTAAAAATATTCACAACTTCATTTTTGTATCCCTTACCGGTAAGCTCTTCAAGTTTCTTAATTATGGGTAAAAATAAGTCAGTCTGATAATTTGATTTTTTATTATTTATTACACGTACAATCCTTTCAAGTCCCATTCCTGTATCAACATGTTTGTTGGGTAGAGGATGTAATTGGCCTTTTTCATCCCTGTTATATTGTATAAAAACGAGATTCCATATTTCAATTACATCTTCGCGTCCGGAATTAATATCACTTGCTGAGCAGCCATTTTCAGTCATATCAAAGTGAATTTCAGAACAAGGACCGCAAGGACCTGTTTCACCCATTTCCCAGAAATTATCTTTTTCACCGAATCGTAAAATGTGAGATGGATCTATGTCTGTATGATTTTTCCAGATCTCAAATGCCTCATCATCGGAGTTGTAAACAGTTGCCCACAGCCTATTTTTAGGTAGCTTCCATACCTGTGTTAATAAATCCCATGCCCATGTAATAGCTTCAAGTTTATAGTAATCTCCAAATGACCAGTTGCCCAACATTTCAAAAAAAGTATGATGATATCCGTCGAGTCCAACTTCTTCAAGATCGTTGTGTTTACCCCCAGCACGAATACATTTTTGAGTGTTAACAGCCCTTTTGTACTCACGCTTTCCATATCCAAGAAAAACGTCTTTAAATTGATTCATTCCAGCATTTGTAAAAAGCAATGTTGGATCATCAAAAGGTACAACAGGAGATGATGGTACAAAAGTATGTCCCCGTTCTACGAAAAAATCTATAAATGATTTTCTTATCTGTTTTGAATCCATTTCCATAACTACAAAATAAAGTATTTGTGCCTTAATTTAAATGAAACTAATCAGGTCTGAATAACACCGGGATTGAATTTAGGGATATTTGGGTTATGATTTGCATAACTAATACATCGGGATACGATATCACGTGTTTTTGCAGGATTGATGATGCCATCTATCCATAGTCTTGATGCTGCATAAACAACGTTGGTTTGCTCTTCGTATCGCTCTTTAATTTCATTAACTATTTTATTCTTTTCTTCTTCTGTAATCTCTTTACCTTTTTTCTTCAATTGTCCTATCCTGATATCTACCAAAACACTACTTGCTTGAGCAGCTCCCATTACAGCAATCTTGGCATTTGGGTATGCAAAAATAAATCTTGGGTCATAAGCTTTTCCACACATTGCATAATTTCCCGCACCAAAACTATTTCCAACGATTATAGTTATTTTAGGAACAGTTGAATTTGCTACTACATTTACCATCTTTGCACCATCTTTAATAATCCCCCCGTATTCAGCCTGTGAACCGACCATAAATCCTGTTACATCCTGTAAAAATAACAAAGGAATTTTTCTCTGATTACAATTCATTATGAAACGTGAAGCCTTATCTGCACTATCAGAATATATTACACCTCCAAACTGTACTTCTGAGTTACCTTTTGGGGTCGATTTTCTTACAATATCCCTTTGATTTGCTACTATACCAACAGCCCAACCATCTATTCTTGCATAACCTGTAATTATAGTTTTTCCATAATCTGGTTTATATTCATCTAATTCCCCGTTATCAATTATGCGAGCAAGTAAATCATAGGTATTATATGGTTTTGAACTATCTTCTGGAAAAATACCAAATATTTCATCAGGGTCATAACTTGGAGGGGTGCTTTCTGTTCTATCAAAACCAGTAAGCTCTACTGAACCAAATTTGCTTACAAGACTCCTAATTTTTTCAATGGCAGTCTTATCATCTTTAACTTTTTCATCAGTAATCCCTGAAAATTCTGTTGTTACTCTTGCTCCTCCAAGTGTTTCAACATCAATAATTTCTCCAATAGCAGCCTTTACAAGATGAGGTCCTGCAAGGAAAATACTCCCAGTTCCTTCAACGATAATTGTTTCATCACTCATAATTGGTAAATAAGCTCCGCCAGCCACACAAGGTCCCATAATTGCGGCAATTTGTGGAATGCCCATCGAACTTATAATTGCATTGTTTCTAAAAATTCTCCCGAAGTGTTCTTTATCTGGGAATATTTCATCCTGTAAAGGAAGAAAAACCCCAGCTGAATCAACAAGATATATTATGGGGAGTCTGTTTTCCATTGCTATTTCCTGCGCGCGTAAGTTTTTCTTACAGGTAATGGGAAACCAGGCACCGGCTTTTACAGTAGCATCATTTGCAACAATAACGCAATCTCTGTTATGGATTTTTCCAATCCCAAAAATTGTCCCGGATGAAGGTGCTCCACCATATTCTTCATACATACCATAAGCAGCAAGTTTACCAATTTCCAGGAATTCAGTATTTTTATCAATTAGTAAGTTTATTCTCTCTCTTGCAAAAAGTTTATTCTGTGAATGAAGTTTTTTAATTGCATTTTCACCACCTCCTTTTTCTATTGAGGCTTCTATTTGTAATATTCTGTCGTAAATTTCTTTATTATATGAATACCTTGTTTTATAAACACTATCTTTTTTTAATAAAGATTTAACCTTTGCCATAATTATTATGGATTGAATTGATTAGATAAATGAACATAAGGAAGATTTTCAATCAAGCAGATTGTTGTTTTCTGCTTCCGGTAATATAAATTGGTTCCTTATTTTCTTTTACTACTTCAGGTGTTATAATGCAGGTCGAAATATTACTCTTCGATGGTACTTTATACATTATATCCAGCATTACACTCTCCAGAATTGATCTCAAAGCTCTTGCTCCTGTACCTCTTTGAATTGCAATGTCAGCGACTGCTTCAAGTGCTTCTCTTTCAAATTCAAGTTCTATTCCTTCCATCTGGAAGAGTTTTTTATATTGTTTAACTATTGCATTCTTTGGTTCAGTAAGAATATTTAATAACGCTCTACGATCAAGGTATTCAAGAGTTGTTACAACGGGTAATCTTCCTACCAATTCGGGAATTAATCCATACTTTATAAGGTCTTCAGCTTCAACCTGTGCTAATATCTGATCAGATCTGATATCTTTTCTGGAAAAGACTTCTCCGCTAAATCCAATGGAACCTCTGGCAACCCGTTTCTCAATAATTTTTTCCAGACCTTCAAAAGCTCCACCACAAATGAAAAGTATATTTCTTGTATTAATTTGAATTAATGGTTGTTCAGGATGTTTTCGACCACCTTTTGGAGGAACACCTGCTATAGTTCCTTCAAGAATTTTTAAAAGTGCCTGTTGAACACCTTCACCAGAGACATCACGAGTGATTGAAACGTTATCTCCCTTTCTTGATATTTTATCTATTTCATCAATATAAATAATACCTTTTTCAGCTCGTGCAACATTATAATCAGCATTAGCAAGTAATTGAACAAGCATTGATTCTACATCATCTCCAACATATCCCGCTTCAGTTAAAGTTGTAGCGTCGGCAATCGCAAATGGTACATTTAAATATCTTGCAAGTGTTTGTGCAAGATATGTCTTACCTGTACCAGTTCCACCAATTAATAGAACATTACTTTTCTCTATTTCTACATCATCTATATTTCCTATTACCTGAGATTCAAGTCTTTTGTAATGGTTATATACTGCAACAGAAAGAGCCCTTTTTGCTCTTTCCTGACCAATTACATAATCATCAAGAAAGTTTTTAATTCCTTGAGGTGTTAAACTCCCGCGAAATTTTGCTGCCTGCCTTGCATCTAATTCTTGATTGTTCAATCTGATTATTTGAACGGCATTTGCAACACAAACTTCACAAATGTATATAGGCTTATTGTTATCCTGTACTGGACCTTTTATCATATGAGAAACACTTTCAGCACTACGTCCACAAAAAGAACATCGCGGATAATTAGATTTACCACTTGTTTTTGGCATATTCTAAGTTTTATTTTTAAAGTGTGCGCGAAGGGGGAGTCGAACCCCCACGGGTTTCCCCGCTAGATCCTAAGTCTAGTGCGTCTGCCAGTTCCGCCATTCACGCAAATTATAAAAATATACTGAAAAATAATTTTTTTTTCTATGAAATTTGATTATTACTTTTTACACTTTTTCTTAACCTAAGGTAAAAATCAATAAAGTTTTATTTTTATTTAAATTACCTGTATATTTGATAATAGAGATGTGATAAAATATTTAAAGTATTTTACGTTATAGTAATTATAGACCGGAATCAAATATTAGATATTAAAATTATCTGTTATGGTATGTGTGTTTTATTCCTAAATATTTCAAGCAGTGTTTCCACAAGATGATATGGATTGTCTTTTCGCAATAATAGATCTTCTAACTTTGAATCAAGGTATCTGAGTTTATCTTCATCCCAAAAATAAACTCTAAGTTTTTCTGCAACTAATTCGCAAACCTTCCTTTTAATATGTGTTTTTCTTTTCTTTTCAAGTATTCCACTTTCCTGAAGGTATTTTGAATGATGAAATATCTCGTCAGTTAGTTTATCTATTCCTATATCCTTTGTTGCGATTGTTTTAATAATTGGAGTATCCCAATTATGTTCAGATTTTGGTTTTAAACTTATAATATTTTTCAATGTAGTTACGAAAGCATCTGCTCCTTCTCTGTCTGATTTATTTAATATGAAAATGTCTGCTATTTCCATCAATCCAGCTTTCATAGCCTGAACAGAATCTCCTGATTCAGGAACAAGAACAACAACAGTAGTATCTGCAGTCTCAGCAATATCAAGTTCTGACTGTCCGACACCAACAGTTTCTACAATAATGAAATCAGCACCAGCAGCATCAATAATTAATGAAGCCTCATATACTGATTTGCTCAATCCCCCGAGACTGCCTCTGGTTGCCATTGAACGAATATATATATTCTCCAAAGAACTTAATTCTGTCATTCTGATTCGATCTCCAAGCAAAGCGCCACCTGTAAAAGGGCTTGTAGGGTCAACAGCAATAATACCAATTTTATATTTATTTTTTGCGAGTAAAGTTGCTAAGGAATTTGTTATGGTTGATTTTCCAGCACCTGGAGGACCGGTAATCCCAATTGTGTATGCTTTACCAGTGTAAGGATAAATTTTTTCTAAAAGTGATAATCCTTTATGTAGATCGTTTTCTATCAAACTGATTGAGCGAGAAATTGATCTCTTATCAAAATTCAATATTCCTGATAACAGCTCTGTCACATTTATCTTTTTGTAAGGTTTAGAAAATATTCGTAAGTTTCTCGTAGTCCAACTTCAAGAGATGTTTTGGGTTCCCAGTTTAATTTTTCTTTTGCAAGGTTATTATTAAGAACGCTACGTTTTTGTTCTTTTATATTTAGCGGATTAAATTTCTTTTCAAACTTATTGTCAAAAAAACTGTTAACAAGATTAAAAAGCTCTAATAAAGTTGTTTCTTTTCCAGTAGAAATATTTACTTTAAGTGGACTATTCAGAGAGAGAGCTAAAAGATTTGCTTCCGCAACATCTTTAACATATACAAAATCTCTTGTTTGCATACCGTCTCCATTTATTATAGGATTTATTCCTTTTAAAGCTTGCTTGATGAAAATTGAAATAACTCCTCCTTCACCTATTATTGATTGCCTTGGACCATAGACATTACTATAGCGCAAGGAAATATAATTAATTCCGAAGTATTCATAATAACAATCAAGATAGAGTTCTCCGGTCAGTTTTGTTACTCCGTATGGAGAAAGTGGTTGAGGAGTATCAGTTTCTTTTGAAGGTAGATTTTTTTCACTATAGATTGCACCACCTGAAGAAGCAAAAATAAATTTTTTAACTCCATATTTTGCAGCTAATTGAAGAAGGTTGATTGTTCCAATTATATTTTCTTGAGCATTATAAATTGGATTTTTAATGGAATGATTAAGATCAATTTGTGCTGCCTGATGGTTTATAACATCGATTTTATAATTTAAAAAAATGTTTTCAAGTTTGTCGGTTATATTTGCTTTTATGAAAATCGACTTTGGATGTAAGTTATCGAGTGAACCTCTTGATAAATTATCTATAACTATAACAGTATGTCCAGCTTGAATATATGTATCAACAATATGTGAACCAATAAATCCAGCACCACCTGTTACAAGTATGTTCATTCTTTCCCTCCTATTTTTTCAAAATACCTGAAACCAATATCCCTTCTATAGTATTTATTTTTAAAATAGATTTTCTCAACACAATTATATGCATTATTTCTTGCTTCTAACATATTATTAGAACTTAAACCAACAACTGATAAGACTCTTCCACCGGAAGTTATTACACTGTTATTATTACTTGTTGTTCCCGAGTGAAATATAATACAATTTTTATCGCATTGATCCAGTCCTGTAATTTCGAAGCCCGTTTCATATTTATCAGGATAACCATCTGAAGCAAGTATAACGCATAAAGCATATTTGTTTTCAAGTGAAAGACTATATTCTGATATGGTTTTATCCGTCGTCCTTAAAAGTAATTCAAGAAAATCCGACTTAATAAGCGGCAATACAACTTGAGTTTCCGGATCACCAAACCTACAATTAAATTCAATAACATAGGGATCATTTTCAACAATCATCAATCCACAATAAAGGCAACCAGTGTAAGTAATACCTTCAGAGTCAAGTGCTTTCAAAATTGGTAAAACAATTCTGGATTTGATTTTGGTATTTAATTCTTTATCGACAAATACATCAGCTGGAGCATAAGCCCCCATTCCACCTGTATTTTTACCAGTATCATTTTCTCCAATTTTCTTATGATCTTGAGCATAAGGTAATGTAACAAAATTGCTACCATCAGTAACAATAAAAAGAGATAGTTCATAACCCTGCAGAAATTCCTCAACTACAAAATATTCCCCGGCTGAACCAAAAACTTTTTGTTGAGTGAAGTCTTCTATTGTTTTCTTTGCTTCTTGATATGTTTGTGCTATCACAACACCCTTACCAGCAGCAAGTCCATCAGCTTTTATTACAAGTGGATAATTAGATTGCTGAAGAAATTCATCAGCATCTTTAAGAGTACTATATGAAAAGTTTTGAAAACCTGCAGTTGGAATGGAATATTTTTTCATCAGGTTTTTAGAAAATATCTTACTTGATTCTATACGAGCTGCAGATTTTGTCGGTCCAAAAATGCGCAAACCGTTTGCAATAAATTCATCTACTATCCCATTGGCAAGTGGTTGTTCAGGACCTACAACTGTGAAATCAATTTTGTTATCAATTGCATAATTTAATATTGCTTTTATATCTGATGGAGCAATAGGAACAGGTTCTGCTATTTTGTTGACACCAGCGTTACCCTTTGTAATATAAAGTTTCGATTTTGTATTAATGAAAGATGGAGAATGAAATATTTGATGAGCAATTGTGCTTTCTCTACCTCCATTTCCAACTATAAGTATTTTCATTATTATTCTATATCAATTAAATAGTTAAGTTCTTTTGATAACTCTGAAGTCATTAATTTTCTATCATAAGATTTTACCATTTCCTCATCAGGTTTAGGCATTTTGTTTTGCTCCCATAATAAAAAGTATTCGTAAATTGCATTGGCAATCAATTCAGGATTTTCTTCGCTAACAAATTTAACTGCTTTATACTTTTCAAGAAGTTTTTTTGTAACACCTTCTGGTATGCAGGCTATAATGTTTTTTCTGGAGCCAATGTATTCACCGAATTTTCCCGGCATAGCAGCATCTTCATTTTCTCCACGGCTTATAAGTAGGAATAAAACATCTGAAGCAAGTATGTATTTTATACATTCGTGATGATTAATATAACCAGTTATATTAAGCTGATCGAGAATACCAAGTTTCTTTGAATATTTAAGATGGTCTTTTGAAAATACACCTATAAAACAAAATTCAATTTTTTGTCTTAATTCAGGATGTTTTTCAAATAAAATTTTTATTGCATCAAAGTAAAATTTTGGATTTCGTGTATAAAAACTACCGGAATAAGTAACTCTCATTTTGTTAATCAAAGGCAGTTTTTTAGTTAGTGCGTATTCAAAATCTTCACTATCATATCCGTGAGGAAAAATCTTTATATCATTATAACTAATATTAACATCTTCATAACGTGATATAATTAATTCTTTTACACGACGGTTTGTTGTAATAACGAGATTTGCGTCTTTAAGGACTTCACGCTCCAGTTTAATATTTCTCCATTTGTGGAATGGTGTAGGATAAAAATTTAAAACTTTACTATCAACCCAAGCATCTCTATAATCAATTGCAAGTGGTATAGAATACTTTTTCTTTACTGCTTGACCTATTAGAAAATCTGTATAGGGAGGAGCTGTAGCATATACAACCTGAAATCCGTTATATTTCTTCCAGAGTTCATCAATTTTCTTCAATGCTTTCTTTTTCCAGAGAATTTTACTGTCAGGAATAAAAATAAAAGATGATATAAGACTTCTTATTTTTCTGAATCTCTCTTTTGGTACTCTGGTTACAATCTTTTTCAAATCAAGTTCACTATTACCAGTTCTTTCGATAATGATTCCATTTCGAATAGCTTCTTCCAGTAGGAATTCATCAATTGCAAAATAGCTCTTTGGCAAAGTTGTTAAAACGACAGGTTGCCAATTATAATTAATAAGGTATTTCGCAAACTTAAGTGTGCGTTGGACTCCACCCATTCCCATGGGTGGGAAATAATATGATATAATCAGCACTTTATTGGTGGTGATATTCAAAAATTACCCCCTGTAAATCATTTTTTCAAAACGTAAATAATTAAGGTAGTTAAATTGGCTTTTTTTTTCAATTCATATTTTTAATACATTGTATAAATTTATCCACAGCTGTCCAAAATAAAAATGGAACTGAAATAAAACATTAAAAAGCTGTTCAAATTGAACAGTTTTTTCTTTATTTTGTTCTTATTCTTAAATAAATCCACCTCCATCATTTTTTTATTTCTCTGTCCTTTCTTTCCCTTTTTCAACGTTTTGGACAGATGTGAAATTGATATTAAAAGAGCGAATATACACTCAAAAATTTAAACGTTTTTTTGAATTTAAATTTAATTTGCAGACAGATTTTATTGTTTTAAATAAATACTTATTTTTATATAATTAAGGAGTGTTTTGAATGATATCTTTCAATTAAATTTGAAAATCTGAGCAGATGAATAAAGGTAATATTCTCATTGTTGAAGATGACCTCCTTACTGCTACCATTTTAAAAAAACACCTTTCAAATAATGATTATAATGTTATTGCAATTGCTAACAATGCACAAGATGCAATCGAATTTGTTGAAAAAGGTCAACCTGATTTAGTATTAATGGATATTTTTTTGAAAGATAGTATTGATGGAATTGAAATTGCAAATCTTATACGAAAGCACATTGATATTCCAATAATATATTTAACAGCCGATTCAAGTGAAGAAACTATTGCAAGGGCTAAAATAACTGAAGCATTTAGTTTTCTTGTTAAACCTGTTAATGCAAAATTACTTATTACAAATGTAGAATTAGCTCTGCGAAGACAACATCTTTATCATAAGCAAATTCTTGAAACACTAAAAAAAGCAAATGATGAACTTGAACAAAAAGTTAAAGAACGTACAGCAGAACTTGAAAAAGCTCTTGAAGAATTAAAGAAGGAAATCTCTCACCGAAAACAGGTTGAAAAGGCTCTTCGTAAAGCTGACCGGTTAGCAACAATAGGTAAAATGTCGGCAATCCTTTCCCACGAAATCAGAAATCCTTTAAATTCAATAAAAATCAATACTGATATTCTTGTACAAACATTAACTCTGCCTCCTAAGCAGTACCGTCGGTTACAGATTATTCAAAAAGAAGTCAATCGTCTTGATAATCTTTTAAAGGAAGTATTATTCTTTTCAAGAAATGCAGAACTTCAGTATTCAGAATTTAATTTAAAATTGCTAATAGACTCAATTTATTATCAACTCAAGCCTACACTCGGAGGGAAAAATATAAATTTTAGTAATGAACTACCAGACTTAACAATCTCTGCTGACTCGGAAAAACTTAAACAAGTTTTACTTAACCTGATTATAAATGCTATTGATGCAATAGGTGAAAATGGAAGCATAAAAATATCTTCATTTGTTAATGACTTTGTTGACATCTATATTGAAGATAGTGGTAATGGAGTTATTGAACCAGATAAACTTTTTGAGCCATTTTACACAACTAAAACAATGGGAACCGGACTTGGACTATTTATCTCTCAAAATATAATTGAACAACACAAGGGTGAATTAAAGTTGCTATCAAGCCAACCGGGTAAAACAATCTTTCAAATCCGACTGCCATATAAAACAAATATAAAACAAAATGGAAAAGATTCTCATAATTGATGATGACGAGTCAACAAGGGAAAGTTTATCAATATTCCTACAAGAGTTGAATTATGAGACATACACTGCAGAGAATGGTGTAAAAGGAATTGAACTCGTAAAAAAAATATTGCCTGATCTGGTAATTACAGATATTAAAATGCCTGATATTGACGGGCTGGAAGTATTATCACGAGTAAAATCTATAGATGAATTAATACAGGTAATAATTATTACAGCATTTGATGATATGGGTTCTACTATAACAGCTATGCAGAAAGGTGCGTATGATTATATTGAAAAGCCTATTGATATAAATCGGTTGAAAATATCAGTTTTTAGAAGTCTTGAAAGTCGCCGTCTGAGCAGAAAGCTTGAAGTTATAAATACAGAGTTAGGTGCAGAAAATGAATTGAATAACACACTTGTCGGTAAATCTCGCGCTATGAGAGAAATATTCAAAAAAATTGGACAGGCATCGGCTACAAGGGTCACAGTTTTGATACAGGGTGAAAGTGGAACAGGTAAGGAACTTATTGCAAAAATTATCCATAATAGTGGAATAACTGCAGGACAACCATTTGTAGCAATCAATTGTACTTCATTACCAGAGACACTTCTTGAGAGTGAACTTTTCGGGCATGTGAAAGGAGCTTTTACTGATGCAATAAAAGACAAAAGGGGAAAGTTTGAACTTGCAGGTGAAGGAACAATTTTTCTTGATGAAGTCTCAGAAATGTCATTTAATTTACAGGCTAAGTTACTCAGAGTCTTACAGGAAAAAGAGTTTGAACGTGTTGGGGGTGAACATACTATCCCTATGAAAGCAAGAGTAATTGCTGCTACGAATAAAGACCTTGAAAAATTAGTTTCAGAGGGAAAGTTCAGGGAAGATTTGTTTTATAGATTAAGTGTATTTACAATTTATACACCACCCCTAAGAGAAAGAAAGGAAGATATTGAACCCCTTGTGAAACATCTCCTTGAAAAGATTAATTTAACATTACATAAGAATGTTAGAAAAGTACCTCAGGATGTTCTGGCAATTTTAAAGTCTCATAATTGGAAAGGGAATGTTAGGGAGCTTGAAAATACTTTAATGCAGGCTGTCGTATTATCAAAAGGAGATGTCCTTGAAAAAGAAAATATACTTCTCCACAAAGACGATTATAATGAAGAGGAAGAAACAATCGGCAATTTTATGAGTCTTGCTGAACTGGAAGAAAAACACATCCGGGCAATTTTAAATAAAACTAATTGGGATATAACACGTGCCTGCCAGATTTTGAAAATTGGTCGCGCTACAATATATAGAAAGATAAAAGAATACGGTATAGAGAAAAACAAATAATTTCCTACTTAATTTTTTACCTTTCCCTTTTTCCTTATCTTTTCTTCTTCAGTTTACAAATTTATTTTTATGAATATACGTGTCTAAATATGAGATTAAAAATTTCAATTTGAGAATTTTAAATCATAAAAACCTAAAAAATATTCAAAATTTAAAGGTTTTCCTCTGGCACAATATTTGCACTTTTTTGTATGAACCTAAAAAAGAGGTATACAATGGAAAACAAAAAAGTTTCAAAATTCGATTTAAGCTTTTTAGGTATAATTGCAGTTTTACTTATGATTCTTGTTGCAGGGTTTATAGTTAGTTGAGAATATTAAGTTTTTTGTAGTAAGGTATGAGGCAAAAACTTCTTGGTGATGGTGATGTGTTTTTTATTTTGGTAATTTTATTCTTAACAGTAATTATTTTAATAGGAGTGTTAGTGGGGTAACAAAGAGTTTTTAAACAAAAGGGGGGTAAAAGAAAAAATCATTACTTCTTAGTTTATGAACAAGTGAGTAAGTGTTCCCATATATGTTAATGCTCCTTATTGTTTATTTAATAAGGAGCATTTTTTTGCTTTCACGAAACTTTGTGGATTCTAACACATAAAAATAAACTCCTGAAGAAAGTTCAGATGCATCAAATTTAATTTCATAATATCCAGGCTCAAGCGTTTCATTTAACAAGACCTTCAATAGTTTTCCTGTCACGTCATATATCAAAAGTTTTGAAAAGGTTTTTTCAGGCAATTGAAATCTAATAGATGTAGAAGGATTAAATGGATTTGGGAAGTTATTTTCAAGTTTATAACAGTCTGGTATATTGGAAGTTAGCTGTTTTATACCCGTTGAAACGGAAAATTTCCACCAGTTACTTTTTTGGCCCCAGCCAATCTGGTTTTTAGCTGTTACTCTCCAATAAAGTGGTGTATTAGAAGGCAAATTGTTTTCAGTTTTTAGTGAATCTAAAACATTACGAACAATTTTCCAGTTCATTGAGACGGTATCGTTTGTGATTTCAAGCATATAGGATATACCCTCAGGGTTTTCTCCTAATGTTTGATCCTTTGCCTTAAACCATTTAAAGGTTATAGGTTGTACAAGATTTGTAGCATTGTTAGGAGGTTCAGCTAATAAGACCTGGGTTGGAACACCAAGCGTAGAAAAATTCCAGATCGGAGAAAAACTACTTTCACCAACTTCATTTAAGGCTTTAACTTTCCAGTAATATTTTTTAAGTGGTTGTAATGTCTGAATTAGTTTTGTTGTGTCTGTTAACAATGAATCTTTGTGTATAATAGTATTGAATAAAGAATCCGATGCAAGTAAAAAGTAATATTTCTGAGCAGATATAGACCTGTTCCATTTAAAATAAATGTTTCCCGGATCAAGTCCTGCAACATTATTGAGAGGCGATGAGAGCACAGGAGTCTGAGGTAATTGTTTTATATTAATATACTTACTCATAGTATCATTCTCAGGATATTCATCACCAGATAAATTTGTACCTACCTGAATTTTATAAATACCTTCACCAAGGTTAATAGTAGCGTAGTTAAGTTGCACTGAAGAACCTGAAGTAAGGTTTAAAACTATCTGTTGCTGATTATAAATAAGATTTTGTCCTGAGAAAATTCTAAAATAAGCGGGGAATGATTGTGTAGCAGTTCCAAAATTAGCATAAGTTGCAAGTGGTGTAAACTGCCCAGTTGGTAAATAATCGGGTAAATCAATTGATAGTGGCCCGACATTACTTGCTACATTTGGTCCAAGTCCAAGATTTACTACCACTGTTTCAGTTGTATCAGGAATTTTTTTAGGAGTTTCAGAAGAAACTGAATTCATACCCCAGTTTTTGTAAAAAACGGAAAAGTGTAAAACAAAACCTCCAATGCCATCGGGCAAAGTATCACGCGCGTTCAGACAAATCGTGCGTGGTTCATTTGGATTTAAGTTATCTTTTCCGTCACTCAGATCAAAAACAATGTTATTATTCGGGAAGGGACGATCAGCATTGGGACCCATATAAAAATTAAAGAAAGATTTTTCCCATTGACATTGACAGGAACTCTTAATTGAAAAAGATAATTTGAGCTTGTATCTTGAACCGTGATCAAATTTTCCTCTTGCAATAAAAATAGGTGAGTAGTGAATACGGTCAGTTGTGTAGTAAGCCTGTTGTTCTGAAACCAGACTGTTCATAACTGCTTCATAAGACATCCAGAAATAACCCTGTAACCCCCAGTTCAATCCCCATGAATTAACTAATTTAAAAGCCCCAACTCCGTCGTGAGTTACTCTGCTATCGTCATAGCCAACAATTGTTACTGCATGGTAACCACGTAAAGAACCATAAACATCAGATACACAATAAGTATAATTAAAGTTTTGAATGTTGTCAAAATTTGGATAAACTGCTATACCGAGAACTGCAACATGTCCATTTGCAATATGTTGTTTAAGTTGCTGAATACCATTTAGATTTGAAGTATTTATCCAGAAAAACTCGTTTGAACGGTAATTCAGTGCTTTTTGGTAAACAGCTTCAGAAGGATAATTTGTATAATTAGATTGTGAATAAGGGAAATCGTTGATTGATGCACAGCCATTATCAAGCAGGAGTTTAAAGGCATCTTCAAAAAACGCGCCGTAATCCATACCCCCGTTAATGTGATTATATACAAATGCAGGACTGAAAATGTGATTTCGGTCGAAGACACTCCAGCCATAGTCTTCAAATTCCTGATATGTTTTGTAGTAATAACCAACAGCCCATCCTACACAGCTACCCTGTTGACCTTGGTCTCCAACCGGTGGCATATTCTGAGAATGGTCAACTAATGTTGGTAATTTTGAAGAGATTGGAATTTGTGCTTGCTTTACAAAAGATATTGTTTCAGCCTTTTTGGGTAGAAGCCCTGTTTTATGGAGTACCTGAGAGAAGGAAAAAATCGGCAATAAAAATAAAAACAAAAAAATAAGTAACTTAATTTTCATTATGTTTGAATATTAATGATATGTTGAAATTTAAATCTATTGTTTGTTTAAAAATCTTTGTTTGTCTTTTAAAATTTAAAATCCGCAAATTATTATTAAGTAGCTTTAAAAAAATTATAATAATAAACATTTAGAATTTAAAATAGTCAAACGCATATATTTAATCAAGACAAGAGGAGTTATCTTTTTATATTATTTAACAGGTAAAGTTTAAATTTGAGCAGTAGAAGTTTTATTTTGTTATGAATAAAATTTTATTCCTGATAAATAAAACAGGATAATAAAGTTGATAGAATGAGTGATTTTTTTCTTTGTAATTATTTTGAGTGTTCAAAAAAAGTAGCACAAAAAAATAGGGACGAATTTTTCTCTTTTCTTAATTAGATAACTATATTATTTTTATTCAAATTAATTTTAACCTTTAAACTTTTTTATTTGAAATAGATTATAACTACCATATTTTTATGATAGTTAAAAAATTAATTAGGAATAGCGAGTTTTCTTACAATTGAGCAGTTGAAATAAAAAGTTTCTGAATCTCATAACACTCCTTACCCCCACTGAAGTAACGCAGGCTTACCCTACAGCCTGCGTTTTTTTATTTTATGGTAAAAAGAAAAAGTATAGATAAAGATGTAAGTGAGAAAATATAAGAAGAAATAAATTTATTGTCAGAAATTATTTGTTATGCTGCTGGAATGACAAAGATCTAACCTACTATTCTATCCCTTTGTTTGAAGGTGAAAAGGAAAAGATGATTACAAGTTTAAAAAATAATTCTCTGAAAAAACCATAGAAAATTTTCTAATAATAAATCATTGTATATTATACCGAACATTGTATATCTCAAATTTATACCAGGTAAACTTATCTTCTTTTAAAATCCAAGAAGCTTCTATTTTTGAAGGGATTTTTATACCATCGAAAGTTCGGTATTCTAAAATTTCAGCCATCCATTCTGTTGGTTTTTCGTCATTTATATCTTTATATCTTTTAGTCACAAATTTTATTGGTTCACCTTTTTCATTAAAATAATAAATTCCCAAACCGACGGTCCCATTATAACTCATTGTTGCTTTTACACAGTTTTCATCTATTGGTTCCCATTTTATATATGGACTTAGGGCTGCCGAAGGAAACCAGATAATTTCGCCCATATATCGTTGTAGAGTTGATTGATTTATTTTTGAATTCCCATAGACATCAACAACAGGTAAAAGTCCCATTAACTTAATTTCCATTTTGCCCTGTCCATCTTTAAATAAGTCGCGGCCTACTACTGGCAATCCTTTCATCGATGTTTTAACACTCCAGAGAAATGAAGGTTTATGAGTTGTGAAATATTGTGTCGCTTCACTTTTTATCCATTCTTTTTGTTCTGGTTTTAATCTCATTAACCCTTTTTGTTCCAAATATACCGTCTGAATTATTTCTCTATCAATAACGCCAGAATTTTTTAGCCATCTTTTAACGGGAAGTGGTAAATCTTCAGTTATCTCTTCTGTAATAATTTGTCTAACGGAAGAATTTTCTCTAAGAATTTCTTTAGTTTCCTTATTAACCTGAATCTGAAATTGCCAAATACTAAAACTTACAATTACAGCCAGAAGGACAATAATGTTGGGTATAGTTCCAAATTTAGCATCCTGCCAAGATGTAATAATTAAAATTTGTGAAAGAATAACAGCAATAAAAGCAAACAACCACCACCATTCCTTTTTAGCAATAAACAAACCGCTTGAAAATAAAAAAAATGTACAAGCAGCAAGCCATACTAATCCCACGGGCTTACTGATGTTTCCAGTTAGTTGTGAAAGTTTAGCTAAATCAAACGCTTTCATAAACCCCATCAAATGGATAAATCCATGCATCGTTATAAAGATAATAAAAATTATATTTAACATAATTAAATTGCGTTGCTTGGCGGGAAATAATTTTATTCTTCTTCAAAATAATCAGAATCAATCTTTTTAATATCGTAGCTAGTTATTTTGGACACCCCAACATCATTTTCTATCATTAATTGAACAAGAGTTTCGCCATCAATCAAAACAACCTTATGCGGAAT
>Ga0123519_10004338_pt1 | contig 23067 bp, 19 predicted proteins | sample YelNatPaOPRAMG02_FD_87396 | JGI IMG/M metagenome (GOLD analysis project Ga0123519, IMG submission 87396) | Hot spring microbial communities from Yellowstone National Park - Yellowstone National Park OP-RAMG-02 (version 2) | ecosystem: Environmental > Aquatic > Thermal springs > Hot (42-90C) ...
CGGGTTGCCGAGCGACCGAAAAATGACGGCGGCAGGGTCATGATCCCGATTATGGACTTCGAGGAAGGCACCGCAAAGCTCAAGGTGCTGCAGTTCGGTATAGAGGAAGATAATATCGATCTGAGCGATCCCCGGGTGATTGTCTTTCCGGGCCGCATCTATCTGACCTCGATATCACATCTCCGGCTCGCGCGGAGCAGGGATGGACGGCATTTTACGGTCGATGAAAAGCCAGCTCTGTACCCGGATCAGCCTTACGAGGCTTATGGCCTCGAGGACCCGCGCATAAGCAAGGTCGGAGACACATATTATGTGGTGTATAAGGGCGTGGCTCCTACGGGAATTACGCAATGTCTCGCGAGCACGAAGGACTTCGTGAACTGGGAAAAGCATGGGATAATGCTTCCACCGGAAAACATGGACGCGATGCTGTTCCCGGAGAAAGTAGATGGGCTGTATGCCGCGCTTCACCGACCCTATCCGAAAATGATGGGAACGCCCAATATGTGGGTCGCATATTCGCCTGATCTGCTGCACTGGGGCGATCATAAGTTCCTCCTCGGCACCGCCGCGGGAACGTGGGAAGGCGGGCGGATCGGTGGAGGAGCGGTGCCGTTCATGACCGACCGGGGCTGGCTGGAGATATATCACGCGGCTACCCCCGATGATCGTTATTGCCTGGGCGCGGTGCTGCTGGACAAAGATCGGCCGGAGAAAGCCCTTGCGAAGAGCCCCGAGCCGATACTTCAACCGGAAGCTCCTTATGAAACATCCGGGTTCAAGCCGAACGTGGTATTTACCTGCGGAGCGGTTGTAAGGGATGATACGGTGACGATCTACTACGGCGCTTCGGATGAAGTGATGGCTGCTGCGGATTTGAGCGTAAAGGAAATATTGGACAGCCTCGAACCGATATAGTTTGATGGTTGGATGGTTTGATGGTCCGGAATGATTGTTCCGGGCCATTTTTATTAGCAAAAATATTTAAGGCTGTATGTTTAACCTTGTGTGTGGCTGGTTATAACTACCTCAGGTGTAATGCCCGCACCCGCGGTTGGGGGAAACCTAAAGTAGAGGCAGCGAGTGGAAGCCATCCAGGACACATAGCAGAGGAAGAAGGAAGCAATACATCGGCCCGGGGTCCCCACCGGGCCGTTTTTTTATTGACCTTTAACTTTAGTTCTAAACAGCTAGCCACGCTGTTTCGAAAACTTGTTATGGTGTTATGGTGTTTCGGGAACTTGTTCCAGAAACTTCGGGCCTGGTATCGTGCATAAATTCCCGATACACCAAAATGGTAAAAAGCGCCATTTTCGGAGGAGGAGTATTGGCCTTCATTGGAAGCTTGTAAATATTTAAGGGGTGGCGCCGTATTCGGCCAGGTCGCGAAGATCCTGCAAGGAGAGGATTTGGACCCTTCGACCATGGGCTGCGATTAATCCGTCGGCTTCGAAGCGCGCAAGGAGGCGGGAGAGAGTTTCACCGGTCATACCGAGGTGCGATGCGAGAACCTGCTTGGGCATGCCAAGATCGACTATTGTTCCATCGACGGCTTTGGGTGAAAGTTTGCTGAGAATATAATCGGCGAAACGCGCGCTGGCGTCTTTAAGAGTGAGTGATTCGATGCTGTTCACGAGCCTGTGAGCCCAGGTCGCCATCGAAGCCATTAGCCTGAAACTCACTTCCGGATGCTCTTGAAGAAGCCGGAGAAATTCATCCTTTTTGAGCAGAATAAGTGCGGAATCCTGAACCGCGGCAGCTGATGCGGGATAACCCTTGCCCAAGAACAGAGCAGCCTCGCCAAAGCAATCACCGGGCATCGCGATGTGGAGCACATGCTCCTTCGCATCGGATGACTCCTTGTAGAGCTTCACCGCGCCTGATTCGACTATGTAGAAGCCGTGGCACGGCTCGCCATCATGGAATACGACGGTGTTCCTGGGTTGTATGATTCGCCTCGCGGTGGGGCGTATCAGGAGGAGGGTATCTTCGTCCATATCCTCGAAAAACCTGCAGGAGCGCATAGCCGAAAGCACTGTTTTATCTTGAACCTGTCCCATATAAGTGATTTTAACGACCATAATAGCCATAGTCAATAACACGTTCCTCTGTCAACGTTTCAAGCATGGTTGCAGGCGGTAATTAACACATGTCGTAGAAGACATCTGGCGACTGATCCTTGTCATATTGCGGGGAGGGAAGAAAATGGAGAGGAAGCGATGGCTGCTCGGTGCGTTGATAGCCGGGCTTGCCTTGATGTTGTTCGGTAATGCCGCGCTGGCTCAGACCGGGGGAACAGCCCCAACTGAAAACTGGTTTCCAATTCCGGAAGACCAGGGGCTTAATTACACGATAACTATGGGAGCGGCAATCGCGGTCAGCAGTAATATAAATAACAGCACAAGCGCGACTGTTGGCGTAGCCTGGTATGGCGCAGGGAGCGAGAACTTGGGCACTATGTCCGCACTGGGGCTATCGGGGGATTGGATAGCGTTTCAGAGAAACGATGGCAAGGACGTACAGATCGTGCCTGTGATGTTCAATTACAGACGATATGGACTTATCAGCAATTACAGGGTGTTTGTGAATCTTGGCGTCGGTATTCTGGCTGTAACCGATAGTATCCCTGAAATGAAATTAAGTAATGGCGCAAGTTTCGGATGGACTGGAGGATTGGGTATAGACTTGACAAATCGTTTCTACGGGCAAGCCCGTTTTATTGGAGGTGAAAACCCCGGAGACGATGGGATGGTAGCAATCGAATTCGGGTATCGGTTCTAACATACATACAAACAAATGCACCGTAGTGTTGCTCAACCGGCTGTGGAGAGATCCACAGTCGGTTTTAATTTTACCCGGAAGGATGGGGCTGTTAAGGGGGTTAAGTGGTTGGTGAAGGTTATGTTTGCCTGGAGGAAATAAAGTGACTGAAGGGAATGCGTTCGGAATTGGGTTCGTAGGATGTGGGGGATATAATTCGCTGCTGGCGCAGGCGGCGGGGAGAAGCTCGAATCTTGCATCGATTGCCTGTTACGATGTTCGTAAAGAGAGCGCAGAAGGATTTGCCGAAAGGTTTGGGCTGAAGAGCTGTGAAACCCTGGAAGAGATGGTTGCGCTGAAGGATGTGCGAGGGGTTGTGATAGCAACGCCGAATAATGCACACCTGAGAAATACGCTGGCGGCGATAAGCGCGGGGAAGCATGTGTTCGTGGATAAGCCGATTGCAAATGGAATTGAAGATGCGCTGGAGATGATCGAAGCCGCAGAGAGCGCGGGGGTCACACTCGCGATCGGGCATAACGGACGGCGCATGGCTGGGCACAGGAAAATGAAAGCGATGATCGAGGAGGGCGCAGTCGGTATTCCGGTGACGGTGGAAGCGAACTTCTCGCATGCGGGCGGGCTGGGCTTGAATGAAAGCCACTGGAGGTCTTACAGGAACGAGTGTCCGGCACTGCCGCTCATGCAGTTGGGAGTCCATTTCGCGGATACGGTGCAGTATCTGCTGGGGAATGTGGCAGAAGTTTCATCGTTTATGTCGCACGTGGCGACTCCGGTAGATAATGATGATGTAACCGTAAGCTTACTTAAATTCGATGGCGGGCTGCTGGGATATCTGGGATCAAATTATGCAAGCCCGAGCGTGTATTACGTAAACGTCTATGGCACTGGTGGGAACCTCTATTGCCAGGATGGAATGAATTTACGCTACAAGAAGGCAGGTTCGGACAATATAGAGCAAATCGAGGTAGATCAGGTCGATACTCAGTTGGAAGAACTCGAGGAGTTTGCGCGGTGCGCGGTTGGTGGAGAAAAATTTGAGGTAGATGGTGAAGCTGGGCTGCGCGCGCTGGCGGTGGTGAGAGCCGCGTTGAAGTCGAATGAGGAGAAGCGGGCCGTAGGGATCAGCGAGGTCATTGCGGAGGCGATGAGGAGATAGATTATCTCAGAGAACAAAGGGCTGGGAACGGATTTCCCAGCCCATAATTATAACTATTGACTTTCAGGTAATGTAGTGACAACCTGGCAGAAGGTTTCGTGCTTGATCCGACCCGACAGTACGTCACATCATTATGCGAAACTCATTAATTTTCCAGCCATTATTACGACTGATTTCCAGCCCATCGGGGTCTGCAGGTTACTTAACCACCACGGTAAAGGTGAGAGTGCCGGAGCCGTTGGGGGCTACGTTGCCTATATTCCAGCTGACCTTGCCGGATGTGGAATTGTAGGTTCCGCCGTTGCTCGCGCTCACGAATGAGACATGCGGGTCGACGTTTGCGCTGATAACGACGTTGGTTGCCTGTCCGGCGCCTGTATTAATGTAACTCACCGTATATTTGATTGTGTCCCCTACTCTCGCGGAGGTTTTATCGGCTGTAATGGTGATAGCCAGATTCGTCGTGCCCGAAGGCGGCGCGGTCTGGGAGTTCACCTGGTAAACAAGGTTCGGTACCTGGTTACCCTGAGAGTCGGTCAAGCGGACATACATAGTCCATCCGACTGAGAAATTCTCAGTCTTACAGAGCAGTTGGTTCCAACCCTGCTTAAGAACAACATTAACAATGTCGGTGTCCGCATTCGCGGAGCGATAGCCGGGGTTATCATCGACCAGTATACCATTCAGGTAAGCTTTGGCGGCATCATCCACACCCAATCGGAGTTGGCAGTTCTGCTGCGTTGGGCTGTAGACATAAGTGTTAAGATAAGCCGCGCAGTTGGTATTCGGACTAAACAGCGAGTAAAAATCCATCTGGTCGTTGGGCGATGTATAATCGGTCCAGGTCTTGCCTGCGGTAACGGTCCCTATCGACGGCTGGATGGTAGCCTCACCAATGTAATCGATGTTATGACCGGAACCACCACTGGGGTATGCAAATGAGCCGATCATAGCCCAGTGTTTGATGAATGGAGCGCCTGTCGTTGTTCCACCACCTCCACCGCCCGAAGATGCTGTTGTGAAGCTGTAATCGCCGGTTATCGCGCGGTTGCCTGATGTATCGACGGCGGTGATGCGATAATGGTAGATCGTGCCGGCGGTAAGACCGGTCAGGGTGACCGACTGGCTGGTCGCGCTGTTGGACAGCGCGGCGGTTATGCCATAGCTGGTTGTGGTCCCGTAGTCTACGCTGCCTGTCGCGGCTTCATCAGTCGTCCATGCGATGGTAGCAGAGCTCGATGTAATGCCGCTTGTAGCAACACCTGAGATGGTAGGCGGTGTGCCATCGGGCGCCGGGGTGCCGTTACTCGAACCGATGAGCGTGACCGCTTCTCCCATGCACAGGGCTATCTTGGTGATATCAGGACCGAGTGTACCATCGTAGTGCAGGAGCCTGTAAGTTCCACCTAGATCGTAGGTCTGGCTTGGAGTTGAGTAGTTGGGAGTAGCGGGCCAGCCGGCCTGCGGCCTCGAAAGCATCAGCGCTTTCGTATATGTCCGCTTGTAGATGGTATAGCTCTGACCGGCGGAATCGGTGCCGGTTTGCCAGGTCGAGTAGAGCGGGTCGATCGGCTGCCCCACGTCGAAGTCACGAGCCTTACACCAGAACTGCGAAAGCAGCGACGAGCCGTTCGGCGCTTTCTGTTGATAGTAGGTGAAACGGCCTTGTCTCGCAATCCAATAATTGGTGAGCGAATACATCTGGTGCCGGTCAGCCGCAGATGAGTAGTTTCCCAGAGCATCAACTTCCGGATCGTAGCTGCCCTGCGAGAAGATAAGGATCTTGCCTGCATCAGCAAGCTGCTTGGCTTCATCGTACGCCTCAGGAACCCGCGGCTGCTTCACCTGAATCCAGAATTCCGTCAACAGACCATCAGTGCCCTGGGTGCCGAGGTTCATAAATGTCGATACATATTCCGCGATATTCGGCAGAATAACTCTGTCGCCTCCGGGATACGTAGGATGATCGGAACCCAGCGCGGTATTTACATCCGCGAATGCGGGGACCATATCATTCAGATAATCGGTAGCGAAATCGGTCTCAGTGCGATTGCCATATTCAATAACATGGCCGCCGGAACTGGTCGAAGGGAAGTAAGCTGAAGCCGGGCTAACTTCATCGACAAATATACCATCAGGTTTATATCCTGAAGTGATCTGTTGACGGTAATAATAACCTTTGAACTTCCTAAAGAGCGGGCTCTTTAAATTATATACGTAACGGGCTGATGTCCAAATATAATTTTTAACTCTGGCATCCTTGAGCGTCGCAGCCGTACCACCACCATAGCCTTTGATAACTTCAAAGGTGCCGTTGGAATAATTGGCTGTCGTATCATCATAATAGTGCAGGAACGCGGATTCGGGATCATAACCGTTAGCAGTCGCATAGGAACTGAGAGCGTTCAGCTCAGTTGTATCTGTTGTCAGAACGGTGTGAAAGAGCATATATTGCAGAAGATAGATGTCGCTGTTCCTCGCGCGAAGACCACTGATATGATCAGAAGCGATTGCGAGGTCAAGGTGTGACATCTCGAAGCTCCAGTCAGCTTCTGTCGTCGGAACGGCGACTTCATTAAGAGACTGGAAATTGTAAGTTGATGGCAGTTTGGGACTGCCTGGGGATGCACAGCATATCGTTGCGGCGAAAGCTGCCCAAAGACACAAGGTCAATGGAAGATGGAGGTAGCCAGTAAGCTTCATGCTGTATCCTCTCTATCCATAGTGTAGAGTTGTATCTGGCATGATGCTGCATCAAGCACAGCTTGTCAAGCAGGCGCTCATATTGTTCTACATACCGAGTTATATGTCGCACCCATGCCTTATGTATACTACTGCTCAGCTTGCATAATAGTTCCACCACCACCAGCTACACATCTGCACAAAAGATCTTCAACCAGGCGCGACTGGCGCTCAAACGAATAATCCCCCACCCGCCGAATAAGCGCCGATGATTGACATGCGCGCAGTTCATCATCGTTAAGAATGGCTATGACGGCCTCTGCGATTGCTTCGGAAGAACGCGCGGGGATCGGTTCGACCCCCGCAGGCTCCAGCACCTCCCGCACCCCTCCGACATCGGTCGCAACCACTCCGATCCCACAGGCCATTGCCTCGAGGAGGGAAACAGGCATATTTTCACGGATGGAGGGAAGAACGAAAACATCCAGAGCTTTCATCAGGGCTACACAGTCCTCCCTGTGGCCTGTGAATATGAACCTGCCGGCGACCCCGAGGTTCTCTGCCCTTCGCGCGAGCAGGTGGCGCATGGGACCATTGCCGATGATCACAAACCGAGCAGATGGGAACCGGCTGAGGATCTTCGGAGCAGCATCGATGAGATAATCCAGGCCTTTCTCAACGCTCAACCTGACCACAGTGCCTACGACTAATTCGTTGCTTTTTATACCGAGTTCAGCACGCGCGCGCCCTCGAGTGCCTTCGACAGCAATCTCATTAACCTCTACAGCATTAGGTATCACTTCGACACGGTTCAAGCAGCAGCTGCGGAAATAATCGGCGATGGATTGGCATACGGTAACTACCACCCGGGCTCGACGCATCGCACGGAGATCGAGTGATTCATAAAGCCTTACGCGCAGGGTCGCGGCAGTGCGACCGTGAAAGTAAGCAACGTAGGGGATCGCTGCAAGCGCGCAAGCCGCCGCGGCTGTAAAATCCGCCTTGAAACCATGGCTGACGATCAATTTAATCTGCTGGCTGCGGACAAAATCGCTGAGCTGGCGGACCGCGAGCGGGAAAGTAAGCTTCCCATCGCTCAGTTGGGCAGTTCGGATGCCCGATTCGCTCGCCGTTCTTATGAGATCGTTACCCTGGCTTGCTGATACGGTGAATGAGGCAATAATAGGTTCGAAGCGGGAACGGTCGATGTGACGGCACTGGCCGAGAATTTGTTTTTCAGGGCCGCCGACAAATGGGCTGTCGCAGAGGTGAAGGATCGGAGCTCTGCTCACTTGCCGCTCTCCTCATCGATGGAGACTAACGTGCCCGATGGCCTGGGTCTGCGTCCGGTATAGCAATAGACAGTCTCACCTTTCATCTTGAAGATCGGCCGGAGCTCAAAGCCATCGAGAGCCGCTATAACCTCCCTGCGGTCGGTGTGGAGTTTGGCTGCCTCGGATTCGTAGTCACTTGCACGATTATGGGGTGAATAAAGGCCAACAATCACCACGCGGCGATTGTCATCGATTGCACCATTTATCATTTGCACAAGCCGGTTAATCCCATTATGCTTACCATAACGAAGAATTAGATCGAAAATGTGCTGGGTTTTTATTCCACGATCGAGGCGCAGGTAGCCGGGGGTGCCGATATGATCGTGACCCCAAAAAATGACGAAATCACTGCCGACAAGATGAGGCGCCATTGCGCGGGATTCCATATAGTATGGATTGTTCGTGCCAAGGTGGGAAGGGAAGATAGCAAAAGCCAGGTTCAATGCAAAAATCGCGGCAACGACTGCTCCCAGTACCACATGACCGATGCGGGACGGCTCAGGAAAAGCGACTGCGAAGAGCGTCCAGACAGCGGGCAGGAGCATGATCCAGCGGTCGTGGTCGGTGGTGAAGTAGAAAAGCGCAAAAGCCGTGTAGGGCAGGATCCATGCCACACAGACCCACGCCGCCCAGCTTCTCCAACCGGATATGCGCGCTCGTCTTCGGATCAGCCCGATGATTGGAAGTGCGAGCAGAGCCAGGATGAAAGCGGATTTAGCCGCGAATACAGCGAGACGGCGGGCGGAAATGCGAGACTCGCCGATGCTTCCCATCCGGCCTTTAATCGAGGTGCCGATATCATCGAGATATATGATCGAGTTACCGAATCCATAGGCAAACCTTGGAACACTCATCGGCTCGATGCCTGGTTTATAGCCGTGAGAACTGCCCGATGCCCACCTGGCAATGGCGACAGGTGAGCGCCTACCGGTTGCGTAGGCCCCCAGAAGGGCATAGGGAACCGTCACCAGGACAGCAAAAATGAGCACGAATGTGAGCGCATGGAGCCAACGGCGGCGGATATCGAGAAGCATTATACCGACGAGAGCCGCAGTCGCAAAAAGTACGTTTGACTGGTGGATAAACGTCGCAAGCGCAAGGACCGGCGCCAGCGCGTAAAGACCCACGCCGCGGCTATCCGATTTTACCCTGCAAAGGATATAGAACACGCAGATCAGGCAGAGCGTGGAGGGCGCGTAGGTGGTGAGGTCGGTGCTGTGGACCCAGAATGTGTATGAGAACGCGAGCGCAAGGCCCGCGCAGGTGGCGCTGAACGGGCTCACACGCAGGCGCCTTAAGGCGGATATAAAGACACCGATTCCGATTGCTCCGGCGAAAGAATCGGCGACCTGCATAACTCGGGCAGCATCGGCGTTTTGGTAGAACAGGGCAGTGAGCTTGAAAATGGCCCACATGATCGGACCATAGAAGAGATGACCGGGGAGGAGCATCTGCCTGACATGGTTCGATTCGACACGACCGGCGTAACCGAGGCCATCGAGATTGAGCGCTCGCGCTCCCAAGATTATGTAGAGTGCCAGAAGCACGGCAGAGACCGCTATAGATAAGTATACTGTCGGTCTGGTTTTCATCTGACTCGATTCACCGGTTCGTTCTCGGGCGAAGGATTAGGTCTTAAGCGCGCTCGATTGATCGTAACGAGCGCCAGATATCTGCTCACGGTGCGTGCGACTTTCATCTTGCTGGCGCCTTCCTTGCGGTCGTAGCGCAGCACAAGAGGCACTTCGACTACTTTTGCTCCAATAGAACCGAGCTTGAGGAGCAATTCCGCCATGCATACAAAGCCGGATTCTTCAATCAGCCTGCCTGAGTATTCCCGGAAACCGCGTTGTAGAATCTCGCTTGTATATGCGCGAAAACCGCATGTATAATCACGGACTCCCTCGATCGGAAACATTACATGCAGCATCGTACTTGCGCCCCTGCTCATAATTTTACGAAAAGGGGTGAGACCGATCTCGGCTCCTCCTCGAACATAACGGGAAGCGATCACGATATCGGCTCCCTTACGCAGGTTGCGGAGCATGTGAGGAATGTGCGAGGGAGAATGGGTGTTATCGGCATCGAGAGTAACGATTGTATCGCCTGTGCCGCTGCAGGAAACACAGTGCTCGAGCCCCGTGGTCATCGCGGCGCCGAGCCCACGATTAAAGCCGTGGCAAATGATCTCAATTGGCATTTGCTCCCAACGGGCTCTGCAGCAGGGGACAGTCGCATCCGTACTGCCGTCGTCCACGACAAGCACGGTGTAGGGTTCATCGTTCGGCCATTCGACCTGCCTGATCTGATCGAGCAGTAGAGGCAGCGCCACGGATTCGTTGTAGGCTGGAAGCAGCACGTAAATCATCCCGGTCTCCCTCCTTAAAGTAGAGCCATGTCTGTCTGATAAAAGTCGAATTGTGTCTTATGAAGACGAAAAAACCGCCGCAAAACAAGGTTCCCGCAGCAGTGCCGTCAAGTATGGCTCCGCCGAAAATGGTGTTTTTTGCCATTTTCATTCCATTCGTGGCGAACACGACAGTCCTTGACCGGCAGCGGCCCGCAGGGCTGCGAGAGGTGCTGCGTAGCAGCCACGAGAGTGTTCATGCCACGATTCCTATGACTTGAATGATAGGACCTGATGAAAGAACATGCTGTATTACCCCTGGCTTTGGTCGGTAGAAACGCCAGCAGCAGTTAACCAGACATTCTCCATATCCAGGCTGATGCGGTCCCAACTGTACTCGGATTCCACAAGGGAGCGCCCGGCGGCGGCGATGGAGTGCCTTGCAGTGGGATCAGCGAGGAGAGTCGTAATCAGGCGCGCGAAGTCGGTGGGATCATCGGCGATAAGAAGATGCTTTCCAGCTTCCACGGCAAGCCCCTCGGCGCCGATTGTTGTGGAGACAACACACCGACCAGCAGCCAGAGCCTCTAAAATTTTCAGCCGCGATCCGCCACCTATGCGCAGAGGAACAATCACAAGCGAGGCAGCGATGAGATAAGGACGAACATCAGCCACATCAGCCTGGAGAGCGATTCCGGAACGAGCACAAAGGCGAGAGAGATTGCGAGGAGGGCGGCGGCCTATTACCGATACGGTGACGGATGGGCGAGCGGCGCGGATAAGCGGCAGAATTGATTTTGCGAAGAAGGTAACCGCATCCTGGTTAGGCCGCCAGTCGAGAGAGCCGATGAATGCGATGGTATCGGTGAGAGGGTCGGGGGTGACGGGGTAATAGTCCAGATCGACCCCGTTTTTGACTACATGGACATCCGTAAAGCCGTAGCGCTGCTGCATCTGGCAGCGATCTTCCTCGGAGACGGTTGCGCAGGCGTTGAAAATGCGAGGAAGAGTGGATTCATATGCCGAGACTTTTGCGCACTGTAACTTCAGGAGCGGAAGAAGATGGCGGCGGCGTTCTTCGCGGACATATCGTTCCCAAATCTGGGCTTCAACATTATGGGCATTGAAGACCTTGGAAATGGGATTTTTAGCAGGCATGGCCGGAACGGCTGAGATTGAATCGCAGTGGAGAATATCGAAGGTAGAATCGCGCAGGGCATGATTGACAGCATCGTTCATAGCCCGGCTTACATGCGCGCGGACGATGTAGGGAAGCGGGGAAATGAGTGACCGGCTAAGGTGAATAAATTTACCCAGCGGATTAAGAACAGAGGGAGGTGGAACGATAATCAGTTGTTCTAAATGATTACCGAGCATGGCCTCAAACTCGGGACGCGCGTGCAAAGGACCGGGAGCGATGAGAGTGATTTGATGTCTGCGGCAGAGGTGGCGGAGAAGGTTATAGGTCCGCACCGTACCACCGCTGTTTGGCGGGTATGGACAGGCTCCGGCTACGAATAGAACTCTCATTGAGTAACCCTCTCGGTAGGCTGCCAGGTGACGAAACGCTCGCCGCGCAGGAAGCGATACCAGCCGATCACAGCCGCTGCCGAGGCTATGCAAAAGAAACCTGGAGCCTTAATAATACCCGGTAATTGTGTTGAGGTATTTACCTTTATCTGCAACAGACTTATACCCGCTACGGCAAGAATTAGAGCCAGGAGCAGGCGAAAGGTCAGACTCGAAAAGGACAGGTAGAGCATTGAGATGAGCACAAAAGACGCAAAGAACGGTGTGAGGTAACGCAGGATCTTGTGGCTTATAAGGCACCATGCATAAATGCCATAGCGAAACGGATTAAGCATGTGCGGAAATGCGCGGAGGGCACGCAGACCGGTAACCATGGTCCTCACCTTGCGAGAAAATTCGCAGGCGGGATCGGGTTGAGCGGCGATGCGGGTTTTGCTGGACGGTTCAACAATGGCAAAACAATCGCGTTCAACGCAGTATAGAGCAGAGAACATATCGGTTGCAAGATCGACGGGAAACGGTGGGCAAAGATCGCGGCGCACGAGGTAAAATGAGCCGCTCATACCCGTCGCGGAGGCGACTTCGCTTTCAAGTCTGCGAATAGCGGTATCGATGCGTATGTAGAGCCCCTCACCCTCCCCCACTCCACCCTTGGCAAGCACAATATCCTCGCTCGATACACAGCCAACGCGAGGGTCGGCAAAATGGGCAACCGCAAGCCGAAGCGCATCGGGCTCGAGCATGGCAGCGGCATCGGTGAAGGCAATTATCCTCCCGGTTGCAATTTCAAGACCAGCGTTAAGAGCGGCTGGTTTTCCTCCACGTTCCTTAAGCTCAATGAAGCTTATGCCTTCGGTGGAGCGGCATTGCTCAGCGGTATCGTCGGTAGAGCAGTCGGAGACTATGATAATTTCGATAAGTTCAGATGGGTAATCGAGTGATTTCAGGTTTTCTATCCGAGGGATGATGTTTCTACCTTCGTTGTGGGCAGGGACGATAAAGCTCACGGACGGGCAGATCGGCTGTTGCTTTGTGACATGGCGGCGCAGGCGGCTAAGGAGCGCGAGCGCGGCAAGATAGCCGAACTGGATGTAGGCTAGCGCCGCTATTGAGACGTATAAAATAATAATAACGGCTGTAGTCATTATACACAGCCTCCGCGGGCAATTGCTGCATATAGCTGCTCGTATTGAGATATCATTGAATCGAGCGAGAACGATTCGCGGGCACGGGAAAAGCCGTTAGCTGCCAGGGCGCCACGCAGATCATTGTCTTTAGCCAACTGCACGAGCGCCGCGGCCATTGCGGCCGGATCTCGGGGTGGAACGAGAAGGCCGGAGATATGATCGGTGACAACCTCCGAAGGACCTCCGCAGTCGGTGACTACAACCGGTATGCCGCAGCCCATAGCCTCGATAGTTGCAATGGAGAGGCCTTCGGTGTGCGATGGGAGAGCGAAGACATCCATCGCACGAAGCAGAGCGGAAATATCCGAACGAAACGAGGCAAAATGGACTGCGGAACTAATGCCGAGATCGTTAGCCGTGCGCTCCAGATCCCGCCTGCATTTACCATCACCCACTAATATGAGATTAATTTCAGGGACATCGGGCAGCGCGAGGGTAAGGGCGTCGAGGAGATCGGCATGTCCTTTCTCAGGCCGCAGCATTCCGACAGCGCCGACGAGATAGTCGGACTCGCTCAAGCCGAACTCGCGCCGGATCCTCTCGCGGTCATGGTTATCGGCGGGCGGATCCGGTATCCCGTTATATATGACCTCGATTTTAGCGAGAGGTATGCCGGATTGAGAATGCAGCTCATCGCACAGGAAGCTGGAGACAGTGACCATTCGACGGTGGAACGCTCCGGCGAGGCGATAGGCGTAACGTCTTTTTCGCGTGCCGAGATCGTAAACGGTCCCGTGGAGAGTTCCGATGGACGGTGTGCGAGCGAGAGCCGCACCCAGAGCTCCGACGGTGTTCATTGTAAAGCAGTGGCAATGGACTATATCGGGCCGCAAACATCGTATTTGCTTAGCTATGCTGAGAGCGAGGAGCAGATCGGACCGGCGGCGATACGGAAGCTTCGTGCATGGGATACCGGCGGAAGTCAGCTGTTCCTGCAGCCAGCCCGATCGAAGCGAGGCGACATGAGCGTGATCGGGCCTGGCGGATGCTAGACCGGCGACAACAGTCTCTGCTCCACCTCCTCCGGCGGATTCGATCAGGTATAAGATTGTTAAGGTATTTGCCTTATTGCTTATCATCCCTTGACACCAATCATCGCCTGCGCACGGTCACGAACGCTGCGAACCCGTGCTAAAGCATCACCAGCCCTGAAGATTAAAAGACGTGATCTGCCTGTGGGTCGGGAAGGGAATGTGACGAATCGGCCGCGTGTTATGAAGCTGCCGCTGCGGAGTTGGGTGATAATTGCATTTTGATCAGCGCCGCAGGGAGTTCGAAGTATTATTTCACAGCCCCACTCTCGCCCGATATGCATATCTGCCCCTCCAATAGCGAGGAGATCGGATTTAGCACGAATACAGTCCATATATGCGCGAACACTTGCGCTCGTAGGCAGGTAACGCGTATCCCGCCCAATATTCCATATCTCGATTGCTGTTAAAATTCTAAGGAGATCGGGCGGGATATGAGCACTATTCGCGCAGTGGGCAGCGATGAGGATGCATCCATCATCAGCTAAGCGCTTGAGCGTATCCAGTATGGGCGCGGGAGGAGTGAGACGGCGCTGGCCTAGCACGACTATATGGATGCCCAGGGCGAAGCGGTGCTCGAGACCTGGAATCAGAGTAAATTTATCGCTCGACTGTTCATTACACTCGCGCACGAGGAGTTCCATCGAATCGCTGGTAATATCTTCTGCATGATCGGAGATGGCGGCAAAGCACATGCCGCGGTCCATGCACATGCGGGCGATGCGCGCCGGGGTCAGGTGACCATCATGAGAAAGATCGGTATGGACGTGGACTATACCACGGGCGTGCTGCGGTTGTCGCAAGAGCCAGCGCCTCCTTTACAGCGAGATGCAAGACGGTTCATCGATGTGCGCAGCCACGCGGCGTATTCGTAAAGAGCGGGCTTAGGATCGGCGATGCTCTCTACTTCGCAGCACGAGCCGAATCGCAGGCTGGAAATGTGAGACAGGAGGGAAAGAAAGCGGGAGTGAGACTTGCCATCAGGTCGAGAACCAGTCATAAGTGATGAGATAAGGCTATCGACCTGGCCCAGAACCCACCGATTAGCTGCACAGCTGCGCTTAGCGCAGGTATCTACAATTTCACCGGAAGCAAGCTGGGAATAGAGATAGGGAAAGTCGATGCCTGAGCGAATGGCAAGCTGCAGCGATCCCCAAAACCTGGGATTAATCTCCATAAGGCGCGGAGTGCCATCAGAATCGCGCTTAAATTCCACCATCGCGACCCCATGCCATTTTAGCTCGCGGAGTATATCGAGCGCATGGGCGAGGGTATCAGATGGTTCTTCGATGCTCTCACTAAGAGCGCTGGTCCCTCCCCACGGCGGCTTCTCATATCTTCTGCGATGTGCGAATGTTATCAAGGGCTTGCCGGAATCCATAAGGGCAAAGATGCCGGTCCCCTCCCCCGTGACACACTCCTGAACCAGCACGGATGGAACCACCCTTAGCGCATCTGAGACCGCGATATGAATGTCATCCAGAGTGCGGGCATAGGTGGTCAAGGGGCGATAGGCGAGATCGGAGTGCGCGGCTTTTATTACAACAGGGAAGCGGAGGTGGATATCGGACGGGCTAATTATGTCACCTTTTTTGAACTCCAGAGTCTTGGGGACAGGCACATTCATACGCGATGCAAGATCGATAGTCGCGGCTTTATCCATGGCTATCTCGAGCGAGAGCTGCGGCGGAAGAGCGTGATGGGTCCTCACAGGCAAGGCAAGGCGATATTTACCGACAATTGAAGTGGTCAAGTCACCACAGGTGAACAGGACCGCATCGCCCATTGTAGCCAGAGTCGCGCATAGCCATTCGCGAAATAGCTGAGGCATAGAGGCAGGCGATGGATAAACCAGCGTTTCCGTGCAAAAACAAGAGCAGCCGGCGAGGCACGGACGCTCTTCGGATGCAACCGCAACACGAATCTCATGAGCTCCAAGCGACCTAGTGATCGCAAGGGCGGCGCGAGAGTCACCATCGAGGACCAGGGCTCTCACGCGCCGCACCTCCTGTAGCGCCAGGGAATGCTGCCTGCGAGGTAGGTAAGAAACATCACAGACGAAAATTCACCTTTCGGAGAGGCGCAGACGCCATCGTGTATCGAAAGCCGCGGGATAGCATAACGGCGCGAACGCTTTGTCCAAAGGCCTTCATCGCAGGTGAATGCGCAGAGATAACCGGCTTCATCGACCTGGCGGCAGGTGAATGCGTCATATTGGCCGTCGGGATATGCGAGAGCAGCCGGGCGAAGACCAAGGCGAACGCGAATATCCTCGGAGGATGATATGAGTTCATCGAGGATCTCGACTCCGGGTTCATGCGGGAGGATAACGTGATTGCGGGTGTGCGAGCCGAACTCGAACCCATTAGCAGCCATTTCCTCGACATTGCGCCAGCTCATATTCTCACCGGGGAGATCCTCAGCAGGGCTTAGCCGTTCGATCAAGGCGGTACGCTCGTGAACGGGCATGTGTTTTAGGCGGTCGATTTCTCGCGATGCGGCCTCTGCTCCCATGGTACGGAGAAGGGCATCGTGGACCTTCCCCGCCCACTGACGCATAGATGTCCCAATGAAACCGGTAGCCAGGAAGACAACTCCGGGCAGGCCCAGGCGCTTCATCACCGGGTAAGCGTTGGAATAGGTATCGGACCAACCGTCATCGAATGTGATCAGGACGGCGCGGTTTGGGAGGTCGCGGTTACCTTCCAGCCACTGCACGGCTTGAGTAAGCGTGACAGCATGGAAGCGCTGGGCGATGAGCTCCATCTGACACTCGAAAGCGTGAGTGGAGGTGACCAGAGGGGCTTCGGTGACGAAGCGCGCTGGCGAGTCGGCGTCGAGCACCCGGTGATAGCACAGCACGATGAGCGCAGTCCGCCGGGAAGGCGAAGCAAAGCGCAGCGCATTGACCCCGATATAGTGTAGCAGCTTAGATAAGGTTATTCTTCTGTAAGATTTGATATCCATTATCCCGGCAGGTGAGAAATTATTTTTGGACCGATTACGTTAGTAAACCTGGACGGTAACTTGCTCCAAATTGATGAGGCAAGCTTATATCTGGGATTAGAGGAGCCGGTTTCTCCAGGAAGATCGGCGCCCTCACCCAGAACGTATTGCCAATAGAGCTGAGACGTGCGAGCGCCCCAGCGGAGCTTGAATGTCGCAGGGCCCGTATCGGGACTCGATCGACCGAAGTCGAATATACGATACCCCTGTTCACAAGCCCGGCGCATCATCTCCCAGTAAAGAATGTTGTTCGGGCAATTTTTAAAGTGAGCGCGCGAGCAGGATATCCATGGAACCTCGATCGTTTTCCTGAATCCGAACAGGATCGCGCCTCCGATCACTTCATCAGCATCCACTACAACCGCGAGCTCTGAGCGTTCAGGAAATGCACTCAGGACAGTCTCAAAAAAACGTCTGGGATGCACAGGGACCCCGATATCGCGCATGTTACCCGCAAACACAGAATAGAATTCCCCAATTCTGCGCGAGTTGAACTCCACATGCAGGCCCGCGGTTTGAGCATGTTTTGTGCGATTGCGAATTTCGCTCCTGAATGAGGACCACAGGTCATCGGCATTATCGGGTAAATTGAGAACTATACGGACTTTATGTTCGCGGGCAGGGATGCCATTGGGCGGCGGATAGAGACAGCGCATCTCATAATGACGCGCGCGGCGTTCACTGACGATATCTTGCGCTTCGGAAAGAAGAGCGTGAAATGCAGCCTCATCATCCGCGCAGATTCCGCCGGAATTGAGGAACGGCACTGATATGATATGCCTTCCTAAAATGAGGCTTCGAACTTCAAAAGCCGGAAGTATTCCACAGGTAACACCGTTTCGCTTGACCATGCGGTAGATTGGCTCATAGCCAAATGTGTCGCGGATGAGGTCGCGCCACTCGATCAAATGAGCGGGGACGGCATCGGAAGCCGATTCCGTATATACGCGCCATTCATCATCAGTAAAATCGGATGTTACTTCGATACGGTCGAAAACCGACGTCTGATCTGTCTCGGCTTCCATTCCGGCTGAATCTCCTTTCGCTCGCGTTCAACGAGCATCGGCGTCGCAATATTATTAAGCGCCAGGGCGAGAGCGGCGATGTAGTAAATATGCGGATAGTAAAGCGGGGTCTGGAACGATCCCGACACCAGAAAAGCAATCGTAGAAGGCAGGAGCGCGGCGACATAAGCAGCCATCGGCGATCCACCAAGCCCCACCCTGATGAGCCTGTAGTTGAGCTTTACACTGCGGAAAAGCACACAGGCAAGGAGGAAAAAGAAGACGATCAGACCACATATTCCGAGTTCAGAAGCAGCCTGGTAGAAGACGTTGTGCGTGGTCCTGCTCCAAGACCAGGAGCCGCCGTAGCGACCGATAAATGCCACCAGAAAATTGCCTGCTCCTACACCGAGCACGGGATGATCCTTAAACATCTGCCTGGCGGCTCGCCACGATGCCAGCCTGCTCTGGGCGGTAAGGTCTTGAGAGTGAGATTCGGTGATAGTAGCGACACGCGCTTTGTAGGCGGGAGGAGCCATCACCCATGCGAAAAGCAGGATTAACCCGATGAGCGCGAAAGCAGTCCTCCGGCTCCGGCTGCGAACGGCGAGAGTGAATAGAACTGCAACAAGGCCCAGCGCGCCTCCACGAGAACCGGTGGCGACAATAGAACCCACGAACATAGTGCCCGCAGCGGCACTCAGCGCCCTTAAAACAGGCTTTATGTTGCTCCAGGCGAGAAAATACACATAAGGCAGTGCAACGCCCATCGCAAGGGCAAAATCACCATCCTCGCCCAGAAACGAACCGGATGCGCTGCCGACTCGAAGCAGCCCTTCGGGAGTGGGTCCATGTGCGACATAATTAAAAAGTTGTTCCGCGCTAAGAAGCACGTTCAGGATGATGAAGGTAATTATATAGCCTTTCAGGCGTTTGGTTGTGTTGATGATATTAGAGATAAGGATGAAGATAATGGTGGTGCGGACGAAATCGATAGAGGTATCGAACGCTCGCGCTTTCCAATAAGCAAACGGTATCGAAAGCATAATTACCGCCAGCATCCCGATCACAGCCACATTTTCAGGGGCGCGAACCCAAAGCTCGAAGCCATCGCGTCTGCGGCGAACGAGCCAGCCGATCAGAACGAACACCGCAACAATTCGGGTAAGGTGAAGCGGCGAAAGAACCGGGTAACGCTCGGTCGGTCGAAGATATTCCATACACAGGTAGATTAGCAGCCCCGCATAGGGCCAGCGCACGCAGATCGCGGCAAAGACACCCATAATCGTGAGCCCTATCACCACCCACCACGGAATCCAGATAAGCGAGAAGCCCGCGATAAAGCATGCAAGCAGTATCCCGAAGACAACTACTCCGGGAGACAGCCACGTGCCGGAGACTTGCAGGCTGAGATCAGGCTTGTGGGTTCTCATTGACGCCTCACTTTAGTTTCTGCAGCAGTCGTATTGGCTTTATTCTTCCCAGAGAAGCAGGCATTCTCGGCGATTTCCATAAATTCTCTTACAAGATTTGGCGCTGAGTAGTGGTCGATAGCCGGGTTATCGGGAGCATGGAGGGTTCCGGCCTTATATTTATGATAAAAATCGAGTATAGCGGCTGCGATAGGAGCAGGATTATCGCATGGGACGACTTTCCCGAGACCGAGACGGCGGACTTCATTTGCGAGCAAACCTTCGGGCGTGACGGCAAGCATAGGTCTTTTCGCTGCCATATATTCATAGAGCTTACAGGAAACCGAGAACTTCTGCTCAGAGCTTGCAGTGAGAAAATCGAGCAGGAGATGGCTTTCGTTCATCTTGTCGACCAAAGCGGCGTGAGGAAGCGGGCCGGTGAATTCGATGTCGGATGGAGCGCCGTGGCGGAACGGATCACTCACGGATGGGCCGGCAAAGATAATCCTCATATCGGTACGAATATCGGGATAATCGTGTTCGAGAATAGCAAGAGCCTGGTAGATAACGGTCGGATCATGCATGTCATAAAGTGAGCCTGTGTAAGTGACTGTGAACTTGCCCATGGGCGGAGGGGTCGGGGCAAAATGAGCAGGATCGAAACCATTGGGATGAAGATATACATGATCTTCTCTGCCGAGGTTGCGGACGCAGTCGACCAGGATATTATCGATAGCTGTGATCGCATCGGCGCGACGGACTACCCCCAGGTCGAGGCGCTCGCAGAGCCGTTTGAAGATCGGAAAGTCCCAGGAGATAGAAGGATTCGAGGTCCATGGATTGCCGTATAGAGCGATCCATGGCCGGCTGGTGAGCTTCTTTAGGTAAAGCCCGAGGACATGGGCTCCGAACGTCGGTCCACTGCTGCAAACAAGATCGATGCGGTGGCGATAAATGAGATAAAGCGCAGGTAGAATGCTGCCAAAAGCCCAGGCTGCATCGACATCAGGAAATTTAGCTAGTTCAGCAAGGAATGTGCGTAGGTGAGGCGCATTCCGTTTTTGAGTTGCGACCTGCGATTCGGAAACATCGCCTGAATGTGGCTGCGCGGCGGGCCTGTGGCGCTCATAAAACCGGAGCAGATTGGGATTGGAGATGCGCAGGACACGGACGGATGATGGGATTTCCTCTAGAAGGTCACGGTCTGTGCGCCCATTCGAATAAGAGCCGGGCGTGGCTGTTATGACCCATACTTTATGGCCTAAATCAGGCAGATATTTAGCCAGGCGCAGCGGCCTGAACGTAGCTGCCACGGTCGAAGGCGGGAAGTGATAGGTTAGTATGAGTATATTATGAGCCAAAGTTTAGTTTCTCCTGGGCTTGGATTCTATGCTGTTTGCATATTATCGCGAGCTGCGAATCAGGGCGGCGGGGGTGCGCAGAACGGATTTTACGGCGCCTTTAGCCGCGGCGATATTCTCAGGCTCGAAATAACCCGCGGCATACAGAATCGCGGGGAAGAGCAGCACCGCGATCGATCTCAAGGCAATTGCCGAAACTTTACCCTGCCCCGGCACCAGCGCTGTAAGTCCGTAGACCGCTATAGCCATTCCTACCAGCAGCGCCATGCGTCGGAGATCATATCTGATCGGGTGAAGCTTGCGCGCGAAAAAATACGTCGCCACACTCATTGCAAAAAAGCTGCTTACCGTCGCCCATGCCGCTCCCATCGCCGCGTATCTCGGTATCAGATAAGCATAAGTTCCCATCGCCACGGCGGCTCCTATAAGGCAACTGAAAGTCCGGTAGTAGGTTTTCTTCTCCAGGAAGACCCCAATCTCAAACACATTGACACTTGCCCAGGCAAAGAAACCTAACAGCACGATAGGTACAATCTTCCATGCATCGATATAACCGGGATCCGCCATCACACTGATAAGATCACGCGAGAGCGCGGCAAGCGCAAGCGAAAAGAAAACGACACAGAACATATACACATTGAAATAGCGTCCGTAGACGCGCTCGGCATCGCTGCGCGCCGCGACCGGGAATACTACCGCCGACCACGCGAGCCCAAGCGGTTCCATTACAAGCCCCGGCATCACAAGGCAGAGCTTGTAACCCAGGGAATAGATACCAAGCACTTTAAGACTGCAGCAGGAGCGCAGGAAATAGCGGTCGCCGAAGTTCAGAATGAACATCGCCAGCGATGACGGCACTAACGGTAACGAATATGCGAGCATACCCTTTAGAATGCGGGAATCGATTTTAGGCTTCCAATAATGTCTAGTTCCGATGATAAGGATCAGCAGCACAAGAGATATGCCAGCGACATTGCTCGTTAGAACACCCAAAACCCCCATTCGTCGCATCACCACGAGATAGATATTCAGACATAATGCGGTACCGAGGCGGGTTAGGTTAATGGCAGTGTATAATCCGGACCTTTCGTGGATCCGGAGTAAAGCCATGGGGACCATAGTACTGAGCTCGAGCACCATGGCGATGAGCGCAAGCTTCAGATAGAATATGTAGCGTATCGAGCCGAAGACAATTTTAGAGATCGGAGCGGCGGCTCCGGCAAGAAAAACAGCAGCAATCAAGCCAATCACACCCGCGAAGGTGACGGCGGTGTTGACGACTCGATCACATTCGGCTTCACTCTTGCCTTCAGCATGAAAACGAAACAACGCGGAAGCGAGTCCCATTCCGAGCATGACTGCGACGATGTCGGTGGTCCTGCTGGCAAGCTCGAGGACCCCATAATCAGAGGGAGTGAGGGCGCGGGTATAGATCGGAATCATGATAAATCCGATCGCCTTCCCGGCCCACACACCCGAACCATAGATTAGAACATGTTTCAGCAGCCTTTTACTATCGGCCAAATGGTACTCCTTAGTTGGTAGCCGGCAATTTTTTGTAGCTGTCAGCTTTCATCTGTCAGTTATCAGTGATCTCACTGGTAGTACTTATCATCACAAACAACAAGTACTGTCATTCCCACATTCGCGGGAATGACAAGGTAGAGCAGGAATGACAGGTTTATTGGTCCGGGATTGCAAATTCCGATCATCGCAATCACTTCGACCATCGTACATTGATGAATAAAACGGCAATGATCGAGCTGGATGCGCCCAAATGATGTATTCACCTCATAACAGCGCCCATTGTTGGTTCGAACCCTGGTGCAGGGTACGGATGGGAAGATCATCTTGCCGCAAGACATCCCGGATAGGCGCGAAGTCGAAATCGTTAAGCAATTTCTTGAATTTAGCCGCATTCGCGGAAATATTGAAATAGGACCTGAAGCTCTTTAAGGTGCCGAGTTTAAGGCGAGGTATCCCAGGGTCCATTTCCCAGGGATGAAAATAAAAGACGACGCTCTTATCAGTAAGGTTGATAGACCGCGTGATACGCTTCACGATTCTATAAGGCAAAAGCCTAAAATATCCCCCACCCGCAAATGGCAGGTTCGTGCCCATTACAGACCAGACGGTAATCGGGAATTCTTTTATCGAGCCGTTGTGAGTTACGATGTCACGCCCCTCGGTCCAATGGCGCGATACACCGTAGCGATCGTGGCGGATGGGAAAC
>Ga0123519_10004344_pt1 | contig 23057 bp, 18 predicted proteins | sample YelNatPaOPRAMG02_FD_87396 | JGI IMG/M metagenome (GOLD analysis project Ga0123519, IMG submission 87396) | Hot spring microbial communities from Yellowstone National Park - Yellowstone National Park OP-RAMG-02 (version 2) | ecosystem: Environmental > Aquatic > Thermal springs > Hot (42-90C) ...
GCGCCCGCGCTGCGAAGGATGCCATCCGCCGCAGCGCCTCCTCGAGCAGAGGCATCGACGTCGCATAGGAGCAGCGCACGAAGCCCTCGCCGCAGGCGCCAAAGGCCGTGCCCGGAACGACGGCGACCTGCTCCTCGGCCAGCAGGCGCTCGGCGAACTCCTCGGCGGTCATGCCCGTCGAGCCAATGGCCGGGAAGGCGTAAAACGCGCCCTTCGGCTCGAAGCACTCCAGCCCCATCTGGTTCAGGCGGCTGACGATCACCCGGCGGCGCTGGTTGTACTGCCGGCGCATCTCCGCGATATCCTCCTCACACGCCCTGAGCGCGTCGACGGCCGCTTCCTGGGCGGTGGTGGGGGAGCACATGACCGTGTAGCTGTGCACCTTGGCCATAGCCGCGATGAGGTCGGGCGGGCCGGCCGCGAAGCCCAGGCGCCACCCGGTCATCGCCCACGCCTTCGAGAAACCGCCAATGAGGATAGTCCGCTCCCTGCCCGCGGGAACCGCGGCCATCGAGACGTGCCCGCCGTCGTACGTCAGCTCGGCGTAGATCTCGTCGGACAGGATGAGGATATCCCGCTCCTGTGCGAATCGCACCACGCGCTCGACCTGATCGCGGGGCAGGGTGGCGCCGGTCGGGTTGTTAGGGTAGCCCAGCAGCAGCGCCCGCGCGCCCTGCCTGGCCGCTGCTGCGAGGTCTTCGATTTGCACCTGGAAGCCGTTTCGCACGGAAGTGGGCACGGGGACTGCGCTCCCGCCCGCCAACTCGACGCAGGGGACATACGAGACGAAACATGGCTGCGGCACCAGCACCCGGTCGCCCGGCTCCAGCACCGCGCGCAGTGCGAGGTCGATGGCCTCGCTCGCGCCCACTGTCACCAGCAGCTCTTCGGCCGGGTCGTATTCCACGCCAAACCGCCGGGCCAGGTAGCGCGCCAGCTCGGTGCGCAGCTCCTGCAGACCGCGGTTGGCCGTGTAGTGCGTGTGACCCCGCTCCAGCGAGTATATGGCCGACTCGCGGATGCGCCAGGGAGTGACGAAATCGGGCTCGCCGATGCCCAGTGAGATGGCCTCGGGCATTCGCTCCACGAGATCGAAGAAGCGGCGGATGCCGGACGGCGGCAGGGCCTCGACGCGTCGGGCGATGCGAGATCGTGTCGTCGACAAAGCTGCTCGTCTCCGCTACGGCGTGATGGGGAGCCGCTTCACCTCGGCGCGCTCCTCCATCACATCGCCGTCCACCTTGTAGCGCTTCAGCACGAAGTGCGTCGCGGTGCTGAGCACGTGCTCCAGGGGCGCCAGCTTCTCCGCGACGAAGAACGCGACGTCGCGCATCGTCTCTCCCTGCACGACCACGAGCAGGTCGTAGGTCCCAGACATGAGGTAGAGCGAGTGAACCTCGGGGAAGTCCATGATGCGCTCGGCCACCGCATCGAACCCCACGCCCCGCTGCGGCGAGACGCGCACCTCGATGAACCCGTACACGCGCTCCACGCCCGCCCGCGCCCAGTCGATGACCGCCTTGTACCGACGGATAACGCCGTCGGCCTCCAGCCTTTCGATGGCCTTCCTGACCTCCGGCTCCGACTTCCCGGTTCGCTCCGCGATCTGCGCCGGCGTCAGCCGCGCTTCTTCGGCCAACAGTTGCAGTATCTCGTCCATCCTTCGCTTCTCTCTCGCCGCGCGGCGCTGCCGCGGCCTGGCTACTTGTGTATGGCCACCCCCAACGCGTCCTCCGCGGCCTCCATGATAGGCTCGCTGAAGGTGGGGTGCGCGTGGACCATCTCGCCAATGTCCTCCGCCGTGGCCCCGAGTTTCAGGGCCAGCACGACCTCGTGGATCAGGTCCGTCGCATGGGGTCCGGCGATGTGGCTACCGATGATTCTACCCGTCTTCGCGTCGGCGATGATTTTGACGAGCCCCTCCCGCTCCCCCTCGGCGACGGCCTTCCCGGCCGCGCGGAAGTGGAACCTGCCCACCTTTATGTCGAAGCCCCGGTCTCTGGCCTCGGCCTCGGTGAGGCCGGTGGAGCCGATCTCGGGGTGGGTGTAGATGCCTGTGGGGATCGCGGTGTAGTCCATCTCGACGTCCTGCCCAAGGGCGTTCGCGGCGGCGACCTTGCCCTCCGCCGATCCCACGTGCGCGAGCATGATCCGGCCAATCGCATCGCCGCAGGCGTACACCCCGGGCACGCTGGTCTCCAACCTGTTATTGACCTTGACCTTCCTGCCGTCCATCTCCACCCCGACCTCGGCCAGCCCGATCCCCTCCGTGTTCGGCACCCGGCCGACCGCCTGAAGCACGGCCTGCGCTTCCACCTGCTTCACCTCGTCGCCCTGTGTGAAGTGGACGACCTGGCAGCCGTTCCGCCGCTCGATCCCGGTGACGCGGGCGTTCACCGACACGGAGATGCGGCGGCGCCGGAACGCGCGCGCCAGCTCGGCAGACATTTCCTCGTCGGACTGTGGCAGAAGCCGCGGCAGCATCTCCACAATCGCGACCCTGGTGCCCATGGCATCGAAGAAGTCTGCCAGCTCGGCCCCAATGTACCCGCCCCCGATGATCGCGAGGCTCTCCGGCCGCTCCGGCAGTTCCATGACCTGGTCGCTGGTCATCACGCCCGGCCCCTCGGCCCCGGGAACCGGCAGCCGGGCGGGAATCGAGCCGGGGCATAGCAGCACGCGGTCGGCCCGGATGGTCTCGGTCCCCTGCTCAGTCTCCACGGACATGACGAGCGGCTCCACGAGGCGGCCGCGTCCCTTCACAACGCGCACGCCGTGGCGGTCCATGAGGTACTCGATGCCCTTCACCATCGTGTCGACGACGCGCTGCTTGCGGGCCATCACCTGCTGCCACTCGATGCTCTGCAGCTCGGCCTGGACGCCAAACTCGCCGGCGCTCCGCACCAGCCGGGCGATCTCTGCCGACCGCAGCAGCGTCTTGCTGGGGATGCACCCGCGGTTCGTGCAGACTCCGCCCAGCCGATCCATCTCAACGAGCGTGACTTCCGCCCCGAGTTGCCGCGCGCGAAGGGCGGCGACATAGCCCGCGGGACCGCCGCCCAGTATTGCCAATCGCGTCACACTCAGACCTCCGGGTTCGGCTCCGCGTGGGCCGCGTCCAGCCGCGGCCTCAGCCGGCGGTTCCCTTCTCCTGCCGCTCCGCTTCGAGGGCGCGCTCCAGGCCTTCGATATGCATCTTCGCGATGGGGTCGTCGGGGAACCGTTTCAGGATCGCACGCCACTCGGCGAGAGCCTCCTCTTTCCGATCCATCTTCTCCAGCGTGTTGGGCAGCATGTGCTGGAAGTGCATTGGTGCGTTGTGCTCCACCGACTTGCGGAACTGCTCCACCGCCTTCGCATACTGCTTCCGCTGCACGTAGTACATCCCGAACTCGTGGTAGATCTCGAACGCGTCCGGGTTGGCGGCGATCCCCTCGTTGAACATGGCGATAGCCTCGTCGTCGCGGTCCAGGTTCCACAGCATCCAGGCCGCGCCGGTATAGGCCTCCACAAAGTGCGGGTCCAACTGGACGATCTGCTTGCACAGCCGGATGCACTCATCCCACTGGCCCTCGTGCCAGTAGGCGTCGGTGGCCTCCCACAGCAGGTTTGTCAGGAAGTCCCGCGTCTGGTCGGCGATGGACTGGGCCTCGGCTGCCGGCGCCGGCTTGAGCTCATCTTTGGGCTGGTCCTCTGCGCAGACTCCGGCGGCACAGACGGACAGCAGGACGGCAACTGCCGCGAGCTTCTTCATCATGGGCTCACTTCCGCCAGGCGAATGGCCTGGGGCTCTGGGCGCTTGCCCCACCGTGCAGGGGCGTCTGGGCAGCATTCTACTCGATTTCGAGCAGGCCAACAAGCCGCCCCGGGTCAGCGCGGCAACAACCGATGGCGAAGGGCAGGCGCAATGATGGCCACGGCCGCCGCCTTCCCCGCGTCGACGGCCGCGAAGGGCGCGACGGACTGTGCGAGGGACTCCATTACCCCGGCGTGCGCGCCCTTGTCCGCCAACCAGACAGCGTACCAGGCCGCACCGCAGAGGTAGATTGCCGGGACGCCCGCCAGGCAGGCCGCCGCCGTTCGCCACCAGGGCGCTCGTCTCTGCCGGCCGCACAGCGCGCCGACGACGGCGGCCGCCACCGGAAAGCCCACCAGGTAGCCTCCCGTCGGGCCCAGCGCGGCAGCGGGCCCGCCGCCGAACGCGAACACGGGCAGACCCGCCATCCCTGCGGCAAGATACTCCACCTGGCTCACGAAACCCAGCCGCGGCCCCAGCACCGCCCCGGCCAGGAGCACGCAGAAGACCTGTCCAGTGACAGGCACGGGCGTGAACGGAAGATGGAGCTGGACGCGCGCACCAAGGCCCGTGAGCGCGGCCGCGGCGGTCGCGGCCGCAAGCTCCTGCGCCAGCGACCACCGCGCGCTGCGGATCGCGGCCCCCGTCTCCGGCAATCGATCCATCGGGTGTCCCATATCCGGCGCCTTTGTTCCACGGCCGTCCCCTGCAACCTGCCGCCCTCCTCGCAGGCGCGCGCCCGCGGGCGACGAATGCAGACGACGGTGTCGGGGAGCCGGACGCGCCGCGCGAGCGCGACAGGCCGGGGCCCACGGGATGGCTCTTGGAGTGAACGACGCGCCGAGGGTGACTGTCAGGCTTGCGGCCCCGCTGCGCCAGCGTGCCGGCGGCCGCGCTGCGCTTCCCGTGGCCGGGCGCACGGTGGGCGAGGTGCTGGCCGCGTTGGTGGCGGAGCACCCGGGTCTTCGGCCGCGGCTGCGAAGCCCCACCGGCGGCCTGCGGCCTCACATCCTCGTGTTTGTGAACGCCCAGGACGTGCGCGCGCGGGAGGGAGAGGATACGCCTCTGTCGCCCGGCGACGACGTGTTCATCCTGCCGGCCGTCGAGGGCGGCTAGCGCGGTTCACGCGCCGAGCCGCCGCGCCCGTATCAGCTGCGCGACGATGCTGACGGCGATCTCCTCCACGGTCTGTGCCCCGATGTCGAGGCCAATGGGGGCGTGGAGCCGGGCGATGTCGGCCTCGGCGAAGCCGCGCTGCCGCAGTCGCTCCTTCACAGTGGCGACCTTCCGCTTGCTCCCAATCATCCCGACGTAGCGCGCCGGCGTCCTCAGCGCGTGAGCCACAACCTCCTCGTCCATGACGTGCCCGCGAGTGACCGACACGACGTAGGAGTCCTCGTCCACTGAGAGCGTCCCGAACGCCGCCGGGACTTCGCTCACCACCACCTCGTCGGCCCACGGAAACCGCCGTCGATTCGCAAACTCATCGCGGTCGTCAATGATCCAGACGCGGAAGCCGACAAGGTCCCCCATCAGCGCCAGCGGCTCGGCGATGTGGCCGGCGCCGAAGATCAGCAGGCGCGGCCGCGGCAGCACCGGGTCTATGTGCACCCGCAGGGGTTCCTCGATGAAGCGCGGCCGTCCATCACCCAGGGCATCTGCAGCCGCGCCTCCCACGGCCTCTGCAATTCCGCCCGCGATCTCCCCGATCAGCTCCCCGTGGGCGGTCAGGGCGACCTTCGAGTGGCGTCCCTCATCCCCAAGAACGGTCACGAGGGCGATCGGCTCACTCGCCCTTTCTGCCTGGGCGGCCGCCGCGTATACGTCTGCCGCTCGGTCTGGGACGATGGGCTCGACCATGACCGCGCACCGCCCGCCGCAGACCATTCCCGCATCAGCCGCGTCCCCGGCCGCGAGGTCGAACTCCATGACTTGCAGGCGATCCCGAACGAGCACCTCCCGCGCGGCGGCCAACACCTGAGCCTCCAGCGGGCCGCCTCCTATCGTCCCCCGCGTGGATCCGTCATCCCGCAACAGAAGCCGCGACTGGTGTCTGAGCGGAACAGAACCCACCGACCAGAGGGGTGTGGCCAGCACCGCGCGCCGGCCGGCCTGCTGCAGGCCGGCGATCTCGGCGAACAGGCCCTGAGGTCTAGCCTCCTCGCTGCAGCTCATCCTCGTAGTGCTCCCTCGTGTCGATGTCGCGGATCGTTGCCTCGGAGCATTCCACCTCAACGACGTCCTGCGCGTGGCCGTGGATGACATCCCGAAGGGTCTGCTCGTCGCTCAGCGCGGCGATCTGGGCGCGGTACGCGGCGTCGAAGACCACCGGGTGGCCTCGCTTGCCATGGTGGGTCGCGATTGCGATGCCCGCGCCTCTGCGACGATGGCGTTCCAGCAGCCGTGCGACGTCGCTTGTTGTGACGCCCGGCTGGTCGCCGAGCGCAAGGATGAAGCGCGTGATGCCGGGGGGCAGGGCCGCCACGCCGAGCCGCACCGAGGACACCATTCCGCGGTCGGGCTGCGGGTTCGGGACGATGTGGACCGCTTCCCCACGCAGGGCGTCCGCGACCGGGCCGGAATCGGGGCCGGTCACCACGACGATCGGGTCTGCTCCGCTTTCTCTGAGGCAGGCGACCACACAGCCCACAACGGTCGAACCGCGCAGGGGCATGAGGAGCTTCTGGCGGCCGAAGCGCCGGCCTTCGCCGGCGGCGAGGACGACCGCCGCCGCGCCGTCATCCATCTTGCGACGCGCTCCGCATGGCGTTGTAGAGCCGCTCGGGAGTGATGGGAATCCGCCGCACGCGAACGGCGACCGCGTTGAACACCGCGTTTGCGATGGCGGGCGCGGTGGGCACCAGCGGGGGTTCGCCAACACCCTTGGCGCCGAACGGCCCGCCGTCTCGGCCGGGCTCGATGAGCCTGATGTGGAAGTCGGGGTGGTCCGGGGCGGTGGGCAGGCGGAAGTCCATCAGGTCCGGGTTGAGCAGGTGTGCAGTTTCGTCGTAGACGTACTCCTCACAGAGCGCGTAGCCGATCCCTTGCGAGGCCGCTCCTTCGACCTGCCCTTCGACGCTCATCGGGTTGATTGCACGTCCGACATCCTGGGCGCAGTAGAGGTGCTTGACCTCGACCTGGCCGGTGTCTCGGTCGACCTCGACCTCGGCGACCTGGGCCGCGACGGCGATGGCGGGGGGCAGTTCCGACAGCGCCGCGCGCCCGATCACGGCGCCCTGGTAGCTCGCCGCGCGCTCGGCGGCCTCGGCTAACGTGAGCGATTTGCCGCGGCGCCCCTTGACCTGGACGCGCCCACCCGTGACCTCGATCTGATCGGCCGGCGCGCCCAGGTCATCGCTCAGCGCCTCGGCGAGCTGGCGTTTTGCGTCCTCCGCGGCGCGTCGGACGGCCTCTCCGACGCCGAACAGCACTCGGCTGCCCCAGGAGCCGTCGTTGCGCGGGCTGGTGTCCGTGTCTCCCTGGTGCACCGTGACCTGCTCCACCGGCACGCCGAACGACTCCGCAGCGATCTGCGCGAAGGAGGTATCCGTTCCGGTCAGGTTGATCGCGCCGGTCACGACCGCGATCGTCCCATCCTCGTTTACGTGAACCCAGGCGCTCGACCCACCTGCCCAGATCGACCAGTGCCCGGCCGCGATGCCCCAGCCGCGCGCCTTGTTCCCCCGCCCGCGGCCCCCTTGCGCCCGCCGCGGCCAGCCCGCCATCTCGGCTGCCGCGCGAATCACGTCCGCGGCGACCGAGTACGGCATGGAGGCGCCCCCGAGGACCGGGTCGCCCTTCCGAAGCGCGTTCTTGAGGCGCATTTCCACCGGGTCGATGCCCAGCGCGTGGGCGATGATGTCAAGCTGGCTCTCGAGGGCGAAGTGGACGTGCGGAGACGTCAGCGCCCGCCGCGATCCCGCGGGCGGCTTGTTCGTGTAGACGGCGTAGGCCTTTACGGAAAGGTTGGGAATGCGATACGGGCCCTGCATCAGCACGGCGCCGGTGCCGTGCTGGGCCCCGGGGTAGCCTCCCGTGTCGAACAGCAATCGCGCCTCGAGGCTGACCAGCGTGCCGTCGTTCTTCACCCCCGTCTTGAGCTGCAGCACCGAAGCGCCGCAGGCGCGAGTGGCATAGAAATCGTCCCTCCGGCCGACCACGATTTTCACGGGCCGGCCGCACCGCCGGGCAAGCTCGCCGCAGATGGGCTCGACGCAGAGGGCGTTCTTTCCCCCGAACGCGCCGCCGACCGGCATTCCAATGACCCGAAGACGGCTCATCGGCACGCCGAGAATATGGGCGATGCCCGCCCGCTGGTTGAATTGCGCCTGTGTCGACGTCCAGATGGTGAGTCGGCCACTTGCGGGATCGGCGCTGGCGACCGTCGCATGCGGCTCCAGGAATCCCTGGTGGACCCACGGGGTCTCAAACTCGTCCTCAAACACGCGGTCCGAGGCGGCGAAGCCCGCTTGCGCGTCGCCCCGCTTCACCTCGGCCACGCCGCATATGTTCGGCAGCGTGGGGTCTTCGCTCTCGTCGTGCACCCGCGGCGCGCCGGGCAGGATCGCCTCCCGCACATGGTTCACCGGGGGCAGCGGCTCGTACTCGATCTCGATCCGCGACAGCGCGGCCCGCGCCTGCTCGCGCGTCTCGGCCGCGACAGCCGCGACCCCTTCGCCCTCGTAGCGCACCTTGTCGCGCGCCAGCACGGGCACACCAGACTCGTCGGTGCGCGGGAAGTCGCGGCCGGTGATCACTGCGAGCACACCCGGCATGCGCTCTGCCTTCTCCGTGTTCAGGCGCACGATGCGGGCGTGCGCATGAGGGGAACGCAGCACCGCCCCCCAGACCATGCCCGGCAGCGACAGGTCCGCCGTGTACCGCGTCGCTCCCGTGACTTTGTCCGGTCCATCCAGGCGAGGAATGCGCTTTCCGACCGCGATGTATGTCATGCCCGCCTCCGCCGCTTGCCCCGCGACCGGGCGGCGACCGCCCTGATCGCGTCCACGATCTTTCTGTATCCGGTGCACCGGCAGAGGTTGCCGGCGAGCGCTTCCCGGATGTCCTGCTCGCTCGGCGACGGATTGTGGTCCAGGAGCGCCTTTGCCGCGAGGATCATCCCCGGCGTGCAGAACCCACACTGCACGGCGCCATGCTCGAGGAATGCAGCCTGGAGGGGATGCAGCCGCCCGGGCGGCGCAATGCCCTCGATGGTAGTGATCTCCCTGCCGACCGCGTCGCCGACGAACACCAGACACGACGCCGCGGGCCGACCGTCAAGCAAGACCGTGCATGCGCCGCACTGGCCCGTGCTGCACCCATCCTTCACGCTCGTGAACCCCAGCCGGTCTCGCAGCACGTCCAGGAGCCGCTCGGCCGGGTCTGCCGCGACCTCGCAGTCGCGGCCGTTCACGCGCAGCACAACCGTCGCGTCCACGGTCATTCTCCCTCCTTCGCCGCGCGCCGCACGGCCTCCCGCAGCGCCCGGGCCGTGAGCGTACGCACCATGTCCCGGCGGTACTCGGCCGAGCCGCGCACATCGGAGATCGGCCGGCACTGGTTCGCCGCGGCCTCCGCCGCGGCGTCGATCACAGCCTCCGTCACAACGCGTCCCTCGAGCACGGCCTCCGCCCGGGTCGCTCGCATGGGCCGCGGCGCGACTGCGCCGAGCGCGATGCGGACGCGGCGGCAGGCATCGCCCCGTTGCAGCTCGACGGCCGCGGCGACCCCGACCACGGCCAGGTCCATCGCCCGCCGAATCCCCAGCTTGATATGCGCAGCGCCCTGTCGAGCGCGGCGCCGCGGCACGATCACGGCGGTGACGATCTCTCCCCTCGATAGCGCGGTGCGGTTGACGCCGCGGAAGAACTCGCAGAGGTCAAGAGTGCGCCGGCCGTCCGGCCCGCGGATCTCAACTCGCGCGTCCAACACCAGCAGCGGCAGCGCGAGATCAGCCGACGGCGCCGCGTTGCACAGGTTCCCGCCGACGGTAGCGAGCGTCCGGATCTGCGGAGCACCGAATTGCCGGGCCGTCTCCGCCAGCAACGGCGCCTCACGCGCAATAACCGGGTCCGACAGGAGGTCGGCGACCGCCACGGCAGCGCCGATCCGCACCCCTGCTCGTGATCGCCGAATGCCTCTCAGTTGCGGGATGCGCTTCAGATCGACGAGGCGCCGGGGCGTCAGCTCCCCGCGCCGCATGGCGCGGATCAGATCGGTGGCTCCGGCCAGCGGGATCGCGCCGCGCGCGTCGAGCGCCTCGATGGCAGCTTCCAGAGTCTCGGGAAACACAATGGCGGGACGTCGCATAACCTACCTCCTCGCGCGCACCGGGCAGGTCCTTCGTTCTCCCATCGCTGCGCATGTCGCTTCTGTAGCTCGGCCGCCAATCCTGCCACAGCGCAACGCGCGGCAGTTGACAGGCGCCCTCGCCGTCCCTATGATGCCTGACAACGATGATCTGCGGCTCCCTGCCGAGACGGTTGCGCGCTGGCCTCAGCCGCCGCAGACAGAGGAGATCCGCATGCATCCCGCCGCGCGGTGCCGCATGGCACTTACAGGTCTCACGCTTCCGCCCGCCTGTACGCCAGTGTTGTTTGTTCTCGCCTGCCTCTTACTCTGCTTGCCCCGCCCTGCCGCCGGCCGTACCCCTTCGAGCGACGAGATGCGCGTGCCCTGGAGCCGTACGACCGAGTACCTGCGCACGTGGCTGGTGTGTGGGGAGTTCCCCGTGCCGGCGCTTGAGGCCGAGGGCGACGCGGCCCAGTCACGTCGTGCGCTCGACACCGACTTCCTGGCCGAGCACGGGGGCGAGCCGGCCATCGCGCCCATCGCCGGGATGAAGCACGCGCGCCCGGATGGGACGTTCGCAGAGTGGAGGGAGTACGCATCGGCCGCCGACCAGATCGACTTCGCGGCGGTCTTCGCTGGGCGGCCTGTCGAACACGTGGTGGCCTACGCTTTCGCTAGCATCCGCCGCGACGAGGCAGGACCCGCGGTGATCGCCCTTGGCAGCGACGATGGCGTGCGCGTGTGGGTGAACGGCCAGCTCGTACATGACAACGCGGTGCGCCGCGGTGTCAGCCCGGATCAGGACCTGGTGGAGGTCAGCCTGAACGCCGGCGAGAACCGTCTGCTGGTGAAGGTGGAGCAGGGCACGGGGGGCTGGGGCTTCTGCGCCAGGCTCCTCGGCGAGGGTGAAGCCCGACGGGTAGCGAGGGACTCGCTCGCTCCGGCGCTGGGTCCCACGGGTGACCAAGGCGACCGTCTGGTCGTGCTGACCAGCCGCAGCCTCCTCTCCTTCGACCGCGAGCGGCCGCCGGTCACGGTCGAGGTGATCCGGCCCGGGGGCTCCGTTGCCGCTAGCAGGACGGTGCCGCGGGGCGATCGCGTCGTGTTCGACGTCTCCTCCTGGCCGGATGGGCCCTACGAGGTGGTCTGCCACATGCAGGCCGCGAACGGAGCCGAGGTGATCCGCTACCTCCCGTGGTTCCGCGGAGACGCGCTCGCCGCCGTCCAGGAGCTTGTCGACACCGCGCGACAGGCCGACACGTCAACCCCATCTGGCATGGTCCACGCGATGCTGGCGGAGCTGGCGCTCGACCGGCTCGGCGGTGTCGCGGACGCATCCTCTGCCGGCCGCCTGCCATCGATCTACGGTGTGCTCATGGAGTTCGCGGAGCTGCGCGACCAACAGGCGGGTGGGCCCGGCGGGATCCGTCCGCACGGCATGGTGCGACTGGCCTACCGGGACGAGACCGACGGTTCGCCGCAGTTCTGCCGGGCCTACCTTCCCGCTGGTTACACGCCCGGGCGCAAGTGGCCCCTGATCGTGAACCTCCACGGCTACAACCCGGCCAACCCGACCTACGTTCGCTGGTGGGAGGTTGACCAGCGACATGACGCGGGGGCCGACCGGCACGGCGTCATCATGATTTACCCGCACGGAAGGGGAAACACGTGGTACCGCGGCATGGGGGACCGGGACGTGCTGCGGTGCATCGATCTTGCCAAGCAGACCTTTTCCGTGGACGAAGACCGCGTCTACCTGACCGGCTATTCGATGGGGGGCGGCGGAGTCTGGCATGTCGGCACGCGCCATCCCGACCTGTTCGCGGCCCTGGGGCCTTACTACGGCGGGTGGGATTACCGCGTCTTCCTGCCGGCGGAGCTGATCGGCAAGTTTCCTGCGTGGCAGCGCTTCCTGGCAGAGAGCGAAAGCTCCTTCGCGCAGGCCGAGCAGGCGCTGAACCTGCCCATCTGGGTCATGCACGGCGACAGCGACACGACTGTCGACAGGGCCCACTCGCGCTTCGCGGTGCTGATGCTTCAGCGGTGGGGCTACGACATCCGGTACCAGGAGGTCCCGGGAGGCGGCCACGGGCCGCTGGGCACCGAGGACGCGCTGTATGACTGGTTCCTCGCCCGCGCACGCGACCGGAACCCCAAGCGGGTGCGCATCCGTTCGGCCTCGCTGGAGGCGGCCTCGGCCTACTGGGTCACGGTGACCCAGCGGAAGTCGCCCCTGGCGTTCATAGCGGTGGACGCAGAGGTCATCGGGCCCAACCAGATCCGACTCGACACCGACAACGTTCTGGAGCTGGTGCTGTCGCCGGCCTCCCTCGTCTCTCCCGGGGCCCCCATGGAGGTCACGTGGAACGGCGGCGATGCCCGGACGATCCGGCCCGACGGCGCCGGCAGGGTCCTGCTTCGCGCCGAGGGGTACGCCCCCGACGGCCTCGTCAAGACCCCCAGCGTCGAGGGCCCCGCCGGCGTGGTGCAGGCGACGCCGTTCGTGATCGTCGTGGGCACCATCTCGGCGGACCCTATGATGCGCGCCATGTGTCAGACCAGGGCCCGGTCGATCGCCCGGGAGTGGGAGGAGTGGCAGCACTGGCCGCCCCGGCTCGTCAGGGACGACGAGCTGTCAGACGCCGATGCCGCGGGGTACTCGCTGATCCTGATCGGCGGGCCAGGCGACAACCTCGTCACCGCGCGCCTCATGGAGCGCCTCCCGTTCGCGTTGGGCCCTGACCGCGTCGTAGTCGACGGACATGAATTCACAGCGCGGGACGCCGCCTTCCAGGTTGTCTATCCGAACCCTTTGAACCCACAGCGGTACGTGCTGATCCAGGCCGCGACATCTCCGCGGGGCATGTACTACATCGGCCAGGCGCCGAGTCAGGCGGACTTCTCGGTGGTCGATGGCTGCCTGCCGGATCCCGACCAGGGCCGTTTCGATGAGCAGGTCTTTCCCGTCTGTGGGGTCTTCGATCACGCATGGCGCCTCGACCCCGCCTACACCCGCACAGGCGACCCCGCGGTGCGGGCCGAATGCGCCGTGAGGAAGCCGCCCACCCGCGCGTCGGCGAACGTCGCCGGCGAGCGACTCATGGTAAGCGAGCTATTGGAGACGCGCGCCCAGGGGGCGTTCGGCCGGATGATGCGCGACGCGAACTGGCAGGGGAAGCCGATGACGCTGGGCGGCAAGACGTACGCGAGCGGCATCGCGGCCAACACGGCGGACGGCCCCAACGCTGTCGAGTACGACCTCGGCGGGGCGGGCTGGAAGCGCTTGCGGGGGACCATCGGCATCGAGGTGCAGCCCGCGGATAACTCAACGCAGCCCGCACGGGAAAACACGAGCGTCATCTTCATCGTCCGCGGGGACGGCGCAGAGCTTTATCGGTCCCAACCGTTCCGGTACGGCTCCCCGCCTGCCGTGCTCGATGTCGACATCTCCGGGATCGAGACGCTGCGGCTGGAGGTGGCTCGGGGACTATCCCCGTTCGACGCCGTGGCCTCGGCCGACTGGGCCGACCTGCGCCTCGAGCGCTGACCTCGACGCCGCGGCGGCGCAGAGGTGTGCCGAGGCGCGCATCGAACACTGTGCGCGGGAGGGAAGCCAATGGACCGCAGAGGGATTCACGTGATGTCCTCGGGCCGCCGGAGCGTGGCTGCGCTGGAGCGGCTCATCGGCGAGCTCGCGCCGAGCCTCGGCCTCAACTGGGTTATCGTGGAGGTAAACAACAACTTCCGGTTCGCCAGCCACCCCGAGGTCGCGGAGGCTGACCCGATGAGCGCGGCGGACGCGCGACGTCTGGCCCGTTTGGCCCGCGACAACGGCATCGCGCTCGTTCCGATGTACAACTGCCTCGGCCACCAGTCGTGGAAGGATAGGCCGGCCGGCCTGCTGCGATCGCACCCGGAGTTCAACGAGGCGCCGGACCTGGACGCAACGGCCAAGGACTTCTACTGCATGAGCTGGTGCCCGAATCACCCCGACATCAACCCGCTGGTATTCGACCTCTTCGACGAGCTTCTCGATGCGTTCGAGGGGCAGGCGTTCCACGTCGGCATGGACGAGGTCTTCGTCATCGGCCACTGCCCGCGGTGCAAGGGCACGCCGAACCACGAGCTGTTCGCCAAGGCCGTGAACGACTACCACGGCCACCTCGTCGGCGTGCGCAAGGTGGAGATGCAGATGTGGGGAGATCGGCTGCTGGGTGCGAAGACGATGGGCTACGGCCTGTGGGAGAGCAGCGAGAACGATACCCACCAGGCGATCGACAAGGTCCCCAAGGACATCGTGATGTGCGACTGGCACTACGAGGTCATGGAGGACTTCCCGTCGGTGAAGTTCTTCCAGCAGAAGGGCTTCCGCGTCTGGCCGGCGGGGTGGAACAAGGAGGAGAGTATCCGACGGTTCATCGAGGTGGCTCGCCGCGATGCGACCGACAAGATGCTCGGCTGGCTGGCGACGACGTGGACCGATGTGAACGACGTCGTGGCAGGCCTGGCGGGCGAGCCGATCGACCCGAAGCGGGAGCGAACGCCGGAGATCGTTCGCGGCGTCCAGCTTGGGGCCAAACTGGCGCAGGACTGAGCGCGCCGGCGCGGCGAGCGGAGCCGGTCAGTGGACGAGCACCCCAAGGAGTACAGCATCGTCGCGACCGACCTCACGAAGCGGTTCGGGGCGCTCACCGCGGTCGACCATGTAAGCCTCTGGGTTCGCGAGGGCGAGTTCTTCGGCTTCCTTGGGCCGAACGGCGCCGGCAAGACCACGACCATCAGGATGCTGTGCGGGCTGCTGCGGCCGACGGCCGGCCAGATCCGCATCGCGGGCTACGACCTCGATAGAGAACCGCTGGAGGTGAAGCGGCGAATCGGCGTGCTGCCCGAGGAAGTCAGCCTCTACGAGCGCCTCAGCGCGCGGGAGTTCCTGGTGTTTGCCGCCCGCATGCACGGGCTGCCGCTGGAAGAGGCAGAGCGCCGCACGGCCGACCTCCTGGATCTCCTGGAGCTCGCCGAGGCCAAGGACAAGCTCATCGTCGACTACTCGATGGGCATGAGAAAGAAGACCGCGTTCGCGGCCGCGCTCATCCATCGGCCCAGCGTGTTGTTCCTCGACGAGCCGTTCGGCGCGGTCGATCCGATCTCGGTGCGGGCGATGCGGAACGTCCTGCGCCAGCTCGCCGAACACGGCACCACGATCTTCTTCACGACACACGTCATGGAGGTCGTCGAGCGCCTGTGCAGCCGGGTCGCCATCATCAACCGCGGCCGAATCGTGGGGGAGGGTGACCTCGCCGAGCTGCGCACCAAGGCGGAGGCCGGCGGCGACTCGTCCCTCGAGGATGTGTTCCTGAAGCTGGTCGAGGCCCATCCGGGCGAGGAGACGCTGAGTTGGCTGTGATCGCCGCGGCACGTGGCACGAGCCTTCGACACCGGGGCCCTCGCCCGGCCCCCTGCTGTGTGAGCGCCTGCGGCGGAGCTTCCGAGAGCCAAGGGGAACCGGGAGCGTGAAGCGCTCGCTCGGCAGCCTCTACCTGCTGTTCTGGCTCAAGTGCCGGCTGGTCTGGCGGGCGTACCGGCGCAACCTGTCAACCCTGGCCGGCGCGATCGTGGCCGCGCTTCTCCTCCTCCCCTGCTCGCTGGCAGTCGCCGGCGGTGCGCTGGCGGGGTTCCTGCTGCTGAACCCCGAGTCTGCAGCCCACCTGCTGAGGGGGATTCTTCTGGTGGCGTACGCAATCTGGCTGCTGGTGCCAATCTTCGGCTATGCCCTGACCGAAGACTATGACATCTCCAAGCTGTTCCTGTACCCCCTCTCCCCGCGGCTGTTGCTTGCCGGGGCGATTGTGGGGTCCCTGGTGGACTTCGGCGTGCTGTTCCTGCTGCCGACCCTTGCGGCCGTCGTCATTGGTTTCACAAAGAGCGTTGCCGCCTTCCCCGTAGTTGTCTTGGCGGCAGGCCTCTTCCTCTTCCACACGGTGGCGTTCAGCCAAGCGGTCAACCTGGCGGGCGCCGGGTTCATGCGCAGCCGGCGGACGCGCGACATCATGGTGGTCCTCATTCCGCTGCTCTGGGCGGCGATATACGCCGCCTGGCATGTCCTGCCGCGTCGTCTGGCCAGCCTCGAGTGGTCCCATTTCTTCGACAGCCGCGCGTGGGACCTCATCAACTACTTGCCGCCTGGCCTGGCCGCCCGTTCGATCGCGGGCATCGCCCGCGGCGACCTGGCAGCCGGCCTCGGGTTCCTGTTGGCCTTGGGCGCGGTCGCAGCCGCAACGCTCTACCTCGCCGCGTGGGTGCTCGAGCTCGTGTACTCCGGCGAGGTCACCAGCGCGCCTGCTCGCCCGCGCGCCGCGCGCGCGAGGGCCGCCGCGCCAGCGGGAGCCCCGGCCGCTGCTGGCCTCACGCGGCCTGGGCCTGTGGTTCGCCTGCCGGCCGTGGTTGAGGCGGTGGCGAGCAAGGAACTCAAGTATCTGGTCCGCGATCCCTACTTCAAGTCCACGCTCGCGATATCGATCTACATGCTCGCGGTCGTCGGGCTCGCCTTCCTGGTGCCCCGTGAGGGGCGCGAGGCGATGTCGCTTCGTTTCCGCCAGGCCCTGCCGTGGGGCGGCACGGGTCTGCTCCTGCTCATGCAGTCACAGCTTCCCTTCAACGCCTTCGGAACAGAGGGCCGCGCAGCCTCGCTTCTCTTTCTCTTCCCCAGCCCGCGCAGACAGATCCTCGTCGGGAAGAACCTCGCCCTGTTCATCGCCTTCTCGGTGGTGAACCCCGTCTTCGTCCTCATCTTCGCCGCCCTCGCGAGGGACGCGTCGCTCTTCCCCGGTCTCTTGCTCTGGATGGAACTCGGAACCGTGGTGCTCATCAGTTGGGGCAATCTCGTCTCGGTCTGGTTTCCCATCCCCGTGGTGATGCGCGGGTGGAGCATCCGTCGACAGTCGGCAAGCCTCGGGTTCACTCGCGCGCTGCTGTACCTCTTCGCCGCGTCCGTGGACAGCATACTCGTGCTGCCGGTGCTGGCCGCCTTCGTGATTCCCCTGCACTGGATCGGCTCGGCCTGGCTGGCGGTAACGGTGCCGGCGGCGATCGGGTACGTGGGCGTGTGCTACCTCATGTCGCTGCGGCTCGCGGAACCCGAGCTCCTGAGGCGAGAGATCGACATCGTGGCCGCGCTCGGCCAGGAGCCCTGACCGCCGCCAGCTGAAAGCGGCGAGCAGCCGGCCGGGGCAGGAGGGAGACCGGGGCAGTCCGGAAAACGCACGAGCGTAGAGGTGCGCGGCTGGCTACTGTTGCGGGCAGGAGGATAGCTCATGCGGAGGCGGCGGCTTATTCTGCTGGGAGCTCTGGCGCTGGTCGCGATGGCACCCGCTTTGGCGCTGGCTGAGGAGGGAGCAACAGTGCGGGAGCAGATTGATCGCTGGGTCGCGAGTCTGCCGGACATGTGGCCGGAGGACGATTCCTGGGTCGGCTCGGGAACGATTGTCTACCGCGTATCGGGCGAGGGGGGCGGGGTCTGGCACGCGACTGTGGAGAACGGCCGGCTGACCGCCGGGGCGGGCGATGTGAGCAATCCGACGGCCGTGGTCGAGTGCTCGGCCGAGGACTTCGTGGCGATCATCCGCGGGGAACTGGATCCGGTGGCGGCGGGGACGGTCGGGAGGCTCAGCGTGGGCGGCGACTTGCAGTTCCTCCTGCGAGTGCATGGCCGGCTCGGACCTCAGGGCGCTGCAAAGACCGCGGCGGTGGACACCTCCGGATGGTACGTCTTCGAGGCCTTGCCGATCGATTACCGTCAGGCGAGCGCGGCGGACGCGTCAGACCTGCTCGATCCGCCTGCCGGCAAACACGGATTCCTGACTGTCCGCGGCGATCGGTTCGTCTTCGAGGACGGCACGCCGGCGCGCTTCTGGGGCGTGAATATCGTCGCCGGCGACGTGTTCATGGACAAGGCAACGGCACGCGCCACCGCCGCGCGCCTCGCCCGTTTCGGGTGCAACATGGTGCGGCTGCACCACATGGACGCCGACTGGGCCAACCCAAACATCTTCGATCAGTCCTACGATGACACACAGCACTTCTCCTCAGAGAGCCTCGATCGGCTCGACTACCTCATCTCGGAGCTGAAGCAGCGGGGCATCTACGTCTATCTCGATCTGCTCGTGCACCGAAAGTTCAAGGCCGGCGACGGCGTGAGGGATTGGCAGCAGGTCGAGAACGGGGCCAAGATCGTCGCCGAGTTCGATCCCCGCATGATCGAGCTCCAGAAGAAGTATGCCCGCGACCTGTATACCCATGTGAACAAGTACACGGGCCTTCGGTACTGCGACGATCCCGCGATCGCAATGAGCGAGATCATCAACGAGAGCAGCCTCTTCTGGCGGGGCGGATACCGGAGCGTGCCGCCGAGCTACCTCGCCGACCTCGACGCCCGGTATCGCAGGTGGGCGGCCGCGCGCGGGATCGCCGTCGGCGCAGACGAGGCCGTGCGCGACGGTCTGCGGCAGTCCGATCCCAACGTGCTCCAGTTCCTCTACGAGACCCAGGTGGCGTACTTCACGGGCATGCGCGACTTTCTGCGCTCGATTGGCGTGAGGGTGCCGATTGCCGGGAGCAACCACTGGGAGTCAATGGCGCTCGACCTGAAGTCGAACCTGGAGATGGACTACGTTGATCGCCACGGGTACTGGGATCACCCCCAGGGCGGCTGGGATACGGACGCCAGATTCGACAACACCCCGATGGTCAAGTCCGCGGACTGGAACCTGCCGGCGGCCCTGGCGCGGAACCAGGCCCTGGGAAAGCCCTTCATCGTCACCGAGTGGAACTGCTGCTGGGCGAACGACTACATCGCGGAGGGGCCGCTGCTCATGGCCGCCTACGGCAGCTACCAGGGATGGGATGGAGTGCTCCAGTTCGACTACTCGGGAGGCGAGTGGGCCGACCAGATCTTCGGCAACTTCGATGTCGGCAACAAGCCGCACGTCCTCGCGACGTGGCCCGCCGCGGCGCGGCTGTTTCTGCGCGGCGACGTGGACCAGGGAGAGCTGTTGCTGAGGTTAATCGGCCAGGAAGAGGCCGCGAAAGGCGCGAACCTGGGTGCGGGTTGGCCCGACCGGGCTGGCCTGCGCCGCCGCCTGGCCTTCGATTTCGCGCCGGCCGGCGCGCCATCATCTGTGCCGGACCTGCCGGCCATCGGCGACACGGCCGTCACCGACACCGGGCAGATGAAGTGGGACTCGAACGGCGGCCTCGTGACGATCTTCTCGCCGCGCGCTGCCGGCCGCATCGGCTTCGCCTCCGGTCCGATAGCTGTCGGGCCCGTGACGTTCGACCTGAGCCCGAAGTTCGCGGTCGCCGCCGTCACGGCGCTCGACGGCGCGCCGATCACCACCTCCGCGAGGCTGCTGATCACGGCCACGGCGCGCGCGCAGAATTCGGGCATGGAGTTCGCGCCCGACCGCACCACCACAACCCAGGGGCACGCCCCGATCATCATGGAGCCTGTCCGCGGCCGCGTAACTCTTCGCGTCGAGGGTGAACCGACCTCGGTAGAGGTTTATGCGCTAGATTCGGCGGGCGCCCGCCGCAGCGCCCGGCGGGCCTCCTGGCAGGGCTCGGAGATCGCCGTCCCCCTGGACACCGATGGCTTCTGGTGGGAGGTCACGATCGCGCGGTAGCTGGGTCAGATCGGCCGGCCGATCTCCGCGTAGGGGTGGTCGGGTGCGGAGAGATGATAGATGGGCCGCAGCGAGGCGCGCGAGGGCCCGGCGGCGTAGATCTCATCGCTGACGGTGACTGCAACCACGCGCCCGACCACGATGTGGTGATCGCCCGCCTGCCGCTCCCACTCGAGTTGGCACTCGATATTCACCGGGCACTCCGCCACCATGAACGGGCGCACCACGCGGCTGGGCGCCGGCGTCAGCCCGGCCGCATCGAACTCGCTCTGGTCGCGCGGCAGGCTGCGAGCGGTGGTCTCCACCGCTTTGACCAGCTCGGGCGTCGGATAGGCCACAACGAACTCGCCGATCTCCTGGATGTTGCGATAGGTGTCGCGCTCCCGCCGGATGCCGAACGCCATCAGCGGAGGGTCTGAGGACACGGGCATCACCATCCCATACGGAGCGACGTTCTTCACCTCGCCGTACAGCGTCGAAATGAGCACCACGGGCGGGGGTGCGATGACCTTCATGTAGTCAGAAGCCGGAAGCTCGTGCGTGTGCAACCTCCTGTGGGAAACGCCAGCCGTGCGGCGCGCCCGGTGCTTCGCCGCCGCCTATCCGCTCCCTTGGACCGGCCAGGCGCAACGCGGCCCTTGTGTCAATGTGCCGATCAGGCAGCGGCCGCCGCCGGCAGGAATGGCGCCGTCCCTCCCCCAAGAGGCGACCCCACGAGACCGGCATGGAGGATGGGGATGAATACGCTGGAGGCGATTGCTGGCCGCAGGAGCATCCGGAAGTTCGCTGACAGGCCGGTCCCGCGGGAGCTTCTGGAGAAGGTGTTGGCGGCGACGACCCAGGCGCCCTCGGGGAAAAACCGCCAGCCCTGGCGTTTCGTCGTCGTCGAGCCGCCGCACCGCGGGGAGATGATCGCCATCATGCGCGACGCGATCCGCAAGGTGAAGGAGGCGGGCGAGGATCCTGGCAGCAGCGAGTGGACGGCGGACGTCATGGAGCGGGCGCCCGTGACGATCTTCGTGTTCAACACCGACACCGAGAGCACCAATCCCGACGAGGGCGGAAATGTGGTGGACATCCAGTCCATCGGCGGCGCGATCCAGACCATGCTGCTGGCCGCACACGACCTCGGCCTCGGCACGCTCTGGATCTGCGACGTCTTCTACGCCTACCGCGAGCTGCAGCAGTGGTTGGGCCGCCGCGAGCAAATGGTTGCCGCGGTGTCGCTGGGCTTCGCCGACGAAGCGCCGGCACCGCGGCCGCGCAGGCCGTGGCAAGAGGTGACCACCTGGTTCGGGAGCTGAGCCCCTTGCCGCTATGAGCACAGGTTATCGCGGATGTACTCGAAGCTGATCCGCAGCGAGTCGAACGGGTCTCCGGAGCACCTGTCCTGCTCGACGATGTACCACTGACACCCGCTCTCCTCCGCGGCGGCGACGATCTTCCTGAAGTTGAGGTTGCCCTGCCCGATCTCTGCAAAGGTTGGGCGGCTCTCCGCTGTGATGGCGTAATCCTTCATGTGAAGCTGTGGCAGCCTCCCTTTCAGCGCGCGACACCAATCCTCAGAATCACCCCCGCCGTACTGGACCCAGTAGGTATCGATCTCGGCCTGAACGTGCTTCGGGTCCGTTTCCTCGTAGAGCACCTCCAGCATGAGCCGGCCGTCGAACCGTCGGAACTCGATGCTGTGGTTGTGATAGACCAACGACATCCCGGCCTCGTGGAAGACCTTCCCCGCGGCGTCGAGCTTGCGCGCGAAAGCGCGCACGTCATCGAGCGTGTCGAGTTTGACCCCGCTGGGGTATGGATAGGCCGCGCTGCGACACCCCAGCTTCTTCAGCCGCGCGACGATCGCGGCCGGTTCCGAAAGGATGCGCGCGGAGTCCTCGTGGCTCGAACAGCACACCAGATCCGCCTCCTCGAGCATCTTCGCCGTTTCCTCCTCTGACAGCGACCCGAGCGACGCGAGCTGGACGGCAGGGTAGCCGATCTCCTTGATGCGCCGCAGGCTCTCCCTGATGTCTTCCGGCGTCTTCAGGTGCTCCCGTACGGTGTAGAGCTGCGCGGCAACCTGGGTGACCTTCATCTCTCCCTCGCATTCCGAAGTCTGTTCGCGGCCCGCCCGTGTCCCCGGCCCGCCACGCTCGTCGCCGCGCGCGGCCGGGGCGATGGCGACGGCCGCCAGCTTCTACGCCACCGCGGTTCCCGTTTCCTCGTGGCAGGACCGCGGTCTCCGCTCGCCCATCGGCGGCATTTGTGGCGCGGCGGGCCAAGGGCTCAGGGCCGGGGCGCTGAACCTCTCGGGCACACATCGAAAGGGAACCTCACATGGCGAACCGGTACCGCTACATCATCGTCGGCGGGCAGCTCGCGGGAGCCCACGCGGCCGACGGCATCCGCGAGCTGGACGGCGACGGTTCGATCCTTCTTCTGGGCCGGGAGAACCACCCGCCCTATGACCGCCCGCCGCTCTCCAAGGCGCTCTGGCTCGGCAAGAAGAAGCTCGAGGACATCTTTGTGTACGACCAGGCCTACTACGAACGGCAGCACATCGATGTTCGGCTGGGAGCGACCGTCGCGGCCGTCGACCCGGGCGCGAAGACGGTCACCGACAGTCATGGAGCCACCTTTGAGTTCGAGAAGCTGCTGCTGGCGACGGGCGGCCGTCCCCGCCGGTTGACCGTTCCCGGCAGTGATCTCCCCGGGGTGCTGCATTACCGGCAGCTCGACGACTACATGCGGGCCCGGCACCTGGCGCGCGAGGGGGCCGCTGCGCTCGTCATCGGCGGGGGGTTCATTGGCTCGGAGATGGCGGCCGCGCTGCACGCGAACAAGGTCCGCGTGACGATGCTGTTCGACGCGCCGTACCTGGTCGATCGCGTCTTCCCAGAGGGCCTCGGCCGTGCGCTCCAGAAGGACTATGTGGACCGCGGCATCACTGTCCATGTCAACGACACCGCCGAGGCCCTGGAGGCCACGGGCGACCGCATCCGGGTGCGCACGCGCGGGGGCCTAGACATCGCCGCCGACCTGGTCGTCGTCGGCATCGGCCTTGTGCCCGAAACGTCGCTCGCAGAGCAGGCGGGCCTGGAGGTCAACAACGGCATCGTGGTGGACGAGCAACTGCGCACCTCCCATCCCGACATCTACGCAGCCGGGGACAACGCCAGTTTCCCGTACCAGGGCCTCGGCCGCCGGATGAGGATTGAGCACTGGGACCACGCCGTGAACCAGGGAAAGCACGCGGGCCGCAACATGGCCGGCGCCGGGCAGGCCTACACGTACATGCCCTA
>Ga0123519_10004345_pt1 | contig 23057 bp, 9 predicted proteins | sample YelNatPaOPRAMG02_FD_87396 | JGI IMG/M metagenome (GOLD analysis project Ga0123519, IMG submission 87396) | Hot spring microbial communities from Yellowstone National Park - Yellowstone National Park OP-RAMG-02 (version 2) | ecosystem: Environmental > Aquatic > Thermal springs > Hot (42-90C) ...
AAATGCGGTTGTTGTCTACCGTACCTCTTGTACCGAAAAGCTTTATCGTGAAATTGAACGGCATAATCGGACCAACGAACATTACTACGCGACCCAAGGTACCATTGGCAAAACGGAGATTGATAATCGCAATATCTTCAGTCTCAACTTGGCATTTACGGGGCATCCGGATGTCTTTGAAGCAGCTTACTTCTACAACCTCACCACAGAAGTAGCGTAGCAAATCCACATTATGTCCTGCGCCCGCATGAACCAGCGAGCCTGCTATCGATTCCTTGCCCAACCATTCCCAGATACTCCAATCTCCGGGAATATAGTGCACATAGTCTGATTCGGCTAAGATCAGTTCGCCGAGCCTGCCTTCCACCTGAAGTTGCTTGGCATACTGTACGATTGGGTTGAGCCTGCGATGGTAACCGATGCTGCACTTCACTCCGGCCTGTTCCACTGCGTGAGCAATGCGGCGACAATCTTCCAGTGTCGTAGCCATAGGTTTTTCCAGGTAGATGTGCTTACCGGCTTGGGCTGCTGCGATGGCATGTTCTGCGTGTGCTTTGTTCGGGCTGGCTATTACAACTGCATCAACATCGGGCCGAGCAAGCATCTCTTGGTAATCGGTATATACTTGGGCAGAAATACCGGCTGAATCTACGAATTCACGCGCCGTTTCGTCTTCTAAGTCTGATACCGCAACTAAGCGAGCGTGCTGATTTTTCAGTATATTGAAGGCGTGGTGCTTGCCCATCCATCCGGCGCCAATCAAACCAATGCCTATTCGTTCGTCACCGCACATCATAATAGTGTCACCTTCCAGTAATGCTCAGCAGGATTTTGCCTGTTTGGGACTTCATTGTAATCGTTCTTACTATTGCGCCAGTCATTGGGTCGAGATAAGATGCGCCGAGATCAATCGTTGGGTCGTCGACGTTTGATGGATTGACTGCCACGATGCCATTAGTAAATCGTCGGACGTATGTATGAGTTCCCGGCAGCTTGTAACCGTCGAAGTCGGTCCATTTACGCGATTCAGCAGGATCGCCAATTGGATAGAAGTACTGCTCGTTAAGTTTAATTAACCGTCTGTAACCGCCCTTGCCGTCGGGTATTCGATACGCTGCTGGTATGCCGAAGGCGGTCTTTCCATTTTTCTCCACCGTCAGCAGGTAGGATGCATATCCAAATCGCTCGAACCGATCGCGCTCAGGCGTGTCGTCTTCAAGCAGCAGCGACCTAACTCCTGCAGGACCAATGATGGGGTATGCTGCAATTCCATCCTGTGTCGAGCGTGCCAAAGCAATTATCTTTGGACGCCATTTATATTCCTCGTGGATTCTAATCCCATCTGCGTAACCGCCGATGGTGTTCTCCATGCAATAACCGTCCAGCGGTCGCGGCTTGACTTTTGTAGGCTTGAGAAGCAACGATTCGCCACCTTCGCCCTCGCTATAGTTTATGCCACGGAAGTTATTAGCTACCAAGCATGGGTAGTGGCCGACGGCTTTTTTTACGCTTTCCTGAATGTAGTTGATCTTCTTTTCGTGGGCGAGGCGATACTCGTCAGGCGTATAGACTCTGCCGGTCTTGAAATTCCACGGCTGAACAGGCTGGCCGTACATATCAGACATATTGAAAAAAACTGTACTTACAATATCCAACCACACGCCATCATAGCCTTCTTTAACGTGTTGTATGGCTTTATTTGCCTGCCAAGTCCATCCATGCTCGGACGCCGGATCGAGTGCGTAGCGCAACACGTCATCTTTGGGGCTTCCGGGATAGTTACCGCCTCCTTCGTCGGCCCCGACGTAGATAGGGCAAAACACTCGTGCGCCTGCTTTATGCGCTGCTGGCTTGGTATCAGCGAAGCCTCTACTGATCGTGAACACACCAGGTTCCGAACTCGAGGCATCTAAGCGCATAAACTCGTCATCCACTCGTATCCAGGTTACATAAAACTTCGTGCTCGGGTGTTGAGGGTCGATAGAGCTATACTCGCCCTGGACAGTACTCGGTCTCAAAAGAACCGGTTTGCCGTCCTTTACAATCTTGATTTGCCGGTCGGAAGTACCGATATCAGATGCCAAAACACCTGCCAAAAACATTGCGAAATCGTGCCGATATTTCGACTCCGCCAGACGCAGGTCGTCGTTAGGTCGGGTGTAGGTGCCGTTTATGTAACAAAGCGCTTTAAAGTGGGGGTTAACCGCATGAAGGCGATCAATGTCGGCTTTACTTGCGGTCATTTGTGCCAGAACAAAATTGCGGGCCAGTTGATTGATGTCGTTTTGTTCGGTGGGAATGTTTCCGGAAACGATGGCATAGAGCGGGTAGGCGGGACGTTCGAGCGGCTTGTACCCGTTTGAAGAAAGTGTGGCACCGCAAGAAACGGCGCAGATTAGCAGCAAATATATACACTTTGTTATTGGAGCTCGGCGTAACACAATTATATCCCTCCTAATCAATATGAGCACACGTGTGCGCTACATGCTCAAACAAACTCTTATAATAACCTTCTACAACTTTCCGAAGGCTAATTCCTTCTCTACTTGTATTTGTTCTGATATGAAAAAATTGTAGAGTCAATACTTGACAGATGCGATATCGCGGGTTATCATTACTTTCAAGCAGTTATTTTGGCGCCGTTGGAGCACACGTGTGCACACAGAAAGCAAGACGATTAGCCGGAGGCGAGGAGGCGCAACACCGGCAATCATGCGCCAGTTTGACTATACACTTGTGATTCCAACCGTTGCCAAGATATCTGCGACGTGCGTTTGTAAGAGCTTGTTGCGAAACTTGCTCCGTAGCAAACTCGTACGCTTGAGAAAGGAGGAGGAAGGTCGAAATGGCAACACGCAACAGATTTGTTGTAGCTCTTGGGGTTTGCTTGGTGATGGCTGTATTGTTCGCTTGCCAGGCTTTCGCTGCGGATGCGTTCTTGCAGATATCCGGAAACCAGTTTACCTACAAGGGAAACGTCGTCAAGCTGAAAGGTCTCGCATATTATCCCAAAGATCATCCCTGGATGGGAATGTACACCTATTGGGACTATGCGGAGATGCAGACCGAAATACCAATGCTTCGGGCTGCCGGTGCAAACATTGTCAAAGTCTTGGTTCCTTACAAGAATTGGGACCTTGACGAGATTGAATGGCTTGTTAACCTCATTGGTCAGAACGGAATGAAAGTAGATTTGGTCCTCTTTGATTGGGAGGTTACTTATCCGTCGGCCGGTACTCAGACTGAGGCAGAACACTTTGCCTATGTGGATGCTTTCGCGCGGCGGTTCAAGAACAACAAAACTGTGGCTTTCTGGGACGTTAAGAACGAGCCTGAAGCCCAACGCGACTGGAACGATCCGAACTGGCGCAACTGGATTACCGACTGGTACATTCGAATGCGCAATCGCATCAAAATGACCGACACAAACCATCCGGTTTCTATGGGAATGTGGCAAGCCGATAATGTATACGACGTTGCCCCTTACTGTGACTTTCTGATGTTCCACTCTTATACCTGGGACATTGTAGATGAGATCAACACAGTGAAAGCTGTCGACAACAGTAAACCCATCTTCGTTGAGGAATTCGGTTGGCCGACGAATCCCTGCCCATGTGACCAGTATAACGATGGCAATCTCAGATATGACTTCACAGAAACCTACCAGAAAAATAACATTTCCACTTACCTGAGCGCAATTTCGTCTTCGGGAATTGCGGGCGGTTTAGCGTGGGTTGCGTTTGACTTTGATAACTATCCAAACAACAGTGATCCAAACTCCAAGTATCTTGATGAGAACAATTGGTATGGCCTGTACAAATATGATTACACGCTCAAACCGGCTGGAGTCTATTTCCGCGATAATTACCCGGTGACTTACTTCGAATACGATCCTCCAGGCACCATTTCGGGAACGGTCAAGGACGTGAACGGTAATCCTCTAAGTGGTGTTACGGTTGAAACCGATCCAGGTGGATACGTGACCACGACGAATGCCAACGGTTCATACACCTTAAGCGGTATTGCACCTGGCAGCTATTTCGTTAAGGCATCCAAGTCAGGCTATGATTCCGGCACTAACCCGAATGTTGTCGTAACGTCGAACCAGACTACCACATCAAATATCAACTTGGTCGCTGCAGGATTGGGAGCGATTTATGAAAACGATAATGGCTCGATGGTTTATACCGGAAACTGGACGCGTGCCAGCGATGCGAATTGCAGCGGAGGAAGTTACGACTACAGTTCCACTAGCGGCAATAAGGTGGAGTTCACATTTACCGGAACTTGGGTACAATGGCAGACCGTGACATTTTCCAACCGGGGCTACGCTGCAATCTACATCGACGGCGTACTCAAAGAAAACGTAGATTGCTACAGCTCATCCGTCAAATACGGCATTAGAAAGACCTATGCAGGCCTTTCAGATACCTCGCACACCGTTCGAGTCCAGGTAACCGGTACCAAGAACTCACAGTCGAGTGGATATGTGGTGCTGCATGATCGCTTCAAAGTTCCAGTGCCTCCATCAATGCTGGGAACGATCTCAGGCACAGTGAGAGATAATTATAACAATCCTCTAAGCGGTGCAACTGTGACCGCTAGTGCGGGTCTATATTCGGCGACGACCGATGCGAATGGGAACTATAGCTTGATTGGAATTGCGCAGGGCACTTACGATGTCACAGCGTCAAAGTTCGGATATGCTCCACAGACTCAGACCGGCGTTGTTGTGATAGGCCAGCAGACTACTATATGCGATTTTATGCTGGCAATAAGCACCGATTGGACTGAGCCATTCGCATTAAGCACGAGCAGTGGAGTATACTATCATCCCTGCGTAACGGCTAGGGGTAACCACGTTTATGCAGCGTGGAGTGACAATGCCAGCGGCTACTACAGGATCAAATTCAGGGAATTCGACGGCACTTCTTGGGGTTCTATTGAGACGGTGTCGAGCACAACCAACAACGACTATCGCCCCAGACTGGCCGTAGATTCGCTTGGCAACGTTCATTGTGTATGGTTCCGATCGGTCAGCGGCGGTTACAACGTGTGCTATGCGAAGCGTACGGGAACTGGCTGGAGTTCGGTTACAACTTTGAACCCTGACCCTGCAAACAAGGCGGAGGTTCCAGATATCGCTTGCGATAGCAATGATTGCTTGCATGTCGTGTGGGAGAACCTTGGCGATTCGAGCTTGTATATTAGGTATCGCTACTACAACGGTTCAAATTGGCAACCCGGTTTGGGGTCGGCGGCGGAAGCGATTTCAAACGCTACAAATGCATACTATCCGCGTATAGCTGTTGATTCGCTAAACCAACCGCATGTTGTCTTCGAGAAATATTCCTCCGGCCAATATGACGTCTATTACACAAAGAAGAGCGGAGGTAGCTGGCAAACTAATCCGACGAATATCTCATCAAACTCATACACAAACACCGAGATTCCGCGGATTGCCATCGATTCTCAAGACCGAATACATGTGGTCTGGCAGGACATCGACAATGGTACACCTAAGGGCATATTTTACCGCGTAAAGAGCGGTGGCACGTGGTCCCCAGCTACCAGCGATCTTGGCTATAGCGTTTCGGGAAATACCAATTCATATTGGTCTACGGTAGCGGTCGATGCCGACGGTGATCCGCACATCTTTTGGGAGACCAAGGACTCAAATAACCAGTACGACATTTGGTATCGTTGTCAAGACGGTGGTACATGGAAACCCAAGGCCAACATCGTATCCAATACCGGGAATAATACCGAGACGGCAAGTGCTGCGTTTGATGCAAATGGAAATCTCCACCTGGTTTATTACGACAACCCCGGCGGAGCAAAAGGCATTTATTACAAGATGCTTCCTGCATCAGTGCCCAGCGTCGGCACACTATCGGGATGGGTCAAGGATTCCGGCAACAATCCGATAGTGGGAGCCACGGTCACCGCAGGCAGTTACTCTGCAACGACCGATGCCAGTGGCAACTACAGCATAGCCAACATCCCGGCAGGTTCCTACAGCATAACTGTGGAGAAAACCGGCTACGTAACTCAAACCCAGAGCGGTGTTAACGTCGCAGCTAACCAGACTACGACATGTAACTTTACGATGGTTGCCTGCGGATCAATCACCGGCTGGGTTAAGGACAGCCAATCTGTAGCAATCAGCGGCGCAGTTGTCACAACCAACATCGGCGGCTACTCGGCGACCACGGATGCCAGCGGCAGTTACACTATATCAAACGTCAATCCTGCGACTTACAGCGTGACTGCGTCTAAGTCGGGCTGGACAAATACGACAAATAGCAACGTAATTGTCAGTTCCGGTCAAGCCGCAGTTTGCAATATAACGATGCAACGCGGGATGATCTCTGGATGGGTCAAGGATCAGAGCAACAACCCACTTTCGGGTGCCCTGGTTGTTACCAACACAGGCGGATATTCCGCTACTACTGACGGTAACGGCAACTATACGATCTCCAACGTTCTGCCGGGAACCTATGATGTTACAGCCTCTAAGAACGGTTATCAGCCGATTACAGCAGCCGCTCAGGTTGTGACCGGCGCGCAGACAACCACGGTTAACTTCAACTTACCACCGCCGACCGGCACGATCTCTGGCTCTGTCCTAGACAATCTGGGAGGTCCGGTAAGCGGTGTGACGGTACAGACTAACACCGGAGGCTACACTACAACCACCGACGCGAGCGGCAATTACACACTGTCCAACGTCACTCCGGGCACTTACAATGTTACCGCGTCCAAGTCGGGCTGGACTTCCGTTACGAACACAGGTGTCGTTGCTGTAGGTGCTCAGGTTACTACCTGCAACTTCACATTCCAGCTTGGAACGATCGTCGGCAAGGTAACCGAGCCTGGTGGCGAGCCATGCTACAACCACACAATTACAACCGATGTCGGCGGCTATTCAACAGTAACATGGGATGACGGTTCGTATGTCATTTCCAACGTACAACCTGGCACCTATGTGCTAACTGCGCATAGAGCTAAGTGGATTGACAAGGTCACCAACAGCATCACTGTAACCGGTGGACAGACGACGATCAAAAACATTACCCAGAGTCCGGACGATGCCTACTGGCACATCATTAACGGGCCAAGGGTGAAAACTGCGCAATCGGGCTCTGTAAAGATATGGTTCAAAACGCTTGAGAGTTGTGACGGTAAGGTCGAATGGGGTACAACGCCGGGTGTCTACACTAATAGCCTAACCGATACCAACAAAGATGGCCATACGTTCACCCTTACCGGTTTAACCAGTGGAGTTACCTATTACTACAGAGTTACGGCTTCCGGTACTGGAAGGGGCCAGATGAAGCCTGGCGAAAGGTCTTTTGTTATTCCGACTGGCGGAGGTGTGTTTGCGCAGGGTAGTTGGGATGACTACTACTCGCACGGCGATCTGTTGCCGTGGATTAGCTGTGGAGCAAATCCGATGCAGTTGAATGTCCAGGAGGGACCAAGATGGGGTTCGGGCGGAGGCATCAACGCACGAACGGGTTACTACCTTATTGGCTACAAGACCAATAACGAGGCTAAAAATGACTGCGTGTATCAAAGAGTGAGTGCGACGGTTGGCCAGAGCTATACGCTGAGGGCATATATCTACACTCATCAGGATTCCGGCTCCAATATTGCTCAGTGCCGAATCGGGATTGACCCGACCGGCGGGACAGATCGGACATCAGGCAACGTCCAATGGACTCCTTGGACATCCAGCCAGGATATGTGGACACAGCTAACGAAGACTGTAACAGCATCGTCTTCCACTATCACTCTGTTTTTAGATGCTCAGCAGACATCTGCGACTACGAAGAACTTAAACTGCTTTGAGGATGTAACCCTCACAAGTCCGTAGCAAGTAAGGAGATCGGGAAGTGGCGAGGTCTCAGACCTCGCCACTTCCAAAAGTAATGAACATCGGTACGACGGAAATTGCGCCTAAGTTTGGGTCTCAAAGCGAACTTCGGCCCGTTAGCATATGGTATATGGCGTCTATTGTGGCATTTAGCCTGGGTGCCCAGAGCGTGGTCTTTTGCAGCAATCAGGTGTTGCAAAATACTTTGCGCGATCACTTCACAAAAAACGAAGCTCTTATAGGTTTTGTGATGGCATTCAACGCGCTCAATATGCTTTGGGTGACGCCCTTTGTGGCCTGGAAATCGGATCGTATCTGGACCAGGTTCGGACGAAGACGGCCGATTGTAATGATCGCAGCCCCAATATTAGCGTTGGCAGTCATCTTGACTCCTCACGCACCTTCTTTATGGATTGTAATATTGTTGGTGTTTACCTTCCAAGTTGCTGAAGATGCCGAGATTGCTGTAGTAGCTCCGTCCGTTAGCGACACCGTTCCGGATCAACAACGTCAGATTGCCGGTGCGATGATGCAGTTCATACCGGCCATTGCGATCTTTGTTATGGGCAGATACGTCATGAAGCTGACCGATCGTGCCGAGCATTGGCCGTACACTATCGCCGGCTTGCTGGTTATTACGACGGCTATCATTTATTTGGCTGCAATGCGCGAGCATTACGTGCCGCCGAGAGCAAATGAGAGGTTTAAGCTTTTTAACTACGGCAAAGAGATTTTCCGGCTACGAGAGTATCGGCTGATCTATATAGTCTTCTTGTGCCAGCCGCTCTGGGTCATTGTGGCTACCCAATGGTTTGCTAGTTTGGCCACTCAGGAACTCCATATGACGCAGTCTGAGTATGGCTCTGCGTGGGCTTATAGCGGCCTGGTCACTCTCTTGGTTGCGATTCCGCTGGGGTATCTGTGCAATATGTTAGGTCGGCGCCGGATGTTTGCGCTGATGGGTTCGATGCTTGTAGTTGTGCCTCTTACCTATGGCATTTTTTGGATGAAGACCGCTACTGGAATAGCTGTTTTCGCAGGAATGCAAAGCTTCTGCTTCAACCTTTTCAGGATGAATTTTATTCCATACGTTATGCGATACACTACTCCACGCAACGTTGCCACTATATTCGGTTTTACGTCAGTGATGAACGGCTTGGTGCGATTTACAATGATACCGCTTGCCGGTTTTCTGATCGGGCTAACCGGCAATTACCGCATTCCATTATGGGGAGGCTATATCGGAGTTATTGCATGCGTTGCAGCAATTCTCGCTATGCGACCGCCCGAAAAAGTTCGCGACGAGATCGCGCGAATCGATGCTGAAGTTGCATCAGCGTCGCAACATGATTAGGTAAGCAGGGAGGAAATATGCGCATCTTATATATCGATCTTGATTGCCTGCGCGCCGACCACGTTGGTGCTTACGGCTACAAGAGGGAAACAACACCAAATATAGATAGCGTGGCTCGTAACGGAGTAATATTCACTCACGCTTACTGCTCCAATTCGCCTTGCGTGCCTTCCCGAGCAAGCCTGTTTTCAGGTCGGTTTGGCATTAATAACGGCATCGTGACGCATCATGGTTCCGGATCACAATTTAGACCCACTAGTAGGCCGACCCTGGCTGAGCATCTTTGGCACAACGGGTTCAAAACAGTATCTTTCAGCTCATTTCTTGACCGACATTCGGCATGGTGGTATGCCTGCGGCTGGCAGGAATTGCATACTCACACACAGAAGCGCGGGCAGGAGACTGCCGATGAAGTGAACGAGGCATTCTTGCCTTGGTTGCAGCGTCACGCAGCCGAAGATAATTGGTTCATACATTTGCACTATTGGGATTGCCACAGCCATTATCGCCTGTCGGAGCAGTGGGCGAATCACGAATGGTCTCAACCTGCTCCGAGCTGGCCCGATGAAGAGGCCATTGCCAAAAACTTGGAATTCTACGGACCTCGAACTGCGCTCGATCTCTGGACTCGCTATAGCGCTTGGCCTGGCGGTGAAGATAAATCTTCATTTCCTTATATGCCAGATTCAGTTCGTACCAGGGCTGATTTTGAAAAGCTGATCAATGGTTATGACAACGCCATACGCTATGCAGACTACCACGTTGGTCAGGTGCTAAATTTACTGGCTGACGAGAAACTGCTCGATGATACGGCTATCATCATTAGCGGTGACCACGGTGATTCATTTGGAGAGCACGGCCAGTATATGGACCACGGGATTGCTAACGAGGCCGTGCATCACATTCCCATGATCATTCATTGGCCGGGTATGACAAAAGGTGCTCAGTGCGATGCGATGATCTATGGCCTCGATCTTGGCCCGACGCTATGTGAACTGCTCGGCTTGCAAACCCCGGAGATATGGGACGGTCGTTCGTTTGCGCCTGTACTTCGGGGCGAGGATTTTGCAGGATGGCCTTATCAGGTTTGGGATCACGGCATATATACACTTACTAGGGCAGTACGCACGCGTGATTGGCTTCTAATACACCTTTTGCATCCCGGTTGTTATCCGTACGACGAACCGGTTCTCCTTCACGATATGATGCACGATCCGCATCAGACAGTCAATCTTGCGCACGAACGTCCCGACATAGTGGTCAAGCTTAACAGTTATTTGACCGAGTGGCGGCATTTGCAAATCGCCAAAGGTTGTGCGCCCGATCCTATGGAACAAATGGTACGCGAAGGAGTCTTTCTCTACTACACGCCTGAAGAAATGATTGGCAGACTGTTGAAAACAGGTCGGGGTGATCTGGTATCGGGCTTTAGGGCGCGCATTGAGCGTCTTCATCCGGGCAGATTCGACGAGTTTGATCCAAAAACTGCAAGAGCAAAGGTCGGACATTAGCAGTTGACTGAATGAACATGTCATGGTATATCAACATTAGAATGCACACACGTTTGCACAGTTTCGAATTATTAATGGTTCTACTTTTGCTGAGTGCGTGCGTTAGCGCCGGCGCCCAGTGGTCAATAGGGGTACCAATTGATCCATCACAAACAGGTGCTTTGTTTCACCCTCGATGCTGCGCCGACAAATTCGGCAATGTCCACGCGCTGATTATGGATAAACGCGACGGTGTCTACCGGACTTTTTATACCAAATTTGACGGCAATTCATGGACTGCACCTGTTAGCATATCGTCAGGAATCTACGATTCTGACTACTGCGACATAGCTTGCGATTCTGCCGGTAATGTGCACGTTGTCTTTGATGGCCATCCTACGAAAGGTGCATCCTATCGCGTTTACTACAAGACTTGGCCTGCCGGTGGATATCCGGAAATCGGGCAGACGGATATTTCAGGAGGATCAGTTGCTGCGGTTCGGCCCCAACTTGCCATTGACTCTGCAGGCAATGTCCACTGCGTTTACTACGATCTGAATGGCAATGGGGCATACTATGTCAACAACGTGAGCGGGGTTTGGTCAACTCCATATTTGCTGAACAGTATAGGTTATTATCCAGCAGTAGCCATTGGCCCTGACGATGCGTGCCACATCGTTTTTCAGGAGCGTGGAACCGGACAATATAACATTTACTACAAAAAACGCACAGTTACCGGTATTTGGACAGGACGACGATTAACAAGCGCGCCCTCCGGTGTGGACTATGAAACGCCAGCTATAACAGTGGATTCAATGGGCAACATATTGGTTGTCTACCGGCGCGACGATACTACACCCTATAGGCTCTGGGGACACAAGTGGATGGCTCCAAGCGGTCCTTGGATCGAATTACCGCATCTTGGGGGTAGCGGGTCTATGGGAGCCTGGCCAAGAATTGATGTAGACCGGAATGGACTATTTCACATAGTGACTCAGAGCGGAAGTGCTTACGATATCTACTATTGCTTCGGAGATATAACAACAATCAGCCGCTCATCTTTGGTAGTCGATGGGGCATCGAGCCAACAGACGCCCGACGTTGCATGCGGCCCCACCGGACAAGTTACCGTCATTTGGCAGGATACGGCTGAGGGGCGAGTATACTACAGTGTTACAACATCCTTCAGGGATTTTGCTTGCATAAAGACCCTGCCCGATGGCATTTCCGTTTGGACCGCTCCAAAGCCAATAACCGCGGCTTTCGCTAACTTTTTCTATATCTCGGAACTGTCGGGGCTGTCGGGAATACGTGTGAATAGTTCTCAGACGGTCGCCGAAGGAACGCTTGTCGAGGTTGTAGGCACCACGACGACCGTCAATGGTGAGCGATGCATCAATGCCTCACGAGTAACACCTTTATAGATAGTTTGCGCTTCAGTCCGTAGTCGTGCGCGGCTCACCGGTAAGTCCGGCGGCCTCCATCATTCTAGGACGCCACTTTGCTGCATCCTGCACGCGGTAATTGCGGGGCTTGTTCTGATACCACCTTTCTACGACTATATTTGATGCCGCTTCCAATTTGTCTAACTCGCGATTGATCTCTTCCATTGCTGCCGTGCGTTCTGCTGGAGTCAACGTGCTTACCTCTTTTGCATGTGCAAGCCATTGGGCAGCCTGGTATCCAAGATGGGCGCGTGCCGCAATGATCTGCCATCGCCAGCTCTTAATTGCCCAATCAGGCATCTGCTTCTCTGCTGCCTTAGCGAGCTCAACCATCCGTTCGTTGCGCCCCAGATCAAGTACTGGAGCCCAGGAATCAAAGTCTTTTGTGTCGTCGTTAATTAGGCCAATCAGCTTAGCTGCTATTGGCGCCGCTTCTTCGCCGAAATAAAACCGACAATAGTTGAATACAACTTCGGCGGCAGGTCTTTTAGGATCGTAGGCGATTGAAGTTGAAACCACATTGTTTAGATCGCTGAAGATACCTTCTGTGTAGGGGTAAACACCGTCGCGGATGCCTCGGTTATAAGCATCTGTCACAAAATCCGCAATTCTTGTGGTATATACATTAGCGCCCAGAAATCCCATCCATCCGTTGCGAACAACCTTGTAGCCTACTACTCGGATAGGTTTTGTTGGCAGCTTATCCAGTGCGGCCACATTCTCCGGTCGGAACTGAAATGCGTCGCACCAGTCTAGTGAGTCCGGGTGAGCAGCGACGTAGTCGATCATATGCTTAATATGAAAGCTGTCTAACTTAGAATTGCCGTCACAATTCATTCCGCGAAGGTCCAGCATTACTTTGATGTCAGGTTTGTACTCCCTGACTATGTCGGTCAGCTCCTTAGCGAGGTCAATAAATGTGACACTATAGGGGTAGCATTTCTTGCATAAACATCCGCCTTCGTCGAAGGGATGGGGCATTACCCAATCAATGGAAGCAAGCTGCTCTGCAGTCCTGCCGGACCATATTTTTCGCTGTAGGTCCAAGATAGCTTTTCGACCTCGTGGAACCGACGGGCAGACGCGCGGCTTGCCGTACACATCCATATCCTTTCCGCCGTTGACCCAAGTCGCCGCGATCTCGGCAAACTTAGTATCGGGGTGGGCGACTTGACCAGGTTTATCGCCCGGCACGATGAAATTCATATATTCTAGCGATACTGTGCTCATCCCCATGTTTTTCGCCAGCGCGAAAAGCTCATGGATCATCTTCCAGGCTCGCCTGCCCTCAGCATTATCCTCATCAAACGGATCGCCAATGCCCGCTATGCCGGGCTGGTAGAATGTAAGCACACTATTGAGGCCGAACAACGCACTGTCTTCAAGATATGTGCGCCATTGTTCGATGTTCCATTCCTGGAAGCAGTTATGCCCGTGGTATCCGAAATGAACGCCGCGCATAGGCATAGCCGGGTCAGCTATAACCTGCCTGGGTTCAATTTGAGCCGTTCCATCTTTGTGGAACCGGACCTGAGTAAGCAAAGCACCGATACCGTGCAACGTTCCAATAGGATCAACACCCCATACGTAGACCCATGTTGCTTCGTTTTGTTTGGAAACGGCTATTGAAAATCCACCCGGCTTCCGATCTTTCAACAAACGATCTCTTTCCTTTGCAGGCAGCGAATTCAACCATTTGGCTGTGTCAGCATTTACTGCGGGTCTTCCAATGCAAAAGATAAGCGATGTTTTCGTGCCGGTCTTGTAGTTGGGTATCAAGTAGCTGGTGCGCTCCTTCACCTTCTCTCGGAAAACCTGGGCGGCGCGCAGATCCATACCCTCTGCACCTTTGGCCGCCTGCGGCATCAGAATAGTCGAGTGTTCCATCGACGTTATGCTGCTTGCTAGTGCCGAACACGCACTAAAAATGCATACAAGACTTAGAAGTTGTATACGCATCTTCGGATTCCTTTCTATCGGCCTGCAGTTGTGATTAGTTCGACCACACCCCAATCGAACTTCGCAGGCGGATTGCCTCTAGCGGGCCAACGCTCTGCGCTAAGCTCCAGGTGCACTTTGTGTCCAGCCAATGATGCAAGCGAGACTATCTTGGTTCGTTCCATCGGCAAATTTGAAAACTTATCATACCCAATCATTGACACTAGCTGCTCATCAAGCAGTGTTTTGCCGCTTGGCACTAGGTTAACCTTTAGCCTGACGGCTGCCGAACGATCAGCCACATCCGGTGGAAGAACTGGGGTCAATCGCAATGCTGCGCCGGATGTTGGGATTTCTACTTCACCCAAATCGGCATGCGGCGCGAGCTTATCCCATCGCTTGATCACGGTTGGATTCGGTGGCAAAAACGCCTCTCGAAGTTTCTCAATAGCCGGCCATAATTGTTCGCGTTCTGGGGCAGCTACTATCAAGATTTTGGCTGAGGGATCAAGAGGATTCGGACGAATTTCCACTACCGGTCCTGAAACCATGGATCCGTCGGCAGCGACTATAAAGTCATCATCCCACTTGCTTCGAACATCAACGCCAACCTTTTTCAGTAGCTCAAAACCTGTTTTCGAAGCTACCACTACTAGATTCCCTTTGGTAGGGCGTGAAGAGGTTGGTAAATCCTGTCCGGCAATGAGTTCGAACGCCCGCTTTGCCCAACTTGCTATGAGCTTATCAGCAGGGGCATCAACTGGCGCGATGAGGGCGGCTCCTCCAGCCAGCAGAGCGCGGACATCATCAATCGTACAGCCTAGCCTGGGCTCATAAGGACGTGCAATTATTTGGGCGTCCGCCTGATAAGCTTCGATAATTCTCTTCGCCGTCGAATCGACCTGGCTCCCTTTGTTCACCGCCAGTATCATTGTGCTCTCCGGTTGCATCATCAAACGGACAGTATTGCCGTATGCTGAGACGAGAAATTGTCCCTTTGTTTTCTCCGGATAAAGCATTGAGAAGCCAAACAGGTTGTTTTCGTTCGAAAGCCCGATCGATGCGTCTATCGGAATAGCGATTTCTTGAGGCTTATTTGAGGGGTTAAACAAAAACAGGAATCCCTTGTTGTTCTTAATGTTGGCATAGCCTTCGACATGAGTACCGTCGGGCTCAGGTGTAAATGGGCGTGTACTGGTGAAGTAACCGGCATTTTTACGTCCCCAATCGAGCCAATTTTTCATAAAAGCTCGATCACTCGGCGTGGTGGCGAGCAAGTTGAGCCTGAAATCGCGTACCTCACTTAACCCTATGGTCGAGAACAAGGTCTCTTTCCATCCCACTCCTTCCGATATTACATAATCCTGGAATTTTGGATCATAGGCCACTGGGGTGTCTTGTTGGCACGCAAATCCGCCAATATCCATCTTTACTACATGCGGCGGGCACCAGTTGTCTATAGTTCGATCCCACCATACAGCGCGCCGTTCAAAAGCAAGTGCTCGATACTTGCTGTCGCGCCCCAGGTTCTCTTTGAACTCTGTCGCTCTGCCTGGGTCTTGAGTGTGGAGCTGATCAACCCAAGCGGCCCACCACGGCGATAGCCAGCCGTTTCCGCAGGCACCGTAAATATAAACGCCTGGCTTGCGCTTTCTAGCATCGGCTATAATGTTCATCATCAACTCGGTCTGCATGTCAACTGCGTTGTAGCCGCCAGGATAGTGTGAGTGGTCTGCTGCGGAGCAGTCGCCTATGTGAAAGAAATCAAGCTTAATCATGTCTAGATCGCATTGTTCGCTGACCGCTCTGACGAAATCTCTTACGTGCTGACCGTAAGAAGAAGCCAAACACTGTCGTTTATCGCCTCCGGTATTATCAGGCAGTTCGAGATCATAAGGGCTATCAGCTACACCGCTTTCTTGGTTGGTGAGCGATGAAATTTTGAAATGCAGTCCAAACTTCATTCCCGCTTTTCGCGTCGCAACTGCAATCTCAGTGATACCATTTGGGAACCGCTCTTGGCTGAACACATCCAAATAATCTTGTGTTGTTCCCCCGTTAATAAGCACCGGATCCATTTTCGCATAGTCTGGCCACCGGCCATCAATCATATTCATATCAATACCAGCTTGTGGGCACAGCCTTATTGCGGCTAGGCATTGATCGTTGGTAATGTCCTTCAGCCAGGGTCCCCATGGGCAGAAGAAGACGGGATAAGGCAACGATGGAGGATGAATAGCCAACAGATAAGCCTCAAAAGCTCGCCTGCAACCGTCCTCTCCAATCTCTGTCGAAAATCCGATTACTCCTCCTGCAGGAATAATCGACTGATTCGTTTCCAGTATTTTGCACGGTCTGTACTCCGATACCCAATACTGATCGTATTTGAGATTCCGCGAGCTGGGATACTCGGTACCGCAGAATGCGCCGCCCTTTTCTTCCAGCCAGTAATAGGGTCTTCCCCAAATCAGCGGCTTTCTGGCTCGGCTTGCTTCTTCAGCGCTATGCACCTCGTGTCCTGTTATACAAACGGCAGAGAATGCTGCGATTTGCACCGGCCGGCCGGTATTTGTAATGCGGAAACTCTTGCGGACGAACGGATCGTTGGAACCAAGCTGGTAGTTTACTTCGATCTCTAATCCTTCCCCAGCGAAAACAAGACGAGCTGATGTCCTTGATAAGGCCTTTATGTTTACGCATTGCATATCGTTTGAATAAAGCGCTCGGAGCCTCTCAGGATGCTCGCCTTTCCAATCAGGAGCCGCCAGCTTTACCATAAACTCCGGGCTGCCCTCAAAAGAGAATGTCTGGCCAGTTCTTTTGTCTGTTGCCTTGATCAGGCCGGCGGATTTATCTGCCTGGAATGACAACCGTAGGATGTTGTTTTCTACAATAATGGAAGCATCAGGCAGGGTTTCTGAGGAACCAGCAATGATAAGGGCGGCAAGTAATGATAAATAAAGTTTCACAGGTCAACGCTCCTTCCCAGCATGTCTTGTTCACTGTGCACCCAAGACAAAGCCAACTGTAGATCGATAAGCGACAAGACACACGTGTGCGCACTGAGTTATTAGACATCAATTCGTGGGATTCCTTTGTCTCTATATAAAAATGGCTGAGCCGACAGTGATTGTGCAAACATTTTGAGAGCTTATATACCAGCCGGTCGAAGACGAAGCATAAAGAGATTCTTTACAGCTATTGCAGTTGGCGCACTCCGTCCGCCACAGCTCTAATTAGTCTCACCGGTTCGGTCTCGTGCGGTGGTATCTCGCACGAAGACACACCGGTTACTGCCACATAGCTACCAATTGGTGGCGAGGCAGAAGTCATAACCTTGACGCCAGTCGCAGTACCAGCCGCATCGCATCCAGATCCGTCGTCTATCAGTATCCAGTTTGATCCATGATCGATCACTGTGCCGAATGTCGTTACTAATAGCCCAATGTTGTTGATACCGCGCGCAGGTGAACTCCCATCCCAAACAGCCTTCTGCAACCCGGCTTTGCCGCCTCCAAGCGCTCTGTTCGTCATTGCAAGCGGAGCGGGGATTGCTGATGAAGCCTCAATGTGGGGGTCCAATTTGCACCGAATGCATCTCTCGCCAGAAATCGTGTCCATGTAGCCTATCACATTTACGACGTCGCCACGCTTTACATTAGCCGATGATTCTATTCTAATGCCTGTGGTCCGCTCCGCATTTTGTGCATAGAAAAAGCCATCGAACACAGCCGTCACTATCAGACCTGATACCGAAACTGGCGAAAAGTCAGCCATTGACTTTGCCGACGCAAGTGTTTGCTCGGCTGGCGTGATCTCCCACACTTCCATTCTGTCGGCAGGCAGCATGATAGTCAATGGAGTTCGCCTGGCAGCATAGATAAATGGCACAGTCTCGGCAACGTAGTCCATTCGGTCGTCGTTGTTTGTGTCAGGTCCATGGCGCAGCACGTAACTCCCGGGTTGCAATGACCAGAGCCATATCGGCATTTCGCGTTCGGTAGGGTCAAAGTTGTACGTAAGCCACTTTATTTGAGTGGAATCCCAGTCGAGTACTAAGGCAGCAAAGTTCGTGAAACACGACGTGTTGTTCCATGTAATTGGCTGATCCGGTAGGCGGCTGATTGACAAACACGGCATACCGGTGTAGATTGCTTCTGTCCATGAGACTTGTGCCAAGCTTCCTACGGGCATTTCATCGAGCGCTCGCGACAGCCACTCTTTGTCTCTAGAAATCGTCCAGGCGACGAAGAAAAGGTTAGCAGCAGTCCAGTTGCCTGCGTAAGCAGGGTTGGTATCCCACGTTAACGTCGACCGCCACATTACTTGGTACCGCGGAGCGCCCGGTGCGGGCAACTTTTGCCAAATGGTGTCCGCATGTGCCAGCCAGTATTGGTCAAATTGTGTATCGCAGGTAGCTCGGCGGTATAATAGATAATTGATAACATAGAGCGCACTGCCCCATGGGTCATTCCAATCTGGCCAGGGATAGGTCGGCGGGTCGAACATATACTCCGGCGGTATGTTGTTGATCGCATTGATAACATTAAAGCAGCGGATGGTTTCGCGAACGGCTGCCTTGCAGGTCTCGTCTCCACCTGTTATATACTGGTCAATAAGTTCGCAATAGGCATCCCTTGACTGTACGAATCCGTATCGCCAATCCCAAAATCTTTCGTTAACCCCGGGAGTACCGCCAATACCACCTGCCATTCGCCACCATTCACCTGAGTAGCCTCCAATTTGATGGGTATCGAATCTGATTTCACCAGGTATCAAACCCAAGGGCTTGTCTAAGTCTGTCTTCATCGCGTCTTCTGCAGCGGACTTGTCAAGTTCATAAAGGAAGTTCTTTATGGTTTGTCCATCGGGCATTGTGGAATTGGGATCTCGCCATGCTGCATACCAGAGTGCTCGCGTGAACCGTCGATCTTCGGGATTATCAACCAATGATTGTGGTCCACGTACTGAGCTATAATCCCATTCTGCTTCCTTTACCCAGAACGTCTTGAAGTGCAGGTGTGGCGGGTTGCCGGTATAGCCAGTCCAGTTGTGGACTAACGACGCATACTGTATAAGTCGTTGCAGCCACTTCGGATTATTATAATCCAAAGCCGTAAGGCTTACACCATTCCAGGAGCACTCACCTGCATGGTGCGATTCGTTCCACATCGGCACGCGCTGGTGTGGCCAAGTGCTGTTGTAGATGTTCTTATCAAGCGGAGTATTAGTGAAACACAAGTCCCATACATGGTCTGAGAGCTTGCCAAGGAAACCAAGCATCCACGGGTCACGGACTATCTGCAATAACGCGCCTATAAGCGGCTGTCGTTCACAATCCGAATCCCAGCCGCCGAAGTACCAGTGCAACGGGTTGTCGGGCTCGTTGGCAGTGGCTCCGCTATTCTCGTCAGCAGTTTGGCACTCAGCCAGTAATGTAGAATACCAGGCGGATAGTTTCTCTTTTGTTGCCCAAGCCCAGTAGGGTGCCTTTCCGGCGGGTGTGGTTGTGCCATTTGGCGAATTAGACACATTGGACCAAACGCCAGATGAGTCTTTGAATTTGATTGCGAACCAGTAATTGGAACCGGCCTGGAGTCCTCGTACCCACATTGTCTGCAATGTACCGACACCTGCTGGGATAGGCGTCATTTGCGCAGCTACGATGGAGGCACTATTCCAGTTGTCGCTTGTTATTGGCTGGGTTGAGTACCTGACTTGATATTTGGCTGCTCCGCTTGGTGCGGTCCATTGCAGCCTGAGTGAATCGCTAAGTGCTGAAGTTACAGCTAGGTCAGTAATTGATCTGTCTATATACGTCAGACTAGTATTGTTGATGTTGATGTAATTTGCTGTGCCTGATTCATAGTAATTCCATATATATACGCCGACAGTGCCGCCGGCTCCAACGGTTGCAGTGATTTCCCATGTTGTCCACTGTCCGGAGTTGTAGGGTACTTGGGTGGTTCTGGGAGGGAGTTGTCCTGGTGGCGTTGTGTTGTCAGCATCTATAGCAATCCAGATAGAACAGTTGGGAACCTTTTGGTAAACTTGCACGGAAAAGCGAATAGTCTTTCCAGGAATTAAGCCGCTTACTCTCTGGCATATTCCAGCTTCGCTGCCTATTGCGCCCGGCGTTACGCGCTGAAAATATCCGTAGCCGGACGCGGACCCGCTGGCGTAATAGGAGCCGGCAAGACTTGGTCTGCCGCATGGGTCCCAGTAATTGCCAATGGAACCGTAACTTGTGGACCGAAAACCACCTTCGAAATCGGGGTTGCGAAGCAGCTCTTGAGCACTACAGGTGTCGGATAGAATGATAAACACCCACACCGCAAATACTAACACCGGATAGTTCTTGTTCAACACGGCACGCCTCTTACTAAACCAGGAGCGAACAGCCGGACGAATTAGAGCGTCCGGCTGTTCATTGTGACCTGCAACACGCCTATCAGCTTTTTCTGCGAACGAGTATCAATCCAGCGCAAGCCAAACCGGACAGCAATGCGGTTATGCTCGCAGGTTCGGGTATCATCGTATCATAAGCTACGTAATCGTCGACCATCCCGACAGCCCAAGCAGTGATTCCCGGTAAGGTACCGATTTGAGCGTTGGTTACAGTCTTTCCGATGATCCCGTTGTCCATTGTAGCCCATCTTGACCACTGGACCGTGCCATCCCACGAGATGCTCATATAGACGTTGGTGTACTCACCGGCAGTCTGTGTTGGGTCGGTATTGATGTAACCCATTGCGAGTTTCACCCATTTGTTCGTCGGAATAGCTAGTCCTGTGTCCAACCACACGCCGTTTCCCCAGTTAACGCCGTATCGCGCTCTGTAGTGGAAGTTGGTGTTCGGTAGGCCCTTACCGGAACCTGTGCAGCCGAGGGCCAACCAATTCGCGCTAAACGTCTCACCGCCGAGGTTGAGAGTAAGTCCCATTCCTTGGAACGCATCGCTCTGGCCACTGGCATCGAGACCACCGGACCACCACCAGATCTCATGGTAGAACTGCCGCTGCTCGGTCAGGTTGAAATCATGCTGGCCACCCTGCTTGCTTGATTGAGCAGTGTTGGCTCTTCCCGACTGGGCGCCGTTGAAAATCTGCGGTGCTATTGTTCCTGCTGGCGAACTATCGCTTCTAATGACCTTCATTCGAGCTCCGGTGCCGCCCAAAAGTGCCCAATTGGGTGCATTTGCTGTCGTCCCAGGGTCCAGAACGGGAGTCTCGAAATCGTCCTGGAAGATCACTCCGGCAGTTGCCGGCACGACCAATAGCAGGACCAGTCCGGCCAGCACACACACACTAGAAAGTTTTTTCATTTTTCTCCTCCTTCCTTGCTTCCTTGTAAGTAAGCGATCGTGAACGGATATCCAGCGTATTTTGTTGCCAAAGCTGCTGCCTGCCGAATGATGTGATGCCGTTCACATGCCACTAATCTGCGCTCGAACCGTATGCTCTTTTGTCCGAAGGTTATTGCAATAAATAGTACCTGTGCAATTTTAATGCCTTTGCAATTCGATTGCTTGTTGATGATTCGCTTTCCACCAGCCAATCGAACACGAAAAGCAGCGAAATCGCAGTAGGTTTTTCAATCGCAACAGCTTCGGTATTGTCCGATTTTTCGTGCGGTAAATTCCGCTTTTCTAGTTGCAACTCTTTATTGTGCACACGTGTGAGCGCATATTCCCATGCTGAACTACTTTGGACGTGTTGTCAAGGGGATTCATTAAAATCAGGTAATCTTACTAGTATGAAAGACAGGTAGCGCTTCTGCCGTGTCTGGTTCCAAAAGTTCGAAAATCAGGCGATTATTAGATTTGACGAATTGGTGGCGCACGAGTTCATTAGGCTTTTTGTTCAATCACCATAATTTTTATAGAGGAAATCAGCGAGACCATGCTGAAGCCTTTTGCAACGATGAATTGATTACAAACGGCAATGCCTTGCTGCGATCCGGCGAGACGATTAGTTTCTCTTAAAAAACTAAAGTTTTTTGCCTATAATAGGACTTGACATACCCATATTGGTGTGGTATCACTCCTATAAAGGGCTGGAGAGTTGCATGAAGGGCTGAGTAGAGTAATTGTTGTATACTGTTGTGCACACGTATGCACGCTCGACCTGAGCTTCTTTCGCGGGAGGCATGCAATCTCTCTGGTTACTGGTCGGGAGGTAAAGGAGAGAACATGAAGGGAGAGAACAAGATCAGATTATTGTTTGCTACTGTGCTGTTGGTAGCATGCTTGGCAATGCCTGCAGCAGCACGGAAATTCGACTGGCAGCAAGTAGCCTACTTGGGCAAGGATCCGTTCACAGATTCCTCGTCAGGTGAATGGTATATATCGAATCCGGCATTGTATAACTACACTCAGCTTGGATTCAGATGGTCATCGCCTCGTATCAGTGGGCTTGCCGTTGACAACAGCAGGCATCTGCTCTATGTTGCCACTGCGGTTGGCTACGGCTACGGAAAGTTGCAGGTTTGGGATACCAGCTCGGAGCCATATACGAAGCTGAAAGAATGGAACACGTGGTATAAGTTAACCGGACCGGCTGGTAAGCAATGCGGAGGTTCGGTTACTCAGATCGTCATCGGTGGAGACGGAAACGCCTACGCTGTTGTAAACAGCACTTTCAGTTACGACAACGATTCGAACTACGGCCACTGCATCCTCAAAATCTACTATGACGAGAGTACCTCGTCGTGGAAACGTGACGTCATTTGGCAACCGGAGAGCCATCCTGGTTGTCCCACCAGGGGTGCCGCGAGTCGCTACAATTCTATCCGTGGAATCTGTGTGGACAGAAACGGCAACATCGAATGGGTGATGGATCCGTCAGGGAGCAATACATTCTGGAATTACCATCATCGGCAGAATCTGGATGTACATACCGGAGAAATATTCTGCGACGGCTGCGGTCTCAATACGGGTGGGGGATTCTATA
>Ga0123519_10004354_pt1 | contig 23016 bp, 17 predicted proteins | sample YelNatPaOPRAMG02_FD_87396 | JGI IMG/M metagenome (GOLD analysis project Ga0123519, IMG submission 87396) | Hot spring microbial communities from Yellowstone National Park - Yellowstone National Park OP-RAMG-02 (version 2) | ecosystem: Environmental > Aquatic > Thermal springs > Hot (42-90C) ...
ATTTTAACCTCTTTTCCATTCAGATACGCGCTCCAGCCCGGATAATAACTATCTAACAAAATCAAAAAGCCCTCTTTTTTTGCCCGGACTTTTATCACCACCTTTTCATTTTTATATTCAATAATCTCAGCCGGCTCAGAAAATAGTAACTCCCCAAGGCGGGGGGCAGGCCCCTCCCCGGCTTCTTCTCCCTCTAACAAACCCACTAACCGCGCAGGAAAATTAGGCTCGGACCAGAGGTCTATTGCCTGTTCTCTATCTGAAACAAATTCCGCCTGATAAAAAATCATTGCCCGAGGAAAAATTCCGCTTAATTTCAAAAAACCATAATCCCGATAGTAGAGATATTCTACCCCAGCCCGAGCTAAAATCAATCTGCCTATCTCAGGTGATTCATTTGCCCGAAGATGCTTAAAAGTCTCTAAGTCTGATGGATAAAAAGAAGCTACCGCTCTTATATCATTGAATCGGAAATATAAACCCCAGAACGGATGAAGTCCGTCTCTTACCTTTTTGAAAAATTCCATCGGGTCCATTACCCTTTGCATAATCATCTCTTGCTCATCCGGCTCCAGGCTCAAAATTCGCACCGGCCAGACCCGTTGATTATATCTTTGCTCTCTGATTAATAAATCCCGGACAAAAAAATTAGGTGAGAAAAAATCTTTTGTAATCGTAGCATTTAAATGGTGATGAGGATAATAAAAATCCAGAAATATAAAAAGCCCTAAGACCATTCCCACCAATGTTCTATTTCTGTCCTTAATCAGAAATCCAACTCCCAGAAATAAGCAGGCAAAACCCAAAACCCTTAAAAAGCTTCTTAATGCCAGATAAAAAACTATGTCTTCCCATTGATTCCCTAATTTCTCTATCCGAAGCGGAACCATAATCAGAAATAGCATCATTACAATTCCAGAGAGAATAAGAAAAATCCCAACAAAACGCCATCTTCGGGATTTTAATTGCCAGTTATCATAACTAATCATTGCCAGCATCACTAAACTAAAATTCAGAAAAAACAAAAACTTTATCGGTATCCGAATAAATTTAAATCCAGGAAGATATTGATGAGCCAATCGGTAAAAAGGTAAATCCTCTCCCATCATCATCAAAAGACCAAATATCCCAACCAAGAGCCAGACCCAGAGCGCGGTTTTTTTAAAATCCCTGAAACCGAACCAAGCTAAAATTGATAAGCCCAAGCCTAAATATATGCTCAAAAAATATGGATACCCACTAAAAAATCCTAATCCCCAATAAATGATATTCGCTGGCGAAAAAATGTAATTGGGAAGCAAAAGAGATTTTAAAGCATAGGGCTTGAGCGACCAGATTAAAGAATGAGCCTGCGGTATCCCAGTCGCTCTATTGGAAAGGGGTATCATTTCTAAGGTCAAGAGAATTTGAGGAAGACTAAAAATTACTCCAAAAAATAAACCAACCAAAAACCCTCCTAAAACCTTTGCCATTGACCTTATCCCAGTTGAAATCGGACTGAATAGCACCGCTAAAGAACTTATCACCCAGCTCATCACCGCTATCTCTATCTCTCCTGCCAAGACCTGAACCCCGAACACCAATCCCAATAACAATCCCCATTTGAGCCAATTCCCTCTAACACAGCCTCCTAAACAAATAATCAAAAGCCCCATCCAACTCGCGGTGCTTAATAACACCACTAACAAACTCAATGAGCTCATAAATCCGCCGAAACCAAATCCGATTGCACCTAACATTCCCCCATTCTCGCTGAAACCTAACCTGCGGAAGCCCAAATATAAAGTTAAAATCAAAAACAAATGATGAAAAACCACATAATAAACTATCCCCCGCTCCGCCCCAAATATCCGATAAATAAAATTAAATGGATAAAACGCCTCGCTCTGGGGATTGCTTGCTTCTGGCATCCCAAAAAAACAATACGGATTCCAGAGCCCTAAACCCTTACTCTCCACCAGAAAACTTCGCTTGGCAACTATCTCAGCAGATAAGTCCCGAATAAAAAAACTTCTCTCCGGCTTGAGCGCACTTGACCAGAAAATTAGTCCCAATGCCAACAAAAAAAACAAATTGACCACATCCCGTCTGTTAAGCATCGCTTAAAAGTATATAACAAAATAAACAAAGAATAAATTGGTCGGTTTTTATAATTTAACAATCCAGATGATAAATAAAATTTGAAAAAAAATTATGGAGCAATCACCGAGCAACTCCCAGATTCAGCTATAAAATTATAAATATCATTGCAATTATTGCCCGTTAGGTCAGTATTCCGAATAACCTTTCTATCATCCAGATACCAGACATCCGCAGAATCATCTCCATCTATATTTCCGCAAGCTATTACCGTGAAACCGCTCTGGCTCGCACTATTGCTTCCTCCACAATTACTTCTCGGAGCGGATTGAGGACCGGGCCAGAGAACCGCAGGCGCATAAATCATCACATCATTACAGACATAACCGTATCTGAGATTCCCTTTTGGCTCAAAGCCCGTGATATTAAAACAATTAAAGGTTCCTCCTCCTAAATCAAATTCTGCCTGGTCCGGATAAGTGTTATAATCGCTTTGATAACTCAAATAAGAGGTGTAAATTGCGCCCAGGTTTCCACGAACCTCTACCTGCTTTGCTCTTGCGCTAAAATATAAAAAACTCGGAACCGCTATCCCTGCCAACACCCCGATTATCGCGATAACTATCATTACCTCTATCAAAGTAAAACCCTTAATCCTTTTAAATCTCATTGTATCTCCTTTTCATTTACTCTATCTGAAATTTTAGATAAAGCAAAATTTATACCAAATAAACAAAACATCCCCAATCGCTCAGAACAAAAATTTCTCCCGCTAAAAATAAAATGAGATATGAAACTTTAAATTCGCTACTAAAACCACATATTAAAGACTTAGCTCTCTCTTAATTCTCCAAACTATGCGAAAAAATTTAAATTTCTTTATATCTCTCAAAAACCTTGAAACTCTCTTTTCCCCAAAGATGCATCTAAAAAAATAAAGAGGGGCTTTTTAAAAGCCCCTCTCTATTTGTTCCTAACTTGACAGGCTAATTTTATTAATTATTAGGGCGTGCAAGCTGCTACATTCATCCTTACATCATTACAGAGTGTTCCATCCCTTGTGGTCTGATTGCACAGAGAGCCATCTGCTAATCCATTATAAATGCATTTTAGGTCATTGACCATCCATTGATCTGCTTGTGGGTCAGAGTCAATGTTAGCACAAGCTATAACCGTGAATCCTGTCTGTGAGGCTCCAGATACGGGAGCGACACAGTTTCCTCCAACCGCACCAATGCCTACTGCAGGACCATATATTATAGTCCCCCCTGCACACTCAAATCCATACCTTAGAGTGCCTCTTGGCTCCCAGTTAGCTAAGTTAAAACAATTAGCAGTTGTTCCCCCGGGCAATGTATAACCACCTATTTCTGGCACATCCGGGAAGGTCTCATAATCGCTATGATAGCTTATGTAGGCGGTATAGATTGCTCCCAGGTTGGTCCGTGCTTCACTTTGTTTAGCTCTGGCGCTAAAGAATAAGAAGCTCGGGATAGCTATAGCTGCGAGAATTCCGATGATTGCGACCACAATCATCAGCTCAATCAATGTAAAACCTTTTTTGTTCTTTTTCATCTTTCTTTCTCCTCCTTTTTAAAGTTTCTTTCTCTTCCATTCCTAAAATCTAAAACCTAAGCTCCTCTCAATCTTGTTTTTGCCTTCTCTTCTAATCACCTCCTTTCTTTTAATTTTTCAATTTTTTTAATCAGTTACCTTATTTCCTGCTATTTAATATAGCAATCTTCATACCAAATTTTAAGCCAACCTCTTTCCGTAAATTTATTTTTATTTTCAATAAGTTATCAAAATGTATTTGTCATTCCAAAATTCCAAACCATTGGAGCGCCATTTATTGTCTAATTAACTGACAAAATTTGTCAGAATTTAAAAGCTATTTAAACCTATTTCCACACCTTGTATTTATGGAAAAAAACGCCTAATAAACCTTAATCGCGTGATTACTTTTTTTCCAGCTCCTGAATCAGCCTATTTATTTCCTGATTAAAGGTCAGATTCTCATTAGCGACCCTCAATCTTTCGCATAGCACTCGAGAAAATGACTTATAAAACTTCCGCTCTATCTCTTTATTTCCCGCAATCAAATTCTGAAAATCGGTCTGCTTGATAATCACGCATTCGCTCTCTTCCTCTGCTATCACGCTCGCACTTCGGGTCGCCCTATCTACCAAACTTATCTCCCCAAAATACTCGCCTTTGCCTAAATACGCTAAAATATGTTCCTCACCAAAAGAATCAGTCTTTACCACCCGAACCCGGCCCTGCTTTATAATATATAGACCATCCCCTTTGCTCTTTTCCTTGACAATCACCTCCCCAGGCTCATACCTCTTGCTCCGACTAACCATACTTACGCTCAATAGCTCTGTAGTCTTAAATTCCTCAAATAGCGGTATGGTCTTTAAAAGCTTAACATTCTCCATCGCTCCCCCTCAACCTACTCATTTTATATAAAATCACTAAAAATTGTAGAGCTGATTAAATCATATGATACCCCTTTTCCCTTTTTTTGTCTATGCCTTGAATGAAAATTTTTTTCTCGTTTAGAATTAAATTGAAATTTATTGCATTTCATCACTACACCCCTTTTACCTGATTACGGGTGGAGGCACTGACCACAAGCTAAAAAGCAAGGTCAAGAAGATTTTCGGAAATTATCTATTGCGCTTAGTGCTATGGCAGGAAAAGTTCTTCCTAAAATTGCTTCCTGAATTTGCTCGCCCAAAAGATAAAAAGGAACTGCCCAGACCTTGAGAAATTGAAATTTAAAGTCAAAACTCTTCCCAGTAATATCAACACGCCTATCAATCATTAAAAGCGAATAGAACTTTAAATAGGGGAAAACATCTTTAATAGTGCGGGTAGCTAATCCAATTTTAGCTCGCTCACTAAAACTGACCCCCAAATCCTCTTCTAACTCAAGCCCCTGTTCAGTGTAAATCAAGCCCAGTTCTCCAAAATAGCTCTCCCTCTGTAGTTGATAGCCAGGAACAAATACCTTCTTCAGCCTTTCCAGAACCGTTTTTACTTGCGGAATTTGAGCGGTTCTTTCATCAGTCTGAACCTCTACTCGGAACAAATAAAAAGGAAGATAAAAACTGCCAAGAAATTTCTCAGGCTTTTTAGTCGGTTTTGCATAACAAACCTGATATGGAGATGGCGGATTATCTGATGAAAACTCCCAAGCTAATTGACAATCGGAGCAGAAAAATAGCCGGTCCATCTCAAAGCCTTGAAGTGGCTTTGTGCAATTAGGACATTTAAGAGGTATCACCGAAGCGACCATTTTTAACTCCAGTAGGCTCTTTTTCTCTTATTCTGTTCCACCATTTCTTGGAACAGCTGATTGACCTTTTCCAGCATTTTATCAAACACAGTTGCTTTGGGTCTTCCTAACCAGACCAGACTCCTATTTTCTCCTTCTATAACCAGCTCAGCGCTGTATCTAACCATATTCCAGCCAAATCCGACAAAAAGTAAAAGGAAAAACGCAAAAATTAGTATAAACCATAACCCCAATACACCGGTTAAAATCAATAGTTTGAAAAAGGTTAAAATTTTCCCGAGGCTGAAACCAGTTGCGGAAGAAATTAAAAGTAGCCATAAAAGTCTCCCTTTTTGCTGAAAAGGAGCGCGGGCAAAAAGGATATCTCCAGTTATGCCATCAATTGTGGTCTTATAGGCTCTTCCCTGATAGCGCCAGCCGACTCTAAAGACTGGATAATAAATCAAGCTAATCCGCTGGTCTATTATCTCAGTGTTATCTCGTTCAGTTAATCCTCCAGCTTTGTAAAGCCATTCCAAGCGCTCATTAGGAGAAAATCTAGGCTCTAAGACTGTTCCCAAGCGCTCCAGCTTATCTCTTTGATAAATTTCCAGTATGGTCTTATGATTGAAAATTACGGTTTCAGGATTGAGCCGGTCAATTCCCCAATCTTCTAATTCTACTGCTGGTATTCCCCGAACCATATCACTTAAAATTACCTTAGTATCTGGTTCCATCTCTGGCTGTTTTACTAACTGGGTAGTAGTAATGGTGGTCAGACCAACGGTGCGGGTCTGAGTTTTTGTAGTCCAGCTTGCCTCGGTTTGCTTTGTTGATAAAAAAGTTCCCACTCTCCGACCTACTATTTGATAAATCGGAACAAAAAATAATTCCGCACTTTCAAATCGGGCATTTTTTAACAACCCCTGTTCTACTTCCTCATCCTTGAATAATTTTACCATTGCTCTGCGGGCATCGGTTAAATCCAGTTTGGGCTTAATAAAATAGCTCGGAATCCAGTCCGGGATAAGAACCAGATTCCTTTGCCCACAATATCTACAATTTACCACTCGTTCCGCTCTGGAGTTCAATATCCCCCCACAGCTTGGACAATTGAGATGATAAATTTTAGCCATGCTAATAACCTTTTTTTGTCAGAAGTTTTTTAGTCACATATCCGCTAATTCCGAAAGTGCCTAAATAAGCTAAAACCAAAATCCAGAACTTATGAATGAAGAATGCTTCTAATAAAAAAATTAGGCTCAAAACTATAAACAGGGTCATAAAATATCGGTCTTTTTCTTTGAAGAGTGAGGGAGGGAAAGTTTCTGCATAAACTTTTCCTTGAATAGCGTCAATTAAAGCCCGATATTTAATATCATCTGATTGATAAATTACTTGAAAAAATGGGATATGAATCAAATCCGCTCTCTCTATTTTCTCTTTAACCTTTTCAATTTTGGGTGTTTGCTTAATATCCTCTAAGGAAATAATAGGCATCTCTACTGGATATCTCTTCTCTAACTCTGGGTCATAGGGTAAAAGCTCTCCAGTAGGAATTTTAAAGTCTTTAAGTTCTGAATACTCTAATTTTTGAGCAGGAAAATTCAAGACGGTATTTTCTAATCGGATCAGCCAGAAGGGGATGAAAAATAAATTAGCCTCAATCACTTTTATAGGATTTTTAAGTTCAAGAAAAGCAAGTTCCTGGGAGATGATAGCGGTTAATTGTTCAGGCTTGAGGACTGGCTTTAGATAGAGATGCCGAACTGTCTGGTCCAGGTCAAGATAAAGACGGGAATCACAATATCCGCAGGTGATAAATCCTGTTTCTGGCGTAATTTCTATCATGGCACCGCATTGGGCGCATTTTATTTCCATAAATCTATTATAGCTATAAGTTTAGGTCTCACAACCGAAAGAGAAATGAAAAAATTTTCCCCTCGCTTGCAAATTCCATAAAATTCCGCTTTGATAGAAATAGTGAAGGATAAGGTCTGGAAATATCTTCATCAGCGAGTAGTGGTGAGGGCGCTGGGGATTGAATATACCGGGATTTTTAAAGGTGCAGATGAGGAGTGGGTATTTCTTCAGTGTGAGACCACCTGGGTTCAGATTCCTTGGTTAGAGATAACTTCTTTTAAGCCCAAAGAAGCAGGCGAGGAGGCAAGAATTTACCGCTCCATAGAAGGGGAGCCAGAACCAACTGAGGAAGAGAGGCGAAAAAAGCGGGCAAGGGATTTTGAGCAGGAGCTAAAGCTCATCCGAGGAGGAAAAGAGCAGAGCGAGGAAGCTGAGAACTCTTCAGCTAATGATAAAGATGTAAATAAAAATTAACCCGGAATCATTTTTCTCAGTTCTTTCAGCTCCAAATCATTAGGCGCAATTTTTAATGCCCGGTTCAAAAGCGACTTAGCTTGAATCCAATCCTTTTCTAAAACCGCAATTTGGATTTTGAGCTTCAGTCCTTCTAAATGCCAAGGAGCGATTTTGAGCAGAAGCTCAAGTTCCAGTTTTGCCTTATTTATATTATTTTGCTCCAGGGCAATCTGGGCAAGGTAGAAATGAGGGAGAGGATTTTCTGGGTCAAGTTGTGAGGATTTTTTGAACTCTGATTCCGCCTGGTTTAGTTGTCCAATTTTTTTATAAAGCATCCCTAAATTAAAATGGGCGCCGGGATAACCACCAGCAATTTTTAAAGTGCCTTGAAGGAGTTTAAAAGCAAAATCATAATCCCCTTGCTTGATTTTCAAAACCGCAAGATTATTCATTGGCTCGGGATAGTTTGGGTCAAGAGTTAATGCCCAAATAAATTCTTTTTCTGCATTAAAAAACATATCCTTTGCCATTAAAGCTAATCCTCGCTGGTTATGCAAGACCTTTTCCATTGGCACTAATGGGACCGATTGGTTAAAATAACCTATTCGGTAGCGATAAATCTGGGATTGAGAAAAGCTGAGCAGAAATAGAAAGATGACTATTGACATAAAAACTATCCGCAGAGATAACTGATAAAATTTATTCAGAGCTTGAATTAGACCAAAAAGGAATAAAGCGAAAAACATTGTTGGGATATAAAGGAAGCGCAAAGCTAAGGCGGTAGGATAGGAAACAATATGCGAGAAGGGAAGCAATGCGAGAAACCAGAAAATAGCGAGTAGAGATAAATTATTTCTTTTTTTAAGTCCAATTGCGATAACAGTGAACGCAATCAGCCAGAAAATTCCCGAACCCAGAAAAAGCAGGAAAGAATAGTTTTCCGATGAAAATTTATGAGTGTAATGATAATCCGGATAAAGCGGATAAGGAACAAACTCAATTCTAAGATATTCTAAGAAAAGTCTGGTTATGACAAAAGGCTTTTGCCAAATGGGATGCTGTGCTAAAAAAAGTTCAGCCGGTAGAGGCGCTTCCCCTTTTAAAGCGCTCTTTCTCAAGAAAAGATAAATCCCCAGCGCTAATCCCATAAATATATATCCATAAAAATGTTTTTTAAGCTCATCTTTGAAAGCCTTTTTCCCGCTTTTCCAGAAATCATAGCCCAGAACTAAAAAGAATAGTATTACCCCGTTCTCTTTGGAAAATAATGCCAATAAAAAAGATAATCCCACGCCCAGATAAATTACTTTTTTAAAATTTTTATTTTTTCCTTCTGCGCTCAACCATAAAATCCAACCGGAGAGGACAAAAAAACTGGCTAATAATTCAGGTCTGCCTGGAATCCAGGCAACCCCCTCAATCAGCGCGGGATGAAGCGCAAAGATAAAACTTGCGCCTAAGGCTAAATCCGGAAACAAGTTTTTCATTAAATTATAAAAAAGAAAAATGTTGAAAAGATGAAAAAGCAAATTAAAAAGATGATAGCTCCAAGTGTTTTCATCAGAGATTTTCCAATTCCAGACATAACTTAAGTTCACCAGTGGTCGGTAATAAATCCCAGTTGCCTTTCCACCCCAGAAATGTTCGGTGAAAAATTCTCCCAGCTTCTCTGGATGCTGGATTTTAGGATTGTTCAAAATCAAAAGATATTCATCATTGATAAATTCCCCCTGGATGCTGGGGAGATAAACCGCGACCACCATCGCTACCAAAATCCCAAGCCAAATTCTCTCTTTCAGCTTCATTTAGCTTTAAGCTCCTTAATTATCTCCTCTATTATTTTATCCTCTGGCTTAAGTTTAAGATAAGATTTTAATAACTCAATTGCTCTCTCATCCCTCCCTTCCAGACTTTCTATCTTTGCCTCTAAGACCAAAATCTCTGGCAAATCCGGTCTTAAAAATTTTAATTTCTCAATTGCGGATTTTGCCTCCGGAATTCTCCGCAGTTTGATTAACGCGTCTGCTAAAGGAAGATAAGCATTGGCAAATTCTGGTCTCAAACTGACTGCGCTCTGGTAGCTCAAAATCGCTTGCGCAAGCTCGCCCTGGCTTCCAAAAATGTCTCCCATCACTAAATAAGAAAATGCAAACCCGCTATCCAGCCGAAGAGCTAATTGGACAAATCTCTGAGCGCTCTCCAAATCCTTTTTAGCTAAATTTACCCGAGCCAGTCCCAAAAAACCGCTGGCTCTCGTGGAAACCTTATTGGTCGCTTGAAGAAAATTAGCTTCTGCATTTTTAAAATCTCCTGCCTCCAGATAAGCGTTCCCAATATGAACATATTCATAACCACTCTGGTCAGAAAGTCTGGGCAGGGGAATAATGCTCAAGCTATAAACTGTTCCAGCAAAAATCAAAATTTTAAAGAATTCAGAATAGACTTTGGTTTTTAATGAGCAAAACATCCCCCAGAGTCCAGCCCCGGCACAAATCAAAAGCAAAGCCATAAATCCTAATCGGTATCTTGAGCTAATCAGGGTTAATACCAGAGCCAAGCCAAAAAAGCACAGGCTAAAAAAAATCAAGTTCAACTCTTTTGAGCGGGCTTTCGCGAAAAATAAACCAGCTAATCCTAAGCCAATCACGACTGCAGAATTGATTATGGCAAACCGAAGAAAAATCATCCTTTGCTGATAAAAGCTCGGGTCAAAACTGGCAATTATCTCCCGATTATCAAACAATAATTTGGTCTTTTTCACTAATAAGTTCAACCACACGCTGGGATTAGCCTTAACCTCTTGCCACCATTTTTGAAAATAAAAGTGATTTTGCAGAGAGAGCTTTTCAATTCCAGCTTCTATCACAGGCATTGATTGAATTCGGTCCCATTCCCCGCTGGGACGAAGATAAGGAGTCCCATTGGAGTTCGGATTGTTCCCTAAATAAAAGTTCATACCAAAATTATCCTGAAGCAAAATAAAATCTTTCCCAACAAAATAATTTTGATAGCTGATTGGCACAATCGGAAGAATTAGCCCCAAAAGAAAAATCACACTGACCACTGCGCCCCTTTTTATCCCTTCCTTTACCAAAAACCAGAGCATAAGCGCAGGCGCAAAGGCTAAAGAGAGGGGCCAGAAAATTCCGCTCAATCCAATGGAAAGCCCGGAAAAAAAGCTCAAACTTCTTCTAAATTTTTGAGTCATCAATCCCAGCAAAAGCCCAAGTAAAACCAAAAAAAGATTGAGAGTTGCTGGGAGGAGCCGAGCAGAGAAATAAACCATTGGAAAATAAAAACTGGCAAGAAAGGCGGAAAACAATGCTGGCTTTTCCCCGAAAATTCTTCTGGCTAAAAAAAATATCAATAGAACATTTCCAGTATCAATTAGGGCTTGAAGCAAGCGAGAAAAAAGATAGGAATTTTTGGTCAATTTATGTGTGGTTGCCAGAAAAAAAGCATAACCCGGACTGTGAATATGAACATAATCCCAGAGGAGATTTCCTCCTGCTATCTCTTTTGCCCAGCTATCATATTCCATCTCATCCAATTGAGGATGATAAAAGAATGAAAATTTTTTCATTTCCAGGCTGACGCCGATTCTCAAAATTAAACCCAGCAACAGAATCAATGCTAAAAGGACAATTCTCTTCATCCCTTTTATTTTACTTTATTAGCGATAGATAGGTAAAATGAAAAATAATTTTGCAGAAACCTGCAAACAAAAAGCTTTAGCTCAGTGGTGTCGCTTGAACCTGAGGCAAAAGCTCTATCTGAGTCTGCAATTTCCGATAAAGATAAGCCCAGGCAATCATCGTAATCGGCACCGTGAATAATAATCCTACTAAACATAAAAGAGTGCCTGCTATATTTACTAACAGACACAAAATTCCAAAAACAAATAAATCCCATTTATATCCCATCGTGATTTTACCGCTGGCTTTAAGCGCTTCTATTGCTCCCATTTTTTGGTCAATGACCAGATAGCCAAAAAACATATATTTTATTGCCCAGATAATTCCGGGAATAACCAACAAAATTGTTCCTCCCAAAATAATTAGCCCATAGAGAATAGATGAGAGAAGATATCTAAAAAATACCGGATACTGTCCGAACAGGTCTCCAAACTCTGGTTTCTGGGCATCCACAAATTTTAACCAGATTTTGAGTAATCCCATCTGTAAAAGGGTAGAAATAAAAATCCAACCCAGAAAAAAAGCTAAATACATAAGTCCTATAACTAATAAGAGAACAGTTGGGAAATTTTCTCCTGCTTTTTCTAAAAGCATACTAAAAAGATTTCCAATTAAATTTCCTAAAAAATTAACCGCACCTACAAACAAAAGCGCCCCGATAATAAATCCCAGATTATTTTTCAAAGTTTGCCAGCCAAAACTCAATGATTCATTGATTGGAATTTTCATTTTTAGCTCCTTCCTAAAAATTGATTATTGAAAAGTTTAAAATTCAGTTATTTTTAATTATGGAATAAATTTTAACTCAAAGCTTACGGTTCAGCCAAATTTAATTTTTAATTTAAGGAGGAAATGAAAATCAGCTCTTAACCTTTTTGATTTGGGATAGGGATAATGTTATATTTTTCTAACTTTAGAGCTAAAAAACTTAAGGAGGAAAAAATGAAAAAAAGATGGCTAAAGGGAATTATTTTAGGGCTGGGATTGGCTTTTTTATTTAACTCCTGTTTAAATTTCAGACCCGCTAAGACCATAGTTCGGGAGCCAGAGACCCCGGGAGAAAGCACGATTGAATATAAGGTTCCTTCTCCTCCAAGCCTTAATTTACTTTCCATCGCGGGTCCAATGTTGAGCTGGAGGGGTTTAGGAGGTAAGGTGAGCAAGGTTTGTGAAGGGGTATATTTAGCGCAATCTTTTGGCATTGCCAATATGGCAATGGTGGAGACCAATGAGGGATTGGTGATTATAGATTCACTTGAAAACCCAGAATCAGCCAAAGAGGTGATGGAGCGGTTTAGAAAAATTTCAGATAAACCCGTGAAGTATCTTATCTACACTCACGGGCACGGAGACCATACTCAAGGCTCAAGTGCGGTTTATGAACTCGGAGAGGAGGTGATTGCCAGCAAGAATTTCTTAAAATTTGTGAATTTTGAAACTAAGGAGATTGGAGATTATCTTCGCCGGGCAAGGGATACACAGAGCGGGAGAAGAGCGTTTGAGTATCAACGGGTAAAGCTTCCGATGAGTCCCAAAGATATTGTCCGCGCAGGGATTGGAACACCAGAAATAGTTATGCCCACTATCACTTTTGATGGCTATTATGAATTTGAGTTAGGCGGTGAAAAGTTTGAGCTGTTTGAGGCGCCAGGCGAGACCCCGGATACAATTTTTATCTGGCTTCCTAAAAAGCGCGTTCTTTTCTGCGGGGATGACTATTATATGTCCTTTCCCAATCTTTCCAGCCCGATGTTGGGTCCGAGACCGATTGCGGGATGGATTAGCTCTCTGGAAAAAGCGATTGTGCTTAAGCCCGCTTATCTTGTTCCCGGACATAGCGAGGCGATTATTGGTGAGGATAAAGTGAGGGAGGTGCTTACTAATTATCATGCTGGGGTAAAATCGGTTTATGACCAGACCATTGCTTGTATCAATCAGGGAAAAACCGTGGAAGAAGCGGTGCGAATAGTTAAACTGCCAGAAGATTTGGCAAAGCTTAAATATCTTCAAGAGTATTATGGTCGGGTTGACTGGTCGGTTCGGGGGATATATCAGGGTGCCATTGGTTGGTATGATGGTAATGGTGTGAATCTGGTTCCTCTACCCAGCTCTTATCGGGCAAAGGAGTTGGTAAAATTAGCAGGAGGAGCAGATAAAATTTTGGCTCGGGCAATTGAGCTTCAGAAAGCGGGTGAGGACCAGCTGGCGATAGAGCTTTGCGAGGTGGTGATTCAGGCAAATCCCAATGATAAGACCGCACATATTATTAAGGCGGTCTCTCTGGAAAAGATGGCGATGAATGCGGATAATCTGAATAAGTTAGGATTTTATCTTTCTGCTTCTCAAATGGAATTTCAGGCCGGGGGATATAAAGAGAGATAAAAAATTTATAGAAGCGATTTTTGCAAACTCTAAAAACTTGTGCTATATCCCTTGGATAGGGAAAATTAGCTTGACAAGAAAGAAGGGCAAGGTCTAATCTTGGGAAAGGGGAAATATGGTTGTGGATAGAATTCCTCCTCATAATTTAGAAGCGGAAAGAGCGGTTTTAGGAGCGATTTTATTTGAGCCAGGGGTGTTTGATTTGGTTTTGGAGATATTAAAGCCAGAGGACTTTTATTCTGAGGGTCATCGTCAGATTTATCAAGCGATGTTAGCGCTGGAGACTAAAGGCTCGCCCATAGATATCATTCATCTGACCGACTATCTGAAAAGTCAAGGTGCTTTGGAAAAGGTGGGGGGACCAGAAGTGATAGCGGGATTGGTTGATGGAGTGGCGAGTGCGGTCGGGGTGGAGCACTGGGCAAAGAAGGTGAGAGAAAAAGCGCTTCTTCGGAGAATTATATCAGAGGCTTCGGGGATTATAGAAGAGGCTTATGGGGAACCTGAGGAGTTGGAGAGCTTCTTAGATTTTGCGGAAGCAAGGTTCTTAGAAATTGCGACTGAGCGGGTAGAGAGGAAATATGTCTCTTTACCAGAACTTTTGACCAGCGGGATTAAATTTCTGGAGGAATTAGCCCAGAGAAAGGATATTACCGGAATAAGGAGCGGATATACAGACCTGGACAACCTGACCAATGGCTTTCAGCCTCAGGATTTGGTTATCATTGCAGGCAGACCCTCAATGGGAAAAAGTGCGTTAGCTTTGAACATTGCTCGGAATTCAGCTTTAGAATATGGCAAGACCGTGGCTTTTTTTAGTTTAGAGATGAGCAGGGAACAGTTATTGATTCGGCTGATTGCTTCTGAGGGGAAAATAGACCAGAACCTGCTCCGAACTGGTTTTATTCCCCGCAAGGAATGGGGAAAAATTATTTCCATTGCGGGAAAAATGAGTAAGGCGAAAATTTTTATAGATGATTCTTCAGACCTTTCAGTTCTGGATATAAAGAGCAGAGCGAGAAGGATAAAATCCGAGGCAGGCAAAATAGACCTGATTATTGTGGACTATCTTCAGATAGTTAGACCTTCTCATTCTGTAGGAAAGAGACGGGAGAGTAGGGAACAAGAGGTGAGTGAAATCAGCCGTTCTTTAAAAGCCTTAGCAAAAGAATTGAAGGTGCCGGTGATAGCTTTAAGTCAGCTTAATCGCCAGGTGGAGCATAGAGAGGACCATAAACCGGTGTTAGCGGATTTGAGAGAAAGTGGTGCTATAGAGCAGGATGCGGATGTGATAATTTTTGTTCATAGACCAGCCTTATACGGGAGTAGTAAAACCAGGTCTCGGAAAAAAGGCAAGCAAGACGAGCCAGAGGATTACAATGCCTATGCCCAAGGGGTGGGAGAAGAGGAGGAGATTTATGATGAGGGATTTTGTGAGCTTAAGATAGCCAAGCAAAGGAATGGTCCCACTGGCACGGTTGCGCTACAATTTTTTAAACAATGGGCAAGGTTTGAAAACAGAGAAGCAGGATATAACAAAGAGCAGATTCCAGAAATTCCCTGAATAAGGGCTGAATAAGTAAGATGAGTAGGAAAGCTCCCTATTTTTTGTTTTTTTTATATTTGATGGGTTTTATGTTTTTTCTTTCCTGCGGAGAAGGTGGATTTGAGCCAGGAACAATTTTCAATGCTTTTGAGACCTCGGTGGAGGAGAGGTTTAATGAGAGTGTTTCTGGAAAGACCAAGCCTTTAAATTCTCCGATCGTGAATGATGAGAATAATTTTGGCTTTCTCTGGATAACTGACCCTCATATCCGCACTGACCGAAGGGATTATTTTGGCAAGTTAGGGATGTTTGCGGATAGGAATAATGTTGGATTTATTGTTTGTTCTGGGGATTTAACTGATAGTGGCACTCGGGAGAACTTTAATTATGTGAATTATTTGGTGAGCGTGAATCTGACAGTGCCATTTTATTCTGCTTTAGGGAATCATGACCTTTATGGGGATGGCTGGGAGGTATTTAAGGAGCTGATTGGACCAAGCGTAGCCTCTTTTAGCCCTTATAGCGTAAACCAAGTTTCCAATTCTTTATTTATCTTTATTGACACTGCGGAGTGCGTGGTCGGAGAGGAGCAGATGGACTGGATAGAGTTTCAACTTAAGAATTCAAGTGCGAAGCATAAATTTATTCTTTCTCATTTTTGTCTTTATGATGGGGAGTTTGAGACCCCGACCATTCTTTGCGACCCAGATGAGCGGTATCGGCTTCTCAGCTTGCTCAAGAAGTATCAGGTGGATTACTTTCTTTGCGGTCATAAGCATTCTGCGGAAAAATATAATATCTATGGCACTTATCATATTCAAGGAGGGACTGCCAGCGCTTATAAATCCCCTTTAAATGATTCTGCTCAATTTTATTATTTTCAGATTCAAGGTGATTTAGTAAGTTTTGAAAAAATTTATTTTACAGAGCTGGATTATTGAGATAGAAGAAAAATAAATCAATGGATAAGATGGCGAGATTGATTTTAGGATTGGGTTTAAGCCTGCTTTTTTCCCTTTCCGGTCAGGCAGAATTTAACTATCAATTTCAAGGGATGGAGTATAATTTTTTATACCGCAATAGCTATGTACTGAATAATGCTTATATCACTACAGAGAGCGATTTTAGCCTCCATCCGGTCTGGCTGAATTTAGGAGCGGGGCTGGAGCTGGATTCCACCGAGGGGGGGTTAAGGCGTTATTTTATTGAGGAACGGTTAAAAATTAGTGAACGAAATTCAATAGTGGTTCGGCTCAATCATCTGGAATATCCGACTTGGGAGGTGGGCGTAAATTTTGTCAATTTATATTTTCAGCGAACTTTAAACCGCTTAAACTGGGCATTGGGCTTGAGTTATAGTGCGGTTAATCTTACAGATTATTCCAATCCGATTCGTTTTGAGCCATATTTAGACCAATATCGGCTGATTTATTCAGTGAGTTATGGTTTTAGCTTTTATCAAGATAAGTTAGAATTTCGCATTGGTGGGGAAAATTTCACCCGATTTGAAAATTATGGCTATGACCATTTAGGACCATTTTTTGAGCTGGACTGGCAGGCAACAAAGCAAGCCCGGGTTAAAGCAAAAATAGATTTACGAGTAGTTGGGATTGGCACTGGCTTGCCCACTTTGGAACGAGAGACCGTGATGTTGGGATTGGAATGGAGAAACCCGGCGAAACCCGAGGCAAAATAACTTTTTCCAAAAGCGGATTGGGCTGATTCACATTTCCTCAAGTGGGCTTGCGCCAAGTAATTTTAACCCCGTGGCAATTACCTCCCGAACCGAATCCACCAAGAGAAGTCTAGGGGGTTCAGTCTCGCCACTGCCCAGTACCCGATAGCGGTTATAAAATTGATTGAAAATACTGGTGAGTTCAAAAAGATAATTACAAATTACAAATGGCTCATATTCTTTTTTAGCCTGTTCCACTATCTCTGGGAACAGGACTAATTTTTTAATCAGGGCTTTGGTCTCTAGCTCAGAGAGAAGCGAGAAGTCCACTTTGATAGTTGGCATTTTTTTTGCTTTTCTTATAATTCCGCAGATTCGGGCATGGGTATATTGAAGATAAGGACCGGTCTCGCCATCAAAATTAAGAGCTTGCTCCCAGTCAAAAACCAGGTCTCGCTCCCGACGATTTTTAAAATCGTGAACTAAAAGTGCGCTAATACCGACCTGTTCTGCGAGCTGGTCTCTATCTATGTTTGGGCTTAATTTGCCCACTCGGATATTATCTTCAATTTTTTCCCTCGCCAGCTCTTTTGCCTCATCTAAAACCTCTTCCAGCAAAACCACCTCGCCTTTTCTGGTACTCAAGCCCTGAATATGACCGAACTTAATATGCTTGAGCCTGCTTACCCAGTCATATCCCATCTTCTTGAGCAAAATGAATAATTGCCGAAAGTGTAGCTCCTGAGGAATGCCCACCACATATAACATTTGTTCTGGCTGAAATTTCTCAAATCGGTAAATAGCAGAACACAGGTCTCGAGTGAGATATAAGGTGGCACCATCTGATTTCCGAATCAGCGCAGGAGGCAGTTCCTCTCCTAAGCGAACTATCTCAGCGTTATCTTCTCCCCTTTCCAGTAAATTTTTCTTTTTAAGTTCTTCCAGCACCCGAGAAAGCTGGTTGTTATAGAAACTTTCTCCCCAGTAATAATCAAACTCAATCCCTAACCTTTGATATACCCTCTTAAATTCTTCAAGGCTTAAACTCCGAAACCGCTCCCAGAGTTGATAGGCTTCTTTATCTCCTGCCTCTAACCTCCTAAACCATTCCCGAGCCTGTTTTTGCGCCTGCTGGTCTTCTTCTGCCTTACGATTGTAGTCAATATATAACTTTAAAAGATACTCAATCGGATTTTTTTTAAGTTCTGCTTCATTCGGCTTTTCCTGCCAGGCGCTTAATACCATTCCAAACTGAGTGCCCCAGTCCCCAAGATGATTTATGGAAATCACCTCATAGCCCAAAAATTTAAAAATTTTATAAAGGCTAAAACCAATAATGGTGGAGCGGAGATGCCCAATATGAAAAGGCTTGGCAATGTTAGGAGAAGAATAATCAATTAAAATCCGCTTTCCCATTCCCTCTTTGCTTGCCCCATATTGGTCCTGGTCTTGAAAAATTTTCTCAAGCACCTTTTGGCTGAAATCCGGTCTTTTAAAAAAGAAATTTAAGTAAGCGCCTTTAGCTTCTGCCCTTTCAAAGATAGTGTTTTTTAAATCCATCTCATTTGCCAGTTTTTGGGCAAGCTGGTTCGGATTTTTTTTCTGTAATTTAGCTAACTCAAAGCAAGGAAAAGCCAAATCGCCTAATTCCGCTTGGGGCGGAATTTCTAATAGAGATAAAATTTTCTCCTGGCTGAGACCAGTTTTTGAGGAGAGCATTTGAGCTAATTCTGATTTTATCTCTTTAAACATTATCTTTGCATATTATCTGATTCTGATTAACTTTCAACTTGATTTGTTGACTTTAGCTCATTTTTTTAATTAAGATATTGAAAATGGCGGTCTCCAATAAAAAAAAGAGATATATTCAGAGGCATTATCCAAAGCAAGATGTTAAGCAATTAGCCCAGAAGCTCGCGCTCAAAGAAAAAGAAGTGGAAGCGATTATTCAAGAACTGGGCTATGGGCAATTGCAGGAAAAAGATAAACCAGTTTCATTACAGAAATCTCTATCGTGGCAGTTAATGATTATAATAGGGATTATTGTCCTTAACTTTCTGGTCTATTTCCCAGCTTTGGAGGCAGGATTTGTATGCGATGATGATTCCTTAGTTTTGGACAATTCTTTAGTGGTGGGAGAAAAGCCTTTTTATAAAATTTTTACTACTGAATTTTGGTCTACTGCGGGAAGAAGGAGCCTTTTTTATAGACCATTGGTCACGCTCAGCTATTGGACAGATTATCAGCTTTATCATACCCAAGCCTTTGGCTATCATCTTTCCAATATCATTTTCCATATTTTTGCCTCAGTTTTATTGTTTTTATGTCTCTGGCGCTTAGGGCTTAATCGGTTTTTAGTTATCGCGACCAGTTTACTTTTCTCGCTTCATCCCGCTCATACCCAATCTGTGACCTGGATAGCAGGAAGAACTGACATTCTTGCGACTTTGTTCTTACTTTTATCTTTGTCCCTATATCTCTGGTCTAAAGAGAAACAAAATAAAGTCCGAGTCGGACTTACGCTATTAGCCCTGATTAGCTTTTTCTTATCTTTACTTTCAAAGGAAGTAGCTGCGGTTTTTCCTTTTCTACTAATCAGCCTGGATTATATTAAGAAACGCTCATTCAAAGCGCTTTTCCAGCCTTCTGCGCTTGGGGTTTATTTTAGTTATTTTCTGGTGATTGTGATTTATCTCTGGCTTCGGCAAGCGGTATTAGGATTTGCTATCGGCTATGAGCGGATGGAGCTTCGGATTTGGTACCCAGCGGACCAATATGATTTTTTCCCACTCATCACGGTATTTAAAATTTTTTATTACTACTTAAAGACCCTCTTCTATCCAGTTCATCTCTGCTTTGAATGTAAAATGCTTGCGTCTTTATCCTGGTTAGACCCGGTGGTCCTGCTCAGCATCCCGGTAGTGCTTTTTGCTCTGGGAGTTGCTATCTCTATTTTATTTAAGCCCACTTATCTTGGCTTAGGCATGCTCTGGTTTTTTATTGCGCTTTTGCCAGTTGCTAATCTCATTCCTGCCCAGGAGCTGGCGATGGAGCATTTTTTATATCTCCCCAGTGTTGGGTTTTGTATTTTTCTGGGAGCTATTTTTGAAAATGGAATTTTAAAACTTTCTGCAAGACCCAATTTGGCAAAAAAATTGGTAATTGGTTTATTGAGCCTGAATTTAATTTCTTACTTTGCCTTGACCATAATTCGGCATTCGGTTTATAAAGATGACATCGCACTCTGGAGGGACGCTATCCAGGGAGCGCCAAAGAAAAGCCGAGCACTCAGAAATTTAGGAAAAGAGACTTTTCTAATCGGAGATAAAAGCGATGCTCTGCGTTATTTTCTTTGGACAATAAAATATAATCCTCAGGATGCGGATGCGCATTATAACGCCGGAGTGGTTTATATGGAATTAGGCAAGAATGATGAGGCGATAAAAGAGTATCAAGCGGCTATTCAAATTGACCCCAAATTTGTAGAGGCTTATGTCAATTTAGGTTATATCTTTCAGCAAAAAGGAGATTTTCCGCGAGCGATTCAGAAATATCAGGATGCGCTCAAGGTTAAGCCCAATTTTTCCAGAGCGCTCCACAATTTGGGTAGGGTTTATCTAATGGTGGAAAATTGCCCTGGCGCCTGGCAGGTATTCAAACAGATGGGGCTAAATGCGCCCCAGGTTTTTGTCCAAGAGCTTGAGCAAAAATGTCCGAGATGATTTTTCATTAGCGGTTTTGGCAATTGACTATCTTGCTGATTTTAATAGTATGATTTAATAATGTCTGTATCAAATCGAAAAAAGAAATACATCCAAGCTCATTATCCCAGACGCTCTGTTAAAGAGCTCGCCAAAGCGCTTAATCTCAGCCCAGACCAGGTGGAACAGGTCCTGCAAGAATTAAGGTTAAAGCCAGAAAAAGCAATAGTTGGGGTAGAAACTGGAAAATCCGCTTCTCAGCTAAAGCTGGGTTTAAGCCTGGGAATTATTATTTTCTTAGCATTTTTAGTTTATCTCCCTGCTTTATCTGCGGGCTTCATCGCAGATGACCATAGTTTGATTTTGAAAAATCCGTTAGTGATTGGAAAAGACCCTATCTGGAAAAGTTTTACCAGCGAATACTGGTCAATCACTGGAAGAAAAAGCTCATTTTATAGACCGCTAACTACATTGAGTTATTGGCTGGATTATAAATTTTATCAGGAGAAATCCATTGGTTTTCATTTGACCAATATCCTTCTTCATATCTTTTGCTCGGGTTTGGTATTTTTATGCATTTATCAATGGTGCGGAAATTACTTTTTGGCTTTGATTACTGGCTTATCATTTGCCCTTCATCCTGCCCATACTCAATCCGTAAGCTGGATTTCAGGAAGGACGGATGTGTTGGCGACCTTTTTTATGCTGACCAGCTTTTATTTTTACCTGTTTTCAAAAATCAAGACCTCATCCGGTCGGTTTTTAATTCTCTCGGCTTTATTTTTCTTTTTCAGTTTGCTTTCAAAAGAACTGGCAATCGTGTTTCCGATTCTTATTATTCTTTTAGACCTTGCTCAAGAACGGAAGGTTAAACTTTTAATTCGTAAGCATATAAAATTTTACCTTAGCTTTTTCGTTGTTATTTGTTTTTACCTTTTGCTTCGCTACCTTGTTTTAGGAGAAATAGAAGCAGGCAGAAATAATTGGTTAAACTGGTATCCGGGACAGAAGCTGGATGTTTCCCGAGTTGCCACCATTTTTAAGGTGTATTGCTATTATCTTAAAACCTTACTTTATCCTATAAACCTTTGTTTTGAATCTAAATTAAGCCCCTCCAGCTTATGGTTAGACCCCAAATTGCTTTCTTCCTTGGTAATTATTCTGTTGGTTATCTTTTTCTCAGGATTTGCCTGGTTTCGGCTTCCTTATTTAGGCACTGGCTTATCTTGGTTCTTTGTTTCTCTTTTACCCGTCTCTCAGATTATAGCGTTGCCAGATTTGACAATGGAGCATTTTTTATATCTTCCCAGTATCGGTTTTTCAGTCGCGCTGGCAGTGATTGTGGAAAATGCTCATCAGTTTCTATCTAAAAAATTTGCTCCAAGTAAATTTTTAGCGCCCTTTTTATTGGGGATAATTATGATTTTTTATTCCGGTTTGACCTGGCAGAGAAATTTTATTTATCACAATGAACTCAGGCTTTGGGCGGATGTCAGCCTGAAAGCTCCGGAGAGAAAACACGGGGAAAAAAGAATTGCTCGGTCTTTTTATGAAAAAGGAGATAAGCGAACTGCGCTCAAACATTTTAGAAGGGCAATCATTGCTGATGCCAGAGATTATGAGGCGTATTTTTATGTTGGAAAAATTTTAGCTGAACTCGGAGAAACTCAAAAAGCGGTAGAGCATTATCAAACCGCGTTAAATATCAATCCTCACTTTTCCCCCGCTCTTCTTAATCTGGCAGAGCTATATCTTGATTTAATTCTTTGTGATGATGCCAAAAAGCTTTATCAACTGATGAAAGCTGATGCGCCTCCTGATTTTGCACAGAGATTAAATCAGAAATGTCCGCGCTAAATTTAAGCCAAAGCCAATCTCACTATATCCTAATTCCCAAGAAGGGATTAGATTGGGTAAGGTTTTTACAGAATGATAAATTTATATTATATTTTAGGTGAACTGCGGAAAAGGGAATAATTATAATTTTTCTAAAGAGCTTGGGATGAGAAATTTTTTTAAAAAAACCCTGTTTTCGGTTATAGCAATTTTAATTTTTTTTGTGATAGTCAATGAGATGATGCGCTGGGCCTGGCATCGGTGGGTTCAGGTGACGCTCACAAAGTTTGATAAAGAACTGGTCCATTCGTTAAAACCCAATGTTTCTGGTCAGATGGAAATATCTTATGGGTTTGGGGTCTGGAGGAATAAGAAGGCTTATTGGGGGGTATCTATAAACTCCCAAGGAATCCGTGCTTATCAGGACATCCCATTAAAAGCTGAAAATAATTTTCGGATTATCTGTCTTGGAGATTCAATCACTTTTGGTTTAGATGTTG
>Ga0123519_10004355_pt1 | contig 23016 bp, 17 predicted proteins | sample YelNatPaOPRAMG02_FD_87396 | JGI IMG/M metagenome (GOLD analysis project Ga0123519, IMG submission 87396) | Hot spring microbial communities from Yellowstone National Park - Yellowstone National Park OP-RAMG-02 (version 2) | ecosystem: Environmental > Aquatic > Thermal springs > Hot (42-90C) ...
CGCTTTTTTGGAATGGGCTAGGCACGAATGCCTGCCATGCACAAAGATTAGGTTAGGACAAAACTTGGTAGTATTCTAGCGAATTATGAGTGGTACCGCAAGCGGGAAAGAACTTACAAGATTGTTAGGATGCTTGGAGAGTGCGGAAAAATAATCTGGTATTGTGACAAAAGATTAGTTTCGGCTGAAAAAACCTTACGGATAACCAATTTTGATATCGAATAACTCGAAGTTGATCTCAATTTACATTTTTGATCTTATCGCTATTCTGTGTTTTGGCTTTATGTTGATGCTTTGCACCCCAGAGTGCGACTAAGATTGGATCAAATAGCGGACGCCCTACTACTCTTTAACCTTTACAAAGTTTTATCAGCTTGTTTGGTAACCGTTTCCTAGCAATAGTATTTAGAGAAATTTGCATAAATAATGATTGCAAAGTATGACCCGATTGCAAAGATAGCTACGGAAGAAGGAAAAATTCCTCGTTTCAACAAATCGCTTTTGTCCCATATCAACTGCTTGAGCTTGAAGATTTCCTTAATTGAATCACATGTTTATCAAAAAGTAAAATTTTGGTTTGTTTTTCAACAATCTTACGCGTTAACTTGACTTTAATAAAAATTAATGGTAAAATATTTGAAATAATGTGAATGCACATATGTGCATCTATAAGACAATTTGTAATATTATAGAATCTTAATTCTTATTGATTCCAATGGCTGAAGACCGAGATTCATTACTGAGATTAATAACGAAATTATATTACATGGACAATTTAGAGCAGAGTCAAATTGCTGAGATGGTAGGAATCTCGCGTTCGCAAATATCAAGGATGCTTAAAAAAGCCCGTGAAAAAGGAATTGTGCGTATTACCGTAGATGAATATAGCCACCGAGATAATGTATTAGAAAATGAATTAAAATGTATTTTTCCCCTAAATAACGTATTTGTAATAAAGGTTATTAAAAATCTAAATCCTGATGCTATTCGTAAAGAAGTAGGATATTTTGGGGCTCCACTTATTTCTGAATTGATAATATCTAATATTGTGATTGGAGTAGCGGGTGGGCGGTCAATCAGCGAATTAGTTAATTGTATGAATCCTGTTGCTGGAGCACAGGGAATTACAGTTGTACAGTTAATGGGAAATATTGGTCCTCAAATTAGTAACATTGATGCAATTGAATTAAGTCATAAATTAGCTAGAAAGTATTCGGGTTCTGTTTTTACCCTTAATGCACCTGCTCATGTACAGGACCCAAAATCGAGAGATGTTTTTTTAAATCATGAGCATATGCTTGCTATTTGGGAACTTTATAAAGTAATGCAAATTGCATTAGTTGGTATAGGCTCATTAAGTAATTCATCATTTATTGAACGAGGAATGTTAAATTTTCAAGATATTCAAATGCTAAAACAAAACTGTGCAGTTGGTGAGATTTGTGGACGCTTTTACAATGAAAATGGAGAAGAATGTTCAACGGAATATCGGGATAGGGTTATTAGTATTGGTCTACATGAATTACAGAGAACTCCTGAGGTGATTGGAATTGTCTCTCCAGGTCATGATAAAGTACAGGCTGTGTATACAGCTGCGAAAAATAAATTAATTAAATCTTTACTCATTGATGATATAGGTGCTGCTGAGTTAATAAAACTTGCTGAAAAGATTGCTTGATATTGAAATATAAAAATTATTATGATGAATATAAAAAGAGGTGAATATGGCTGATAAAAAGGAACCAATTGTTATCGGAGCTGATCATTATGGACTACCACTAAAAAATGTGATTCGTGATTATCTAATTTCGCTGGGTTTCAATGTGATTGATATGGGTGTTAATAATAATACACCTGTAGATTATCCTGATATAGGAGCAGCTGTAGCAGAAGAAGTGAGGAAAGGTAAATACGGCCGAGGAATACTAGTTTGTGGGACGGGAGCTGGAATGGCGATTGTTGCAAACAAAGTTCCTGGTGTTCGCGCGGTTTGCGTTATGGATCCTTATACTGCAGAAAGGGCTCGCGCAAGTAATAATGCACAAATTATAACGATGGGAAGCCAAATTGTTGGTCCAGAAGTCGCCAAAAAATTAATAGATATTTGGTTGGAAAGTGAATTCCAAGGTGGTCGGTCAGTGCCAAAGGTCGCAAAAATTGAACAATTAGACCAACAATTTCGCAAGATGGATTAATAAAATCTCTTAGGTGATATCTAAGGTCATAATATGAAATCTAATTCAGGACAATCGACATTAGTTAAACCAAAAATAAATGGAATCGTATTTGATCTCGATGGAACAATATATCTTGGAGACTCTGCTTTGCCAGGGGCGGTTGAAACAATCAAACATCTTCGGCTCAAAAATAAAAAAATATTATTTGTAAGCAATAAGCCATTACAACCCGCAAGTGAATATGCAGCCAAATTGACTAAAATTGGAATACCCGCAACCACATCGGATGTTATCACCTCAGCATTTGTTTTAGGTTATTACTTATCCCAAAATGAACCGGATTTAAATTTGTATGTTGTGGGTGAAGAGAGTCTCATAAAAGAATTGCGTAGTTATAACCTTAAAATTGTAAATGAAATGATTGATCAAGATCCAAGAGATGTAATAAATCCAGCTGGGATAGATGCGGTAGTTGTCTCATTCGATCGAACGCTTGATTATCGCAAATTAAATACAGCTTATCAAGCAATTCAATTAGGGGCACGTTTTTATGCAACCAATCAAGATAAAGTGTGTCCTATGCCAGGTGGCGCCATACCTGACGCGGGAGCAACGATAAAAGCATTGGAATATATAACAAGTAAACAAGTAGAGATGGTTGCGGGAAAACCGTCTGCTTTGATGATGAAAGTGGCTATGCAAAGAATGAACTTGCCACCATCGCAATGCCTAATGGTCGGTGATCGTTTAGAGACTGACATCAAAATGGGACAAGATGCGGGTATGTTTACCGCAGCAATTCTGACGGGAGTGAGCAAAATGGAAGACATAAAGAGATTGACTAAGAAGCCGGATTTTGTCTTAGAAAATCTCAATGAGTTATTGGATTTGATAGAGTAATGAGAAATAAAAAGTTACTCTTGGGCATTGATATAGGTACTTCTGTCATAAAGTCAACGATGTTAGACCTGGATGGTAATGAATTGTATTCTTCAACTAGAGAGGCAATAGTATTTCACCCCAAACCATCATGGGCGGAACAGGATATGATCCTTGTATGGGAAGCTGTTGTTTCTACGGTAAGTGAAATAATGGAAGTATTACAGGTAAAACCAGTGGATATTCTCGCATTAGGTATCACTGGTCAAGGCGATGGCACTTGGTTAATTGATACTAATAATTGTCCAATCTATCCCGCCATACTTTGGTCAGATGGACGTGCTATTGATTATGTAGTGTCTTTAGAAAAGGATGGATTAGCCAAAGAAATTTTCAATATAACAGGGACAGCACCAAATTGCAGCAATCAAGGTTTACAGCTAAAATGGCTGGTAGATCATGAACCCGAAATCATTCATAAAGCAAAAGCTGCTTTACGAGCAAAAGATTGGATATTTCTTTGTATGACGGGTATCGTATCTACAGATGAAAGTGATGCATCTCATACTTATTTTGATATAGTGAAAAGAGAATATGATGAGCGAATATTGGAAATTATTGGAATTAGATCTCTTCAACGATTAATTCCACCAGCTTTTCCATCTTATCAAAATGTTGGTAAATTATTACCAGATATAGCAAACCGCATTGGAATATTAAGTGGGACTCCGGTTGTTTCTGGTCCATTTGATGTTGCTGCCTCTACGCTAGGAATGGGAATAATACAGCCAGGAGAAGCTAGCTCGATTCTTGGTACTGCTGGTATTAATCAGTTAGTTCTTCAAGAACCGTCTTTTAATCCTCAATATGTAGGTTATAACATATGCCACGCCCTTTCCAATCGTTGGATAAGGTTATTACCTACGATGGCTTGTACATCAAATCTTGAATGGTTTATCAATGAGTTTTTTCATAACGAGATTACAAACTGGAAAAGCGAGGGTAAAAATAAGTGGTTAATGCTAGAAAATTATGCTTCTGAGATACCAATAGGTTCTTTTGGAGTTATGTATCACCCATACATAAATCCATCTGGGGAAAGATCTCCATTTATTCATCCAGGAGCACGTGCTCAGTTTATAGGATTAAATAGCAACCATAACCGCAAAATTATGTTACGGGCTGTTTATGAAGGAATAGTGTTATCGGCATTAGATTGCTTTAGCTATCTAATGCCAGATGTATCATCTTTAAAACTTGGTGGGGGGGGCTCGCAAAGCGAGCTATTAGCACAAATGTTTTCGGATGCTTTTGGGTGTTCAATTTCTATAATGGATGGAAAAGAATTTGGCGCAAAGGGAGCAGCTATCAATGCTGGTGTAGCAATTGGATTTTTCCGGGATTTTCCTGAGGCAGTTAATAAGATGGTACATTCGTCAAAGATTTACTTTCCAGATTTGAATCATACAACAATTTATAAAAATTTATTATCAATGTATCAAAAAATTTATCGAATTATGATCCCGGTTTGGGATCAACGACAAGAGTATTCTTCTTATATTTATGATAGAGGTTTCGTTCAGTGACAATAATAGCTGTATTTAGTGATGATTTTATACTACAAAGTATTTGGCAAAACGCGATAGTAAGGCATTTAAATAATATTTTACCAGAGTTAAATATTATTTATGGATATGAAGATTGGCCAGCTACACCACTTCAATTTGATAATGAATTAAAAGAATTTGTTGGAAATCAAAAAGATGTGGCAGAGTTAGTTGAGAATGCTGATGTGGTAATAACTCACGTAGCACCAATTCATCGAAAAACGATTGATCAAGCAAAAAACTTAAAAATCATTGGTTGTTGCCGTGGCGGACCAGTTAATGTAAATATAAATGCTGCCACTGACCGAGGAATTCCGGTAGTATACACTCCAGGAAGAAATGCTCAAGCTGTTGTAGAATTTACATTAGGATTAATTCTTAGTGAGTGCAAATCTATTTCTAGGGCACATACTGCTTTGTCAAGGGGTGTGTGGAGAGGTGATCTTTATCGATATGATAAAGCACCCCACGAACTTCAAGGAAGGACCATTGGGTTGATTGGTTTTGGTACCATCGCTCGAATGCTAGTACCTTATTTAAAACCATTTGAAATGAAGATACTCTCATATGATCCATATGTATCCGAAGATATTTTTAAAAGTTATGGTGTCATATCAACTGATTTCTATGATCTATTGAAAAATTCTGATATCGTTAGTATGCATGCTCGTGTTACTAAAGAAACTCTTGGAATGATGGGGAATAAAGAATTTAACACCATGAAGCAAGGGGCATTTTTTATAAACACTGCCAGAGGGGCATTGGTCGACTATGATGCTCTTTATCAAGTGCTGAAATCTGGTCATTTAGCAGGAGCAGGAATTGATACTTTTGGGATTGAACCACCGCCATTAAATTGGCCTTTATTGGATCTGGAAAATGTGACATTAACTCCACACATAGGAGGATCATCTCGAGAAACTGCGCATAGATCTGCAAATATGATAGCACGAGAAGTGTCAAATTTCTTTAAGGGCGAACCACTTCAATTTTGTATTAATCCTCAAGTCTTGGAAAAGAAGTGAGAATAAGTTATTCGTAGAGAATACAAAAGTAGCAATTAGGAGACAATTATATGAAAGAAATCCCAAATGAACCACGAGATTTTGTTGGTGTGAGTTTGAATAACGAAGATATTAGAGAAGAGCTTTGTGTTTATTCTGCTCGTTTAAAACAGCGAGGTCTTACATCAGCAACTGGTGGAAATATTAGTTACCGAGTTGGAGGTGATATGTATATATCTCCAACTGGTTGCGTCATGGATGAGTTAACCATAAATGATTGGGTAAAAGTAAATCTTGAAACGGGTGAAGTATACCCTCACCGTTATAAACCATCTTCGGAAGTAATTATGCATCGAGAGATTTATAGTGTTAGACCAGATATTAAATCTATAATGCATAGTCATCCTCCTTACATTATCGCACTATCATTACTTGGAATTGAGTTGATGCCAATTGGCTCTGAATCGCCATTCTCACTTGGCGAGCGTGTACCATTGATCCCATATGAAATTCCAACATCGCCATTATTAGCCCATGCAGTTGCAAAATATGCTAAGGATTTCAATGTGATGGTATTGGAGAATCATGGACTTGTAACGCTTGGCAAATCAAATCGTGAAGCATATAACAGAACTGAATTAGCTGAGGAAGTTGCAAAGATAATGAGTATTGCATATTCGATTGGAAGAGGAGAGCCACGGAAACCTTCTCATAAGGAGATTGAAGAATTCCGGGAATGGTATTTTAACCATAAACTTCCAGAATAAAATAAAAAATATTGAGTTTAAAATTTATGATGAAAGAATTATTATTAGGAATCGATATAGGAACAACCTCAACAAAGGCTGTTTTATTTAATTCCTATGGTGAAATTCTTGCGCAATCATTACATGAATATCAAACATCATATCCATATCCAGGTTGGGCTGAACAGAATCCAACTGATTGGTGGGATGCAGCGTGTAAGACAGTTCATCAAGTTATTGATTTAAGCAACCGTTCACCGTCAGAAATTGCAGCGCTTGGAGTTAGTTGTCAAGCACCAACGATGTTAGCAATTAATAACTCTGGTGAGCCATTGTATCCAGCGATGATTTGGATGGATAGGCGTTCAGAACCTCAATGCGGTTGGTTGGAAGAAAAGGTTGGGGCTGAGAAAATTATAAAAATAAATGGTGGACGTATTGATCCTTATTATTTAGCCTCGAAAATTTTGTGGTTTAAAGTAAATAAACCAGAGCTTTACAAACAAACTAAATGTTTCTTACAAGCAAATGGTTTTATTGTTTATAAACTAACTAATCGTATAAGTATGGATGTATCTCATGGACCATTAACTCAATTATTTAATAGTCGTGAACAAAACTGGTCAAATCAGCTGGTAGAAATAATGCAAATAGATCCAATGAAGTTACCTCCTGTATATCCTTGTGCAACAATTGTTGGGGAAGTGACTGAACGTGCTTCTGTTGATATTGGACTTGAGCCTGGTACACCAGTAGTAGCAGGTGCTGTTGATGGCGTTGCTGCTGCTCTGGAAGCGGGTGTGACAGAAGTCGGTGATGCAGCTGAGATGACAGGACAATCTACAGTTTTGTTAATATGTAATGATCAACCCTATCTTGATGATTTGTTAATTCCATTAATTCACGCTATACCTAATAAATATTTAGTGATAGGAGCGATGGTGTCAACTGGTGGGGCATTAAGATGGTTCCGTGATCAGTTAGGTGGTGTTGAAATTGAAGCTGCTAAATTAACAGGGTTAGATGCTTTTGATTTGTTAAGCATGGAAGCTAGAAATAGTTCAGTCGGTGCAAATTCATTAATTTTTTTGCCTTATATGTTTGGAGAACGCTCTCCGATTTGGGACAGTAGTGCAAGAGGAGTATATTTTGGTATTTCATTAGCAACACGCAAAGAGGATTTAATCAGAGCAATCATGGAAGGTTCAGCTTATGGCTTAAAGCATAATGTTGAAATTGCTGCATTATCTGGATTTTTTATCAATCAATTAATTTGTGTTGGGGGGGGGGCGAAAAGTGAAATATGGAATCAAATTAAAGCTGATGTATTAGGAAAACATATCAAAATCCCCAGCACAGCTACTGGGGCTCCCCTTGGTGATGCTATTTTAGCTGCGGTAGCCATAGATTTGTATTCGAATATTCCTGAAGCAGTAAACTCAATGGTTCATTTCTCGAAAGCGTATATTCCTGATCCCATGAATACAAAATTATATGAAAAATATTTTTCTATCTATAAAAATTTGTATAGTGATTTAAAAAAGGAATTTAAAAAATTAGCCGAGGTTGATAATGAGATCTCGTGAATATGAATCAGAATTCCTAAATAAAATTGTAATTGTCACAGGAGGGAATCGCGGCATTGGACGATCTATTGTTCTTTCTTTCGCTAAAAGGGGAGCGTCAGTTGTATTTTGTTACCGATCCAATGAAGAAAAAGCCTGTGAACTAATCGATTTGGTACAGAAACAAAAATTACCCGTTTATAATTTTCAAGCTGATTTAAGATTTAGTGACCAAGTAAAAAAATTAATAACAAGTACTATGGATCGATTTGGCAAAATTGATATTTTAATAAATAACGCAGGAAAATTTGATAAAAGACCCACCCAAGATATTTCAGACGATATTTGGGAAGAAATATTAAGAGTAAACTTGTATTCTGCATTTTATTGCTCAAGAGAAGTTTTACCCTACATGATTGCAGCTAAACAAGGAGTAATTATAAATATAGGGTCAATTGCTGGAAAACGTGGTTCAGCATTTCATGCTCATTATGCTGCAGCGAAGGGTGGTTTATTTGCTTTGACACGTTCACTTGCTAGGGAAGTTACCAAATATAACATAAGGGTAAATGCTATCTGTCCCGGAAGAGTGGACACTGATTTTTTGGCTGAGGAGAAGAAGTCTGAATTGGATCGTTGGAAAACAGATACCCCGATTCAGCGTTTAGCAGAACCGGAAGAGATTGCAGAAGTAGTGGTTTTCCTTGCGAGTCAGCGAGCATCTTATATTATTGGTGAAACAATTGACGTTGACGGTGGATTAACAATGGATTGAGGATAAATTTGCGCCTGAAAAAGCAAATAAATTTTTGAAAAGATTATGAGCTGACTTTGGCAAGGTTGTAAGGTGTAGTAAATATAGAAAGGAGGCAGTTATAAGAAAAATAACAATAATTCTAAATCCGAAATGAAATTTAAAAAAATTTTAGTAATGGAGGAGTATTCCAATGTCAAAAATAAATATTAAACTTATTGCTGCGCTGTTATTGGTCGTAATGCTTATTACAAGCTGTGCCCAACCAGCGCAACCACCTGTAAACACTGAGGCACCTACTCAGGAATCGGTGGTAACTCAGGCACCTGCTCAGGAATCGGTGGTAACCCAGGCACCTGCGGTTCAGCCAGCAGCCACAGAAGGCACTGCACCTACTACGGGAGGGTTTAATTGGAGAGCTCATGAAGGGGAATCTATTAAACTACTCTTAAATAAACATCCCTATCAAGAAGCATTGGTTGCTGAATTACCAGAATTTGAAAAATTGACCGGTATAAAAGTAACCTATGACATATTCCCTGAGCAAAATTATTTTGATAAAGTCACTATTGATCTCTCAGGTGGTCAAGGTGGTTATGATGTATTTATGACCGGTGCATATATGATTTGGCAATATGCACCTGCGGGGTGGATGGAACCTCTTGAGCCTTATATTAATGACCCAACAAAAACCAACCCCGATTATGATTTCAATGACATAATCGAAGGTTTACGTCAATCAGAGCGATGGAATTTGCAACCAGGTCCTGCAAATCTTGGCCAAGGTTCACAATACGCATTGCCTTGGGGTTGGGAAGCGAATGCTTACATGTATCGCTATGATATCTTCGAAAAAGATGGGCTCAAGCCACCAACATCTTTAGATGAGTTAGTAGAAGTATCTAAGAAAGCTAAGGAAATGAATCCTGGAATGTCAGGAATCATGGTTCGAGGTAGCAAGAACTGGGCAACTATTCATCCGGGATACATGACAATGTACTCTAGCTATGGGTGTAAAGATTACGACGAGAAGATGCACCCACAAATGAATTCTGATTGCGCAGTAGAAATGACAACGAAATGGATCGATATGATTAAAACAGCTGGGCCTGAAGCCTGGACAACTTATACATGGTATCAAGTTGGTTCTGACTTTGGTGCTGGGAAAACAGTTGCGATCTTTGATGCGGATATTTTGGGGCACTTCCAAAATGTTCCCGGAGGTTCATCTGTTTCCGGTAAAATCGCTTGGGCACCAGGCCCACGTGGTCCAAATGGTGAGTTGAAGACCAATATTTGGATATGGTCTTTAGCAATGAATGCTGCATCTAAACATAAAGATGCTGCTTGGTATTTCATGCAATGGGCTACGGGTAAGGATTTCCTACGCAAAGGCGCAATTACTTATACACTTGTCAACCCTGTTCGTACATCAATTATGAATGACCCAGAGTTCGTTAAACATATGGATATCTCGAAGAATTACCTGAACACTTTGAATGAGATTATTAAGGGAGACATGAAAATCCAGTTCACTCCCCAACCATTATTCTTTGAGACCACGACTGAATGGGCAGCAACATTGCAAGACATTTACAGTGGTGCGGATCCTAAGACTGCTCTAGATTCTCTGGTTGAGAAATTAACCGGTATGTTGAAACAAGCAGGCATATACCAAGAATAAACATATTATGATTAGGTTCTGGTAATTGCTAATAATTCTTCTCTCCTTTCCTAGTATGGTTTACTCCGGTGGCTGGTTTTTCCCAGCCACCGGATGAACCCCCTAAGTTGAAAACTAGCAAAGGTAATAGAGAACTCTTTAATAACTAGAAAGGATTTGTTTCTCATGTCTTCGGGAAATACGTCTGAACAAATAAATACTAAAATAGTACGTCCACCAATATTAGTACGGATGCGACCTTACCTTATTATTGCTCCTGCATTATTAATGTTGATTGGGATTCTTTATCCTTTTGGTATGGGGGTTTATTATTCTTTTACAAGTTATCGCTTGACCAGACCAGTTCCAACATTCATTGGATTAGGTAACTATATAGCGATGATAAAAGATCCAGGATTTTTGCATAGTACATATGTAACTTTCGCATATGCAATCGGAGCTACGGTAATCGAACTTACCCTTGGAATGATTGTTGCTTTACTGCTTGATCGGGAATCGCTTCTGTCAAAAATCTTACAAACAACATTGATATTTCCTATGATGATTGCTCCAGTAATAGGCACTCTATTGTGGAAATTAATGATGCAACCGAGTGTTGGGATATTAAAACCTGCTTTGGCTTTGATAGGTATTCATGGTGTTGAATGGGCTGCTGATCCAAAAACAGCGTTACCATCTGTTATATTGATAGATATATGGATATATACACCATTTGCAGCTTTATTGTTGCTTGCAGGCTTGAGAGCGTTACCTCGTGAACCATTTGAGGCAGCCAGAGTGGATGGTGCATCGTTATGGTTCACGCTTAGAAATTTAACTTTTCCTATGTTGACACCCATCATAATCATAGTAGTCCTCTTTAGATTTATGGATTCGCTAAAGATGTTTGATGTTATTTATGCCATGACTGGGGGTGGGCCAGGTGATACTTTAATGACATATCAACTTAAAGCGTATTACAACAGCTTTATGTATATGAATCTATCTGCGGGATTGCCTTATACAATAGTTTTGTGGGCAGTAATTTATTTTGTTAGCCAGCAATTGGTTAAATATTGGTCAAAAGCGCAACGGCGCGCTGCTGGATATAATTAATAACTGGAGGTTTAACATGCAAACCATAAGACGCCGATTCCGAAGTATTTTAGGGGATTTATTTCTTCTTTCTTACTTTTTATTTGCGCTGTTCCCAATCCTTTGGATGTTCTTAATTTCCTTCAAAAAAACTGAAGAATTATATACTACAACATTCTTCTTTCACCCTACAACAGAAAATTACCGTATCATAACAATTGGTGAGTCATATGTACAAGGAACTGGTACATTTCGACCAGATTTTCCAAAATATTTTTTGAATTCGATTATTCAGAGTTCAGCAGCTGTTCTAGTATCCCTTATTGTTGGTGTACCAGCTGCTTATGCATTTGCAAGATTTAAATTCAAGGGTAAAGAAGATTTAGCATTTACATTTCTTTCGTTTCGATTTGCTCCCGAATTTACAGTGCTAATTCCTCTAGCAATTTTATATAGGAAAATTGGGTTATACAATACCTATTATGGAATCATTTGGGTATTTCAACTCATCACATTACCATTATTAATATGGGTAATGAGAGGATATTTTGAAGATATTTCGCCAGAAATTGAACAAGCAGCTATGACCGACGGCTATTCCTGGTGGCAAGTATTTTGGAAAATTATGCTTCCTATTGTAAAACCAGGATTAGCAGCTTCTGCTTTGTTAGCGTTTGTTTTTGCTTGGAACAATTTTATTTTCCCACTCATTTTAGGTGGAGCTGAGGTTCAAACAGTCACTGTATCAGCTTTGTCTTTTCTATCCTCGGAGCAAGCTTATTACAATCGTATGGCAGCTGCTTGTGTGATTGCTTCAATACCTGAAATAGTATTAGCTTTAAGTATCCAAAGGTATTTGATTCGTGGGTTAAGCTTTGGAGCAGTAAAGGGTTAAAGGTGATGCTATGGCTAAAGTAAAACTTGAAAATATTACAAAAACTTTTGGGAATGTTGTTGCTGTTAATAATTTATCTCTAGAAATAGAAGATGGTGAATTTATGGTGTTGTTAGGCCCGTCAGGTGCTGGAAAAACAACAACTTTAAAATTAATTTCTGGAAATGAAACACCGGAAAAAGGGTTAATATATATTGGTAATCGTATAGTTAATCCTCTTGAACCCCAACAAAGAAATGTTGCGATGGCATTTGAATCTTATGCATTATATCCGCACTTCACAGTATACGAGAATTTGGCTTTTCCACTAAAAGCTCCGGGACGGAATTATTCCACTCAGCAAATTGACAATCGGGTCAAAGAAGTAGCTGAATTATTGAATATAACTCCTCTCCTTAGCAGAGCACCAGCTCACCTTTCAGGTGGGCAACGACAGCGTGTTTCATTAGGCCGTGCTTTAGTACGCGATCCAGATATTCTTCTTTTAGATGAACCAATTTCCCATCTAGATGCAAAACTACGGCATCGAATGAGGGCTGAATTCAAAGCAATAAGTTCAAGGATAAAAACAACTATTCTCTATGTAACACACGATTATTTGGAAGCAATGTCTTTGCCAGATCGTGTTGCTATCATCGATCATGGCACACTTCACCAAGTGGGTTCACCTGAAGATGTATTTAGAAGACCCGCAAATATATTTGTCGCTTCATTACTTGGGCAACCGAAAATTAATCTAATAAAATGTAGAATCTCTACTGAAGATGGGAAAATTTGTTTTACTGGCCTAAATGGAGGAGTAAGATTATTAACTAATGACTATATTCGCGATCGAGTACTTAAAACAAATTTAGATCATGTGATTATTGGTATTCGCCCATTCAATATGATTCCGGTGGATGAAGTACACGAGAATGAAACAATTATTTCTGGAAAAGTTTATGTGTACGAACGTTTGGGCACTAGAGGTATCCTTACCTTTTCGGTTGAAAACCAAAATTTCGATTTAATTACACCCATCAGCATGGATTTTAAAATTGATGCACCGGTAAATGTAAAAATAGACGTTAACGAAATTATGATATTTGACCCTACAACCGAAAAGAATATATTTATTGATTGAAAGGAATTAGCTTATGGCTGAACTACGTCTTGAGCATGTTTATAAAACATATAAGGGAAATGTTGAAGCGGTTATCGACTTAAATCTATCAGTGCGCGATGGTGAGTTTCTAGCTCTTTTAGGTCCATCGGGCTGTGGAAAGACATCAACATTACGAATGATAGTTGGATTGGAAGAAATCACAAAAGGGAAAATCTATATTGGGGAACGTGTGGTAAATAATTTGGAACCAAAAGATCGTAATGTGGCACTAGCATTTGAAACATATGCCTTATACCCTCCTCTGACTATTAGAGAAAACATATCATTTTGTTTGAGAGCAAAAAATATTTCAAGTGAAAAAATTGAACGAAAAGTTAATGATGTAGCCTCAATGCTAGGGATAGAAGATATTTTAGATCGAAAACCAGGCGAAATTGGGGGTGGACAAAAACAGAGGGTTTCATTGGCGCGTGCTTTAGTCCGTGATCCTGAAGTTCTTTTACTAGACGAACCTCTTTCCCATTTGGATGCTGCACAACGAGCACACATGAGAACAGAATTAAAACGGCTGCATGCCGAAATCAGGAGAACTACGATACTCGTAACTCATGATCAATTAGAAGCTGTTGCAATGGCAGAAAGAATCGCTGTTATGAATTTTGGCGTTTTACAGCAAGTTGGCACGTTTGATGAAGTATATCTTAATCCAGCTAATGAATTTGTAGCAGGATTTGTAGGTGAACCTCCTATGAATTTTCTTATTTGTGAACCAAAATCAGAAGGTGATGATCTCTTTCTCATTGGACTAGATGGTAGTTTTCGTTTGAAACTAATTCCAAAACTTAGGATGAAAGTCTTGGAAAAGAAGCCAAAAACAATTAAATTGGGTATTCGGCCTATTCACATAGAAATAAGTAAGACACCAGGCCAAAACGGTAAGTTAGAATTGCCTGCTAATGTTTTTACTTTTGAATTTCTAGGAGAAGAAGGACAAGTTGTAGCGAAAGTTGGACAGCAGGAAGTACTAGCCATGACGCCACCTTCAATGAGATTGACGATGAATGAAAATATCTGGCTGCAAATGCATACGGAATTTACATATCTTTTCGATGGAGAAACTGGAGTATCACTTTTATACTAGGAGGATACTACGAATTATAATAAATATCCCCCCATATATGTGTTATGTTTTGACGGAGGTACAGAAGGCATCCGAGCGGGAATCATTGATCAGGAAGGAAAATTATTATCTGTTGCCTCAGCTGAATATCCAACATATTTTCCCAAGCCTGGTTGGGCTGAACAAAAACCATCGGACTGGTGGTCAGCTTTTTTGAATGCAGCACGTTTATGTTTGGAAAAATCTTCTATTGATCTTAAGCAAATAAAAGCAATTAGCCTTGATGCGACTACTTGTACTATTGTACCATTAGGTAAAGATAAAGAACCTATTTATAACGCTTTATTATGGATGGATGTACGTGCCTCAAAACAAGCAGCCAAAATATTTGATAAAAAACATTTTGCATTGAATTATTCCTTGGCTGGTGTAAATGCAGAATGGATGCCGCCTAAAATGTTGTGGCTATTAGAAAATGAACCAGAAATTTATCAAAAAACTGAATATTTGGTCGAATACACAGATTGGTTAATTTATAAATTAACCGGGCAGCTGGTTCTAAACATTAATACAATCACTCAAAGATGGTTTTACAACAGTCGAAAAGGGGGATGGCCTAAAGATTTCTTTGATGAGATAGGATTAATTGGTATAACCAACAAATTTCCTCAAGATATCATTCCAGTAGGTGTTGAAGTAGGAAATATATTGCCTGAAATAGCAAAAATCCTTGGATTATCACCCGACATAAAAGTATTTCAAGGAGGTGGAGATGCATTTATTGGATTACTTGGATTAAATGTAACACAACCAGGAAAAATTGGTTTGATTACAGGATCCTCAAATGTAATTGGGGGATTTGTCGATCACGAGTTTCATGGTCAAGGAATATATGGGGCATTTCCTGACGCAGTTATTCCAGGATTATGGTTGATTGAGGGCGGTCAAGTTTCTACAGGATCCATTCTGGCATGGTTTAAGAGAAATTTTGCTAGAGATCTACCCTCTGAAATGGCTTACAAAATTCTAGATCAAGAAGCAGCTCAATTTCTACCCGGCTCGAATGGGATAATCACACTTGATTATTTTCAAGGAAATCGAACTCCATATACTGACTCAAAAGCTCGAGGAGCAATTTGGGGCTTATCATTAAATTCAACACGTGGTCAGATATTTCGTTCGCTTATGGAAGGTATTGCATTTGGCACAAAATTAATCCTAGATACTTTAGCAGTATATGGACACATAACAAATGAAATTAATGTATGTGGTGGAGCTACTCGAAGTGATTTGTTTATGCAGATATATGCCGATGTATGTAATATTCCAATCTCGGTAGTGAAAATCCAAGATGCGCCGTTATTAGGTGATGCGGTGGTTGCCTTGACTGGATTAGGTTTATATAAAGATTTTGATTGCGCCGCGCAATCTATGGTTGCTTTCTCTCGTAAGTTCGAACCAAATTTAGCAAATCATAAGCAATACGATTTTTACTATGATTTATATAAAAAAACCTATCAAAGTTTGCGTACATTAATGCACCAGAATGTTGAATATAATTTATAAATTCAATAATTATTATTAAATAATTCTCTTTTGAAATTTCAATTAGAAAAATTCCTAATTTATGAATATTTACGGAGGAATAATTGTGAAACAACATTTACCCTTTTTTATTGGAAAAGATGCTATTTCCTACTTTTTAGACTTTTGTCGAAAAAACCATTATAATCACTTTCAATTAGTAGCAGATCAAAATACATATAATGCTTTAGGTAATCAAGTTGAATCAGCATTGAAATCTAATGGATTTGATGTAAGGACCATTCTATTAAAGGGAAAAGAAATTATTGCAGATGAAAATTATTTAATGAAAGTATTTCTACAATTAGATAATCAGGAACGAGTGTTTCTTGCTGTAGGCTCCGGAACAATTACAGATATCACCCGTTTTACTAGCCATCGAACGAGAAATATTTTTATTTCATTGCCAACGGCTCCTTCAGTGGATGGATTTACTTCAATAGGAGCTCCATTAGTCATAGGTGGATTAAAGCAAACCTATATTTGCCAATCTCCTACAGCCCTTTTCGGAGATATTTCGACACTTATAAATGCACCTAAACCTTTGATTGCCGCTGGTTTAGGAGATCTTCTTGGGAAATTATTATCCGCTGCTGATTTTAAACTGGGACATATCTTATTTGATGAACCATTTGATAATGAAATTTATGAGAGAACAAGGAATACTGCTTTAACTTGTGTTGAAAATTTAAGTAAAATTCGTGAGGGTGATGAGGATGGTATTAAATTACTTATGGAGGGATTAATCGAATCGGGTTTTTGTATGCTAGATTTTGGAAATTCAAATCCCGCATCAGGAGCAGAACATCATATCTCTCATTTTTGGGAAATGAAATTACTTCGAGAAGGTAGACCAGCAGTTTTACATGGTGCAAAGGTTGGTGTTGCCTCAATTATCTCTGCACGTTGGTATGAACAATTAAGCAACATAACTAAAAAGCAGGTAAAGAGATTATTGGAAAATAAAATAATGCCAGATCCTAATAAAATTGAAGCTCAACTAAAAAGAGTCTTTGGAAGTATTTCGGAACAAATAATTAATGAACAACGTATGTTTATTCGAATGTCAGAAGAAGAATTTTTTACATTAAAAGAAAAAGTAGTATCAAATTGGGATTTAATACAGGATATTGCAAGACAATTACCACCATCGGAGACTATTGAAAGATGGCTAAAAGAAAATAATGCACCGATAACCGGTTTTGATTTAGGCTTATCAGAGAAAGAGATATTACTTGGCATAAAATATGGGCATTATTTACGTAAACGATTTACTATTAATAAGCTAAGACTATTATTAAATATCCCTGATATCGTTAAATAATAAGTGGAAATTATTAATAATTGCCTTAGTCCTTTTATATATAAAATTAAGATATAAAATAATGAAAAAAATACAAACAGAGATATTGATCATCGGTGGTGGTGCAACTGGTACTGGAATTGTACGTGATGCAGCTATGAGGGGTTTTAAAACAATTCTGGTAGAAATGGGGGATCTTGCAACCGGTACAACTGGGCGATATCATGGATTATTGCATAGTGGGGGACGTTATGTTATTAAAGATCCTCAAGCCGCAAAAGAATGTATTGAAGAAAATAGAATATTACGGCGAATTATGTCCCATTGTTTAGAGGATACAGGAGGTATGTTTGTAGTTACACCATGGGATGATCCTTCTTATGCTGAGAAATTTTTAAATGGATGTAAAACTGTTGGTATTCCGGTAGAAGAAATTTCGATCAACCAAATGCTACGTGAAGAACCTTTATTGAATCCAATGATCTCAAGGTGTTTTTATGTTCCAGATGGCTCAGCTGATTCTTGGCTAGCAGCTTTAAGTAATTGTGAATCGGCAATTCAATACGGAGGAGAAATATATACCTACTTTCGTGTATTACACCTGATAGAAAATAAAAATAATATCGTAGGTGCAATGTGCATTGATTTAGCTAAAGACGAAAAGGTAGAGATTATTGCAGATATGACAATAAACGCGGCGGGAGCATGGGCAGGAAAAATAACCGCTTCGGTAGGTATTGAAGTCCCGGTAATTCCTGGAAAAGGAACAATGATAGCAACAAATCATCGTATAGTTAATACTGTTATCAATCGTTGTAAATTACCTTCAGATGGGGATATCCTTGTGCCAGCTCATACAGTCTCAGTTATGGGAACAACGGATATTAAAGTTTCCGATCCAGATCACTATTCTATCGAACCGAAGGAAATTCAACTTCTATTAGATGAAGGTGATAAATTAATTCCTGGTTTTAAAAAGATGCGAATATTAAGAGCATGGGCGGGTGTTCGTCCCCTTTATCAAGAAGATGTTCCTTTTGTAACGTTGGATGATACACGCGATATTTCCCGATCCTTTGTTTTATTAGATCATGAAAAGAGAGACGGCAAAAATGGGCTAATTACAATTACTGGTGGAAAATGGACAACTTATCGGAAAATGGCACAATTGAGTGTGGATCTGGCTTGTTTAAAATTAGGTGTTCAACGACCCTGCCGGACGCATGTAGAGCCATTACCAAAAGCAAAAAATAAAAAGACTCAACATTTAGGTCATAGATTAGGGAAGATTGAGAAAGATAAGCTTTATGGAAGGTTAATTTGTGAATGTGAACTTGCAACTTATGATGACGTGATGAATTCAATATTGAAGAATGACATAAAATCAATTGACGATGTACGACGTGATGTTAGATTAGGTATGGGACCTTGCCAAGGGGGTTTTTGCACATTTAGGATAACGGGTCTATTACATAAATTTAAAAAACAGCCTATAAATATCATAAATACGAGTATGCTTAATTTTCTTGACGAACGTTGGAAAGGTGTAAAGCCAATTCTTTGGGGACAACAAGCAAAACAAGAACGATTAAATGAATTGATTTATAAAATCATATTGAATACCGATCACCTTATATTTCATGATGACGAAACTTTTGCATCGATTCCTTACACTCAACCTACAGAAGAATTTACTGTAAAGCAAAAAGCTCGAAGTATTGAAATAAATCAGGAGAAAAATCAACCGATTCAAATAAGGACTGATGAAGACGTATTGATAATAGGAGCAGGTTTAGCTGGTTTGATGTGTGCCTATCAATTAGTTGAAGCAGCGGTAAATACTAAAATTATCACTAAAGGCTGGGGAGCAACTTATTGGTCAACAGGGTGTATTGATGTTGTTGGATATGATAAAAATGATAGAAGTAGACCAGTTAATTCTCCTGAAAAAGCTATCTCAGAAATGATAAAAACACAACCGAATCATCCATATGCATTAGTTGGTTTAGAGATTATTACAGAAGCTTTAGAGGCATTCAAAAAACTATGTGCCAGGGCAAATTATCCCATATATGGAACTTTAGAAAATAATTGGCTTTTGCCAACCGCAATTGGGTCCATACGTCCGACTTGCCTTGCGCCAGAATCTATGATTGCGGGTGATTTAAAAAATCATGAAGATCCCATGTTATTAATCGGTTTTGAAAATTATCATGATTTCTTTCCTGAATTAGTAGCAACAAACCTTCGTTCTTATGGTTTTCGCGCAGAAAGTTTATCAATTGATTTAATTTCTTTACATCAAAGGCGATACATTAATTCATTAATCTTATCCGATTTGTTTTCAGATCCGACATTTCGAGAAGAAGTGGCTAATGCAATTAGACCTTATATCGGAAAAGCTAAACGTATAGGTTTCCCCGCAGTGATAGGCTTACTGAATTCGTTAGAAGCCAAAAAAGATTTAGAAAATAGAATAGGAATACCAATTTTTGAAATACCAGTAATCCCCCCCTCCATACCAGGTATACGGCTTCAACAAATTATTTTGCAGAAAATCCTAGAAAATGGTGGTGAAGTGATTAATGGAGTGGAAGTTGTTTCTAGCTCTATTAAAGATCAAACTATAAAAAGCGTAATTAGTTTAGCAGCATCTCGAAACAATAATCATTATGCAAAAAATTTTGTTCTTGCGACAGGAGGAATATTAGGTGGAGGTTTTCATTTAGATTATGAAGACGGACTTCATGAAATAATCTTTGACTTACCAATAATATTTCCTCAATCTATCAATGATTGGTATGGTGAACGATTTTTATCGGTTAGTGGTCATCCAATATTTAGCTGTGGTATCAATGCTAATAAAGAATTAAAACCCATTAATAAAAATGGAGAGCCAATTTATAAAAATCTCTTTGTTGCTGGTAATTTGTTCAATGATTATGATGGTATTACCGAACGTTCTTTTGAAGGTGTTGCTTTAGTTACAGGTTATTGTGTGGCAAAACAGTTATCCAAAATATTAGGTTAATAAAAATATTTTTTACAAATAAAAAATATGAATGAGACAAAACAATGAACGATTTTGAACATTATTCTATTGAGATGTCATTAGATCAATGTATAAAATGTAATATTTGTGTTTCGGTATGTCCGGTTACAAAAGTTATTGATCTATTTCCTGGCCCAAAATATGAAGCTCCACAAGGTGGAAGATTTCGGCAGCCAAATCAGTCAACTCCTGACATATCCATAGATTATTGTACAGGTTGTCGTGTATGTAATATGGCATGCCCAAATGGGGTAAAGATTGCAGAAATGAATGCTCGAGTTCGAGCAACAATGGTAGAACAAGGAAAAATTGATCCTATTAAAAGGTTTAGAAATAATTTAATAGCACGTTCCGAAATCTTGGGTAAAATTGCTCATCCTGTGGCACCATTTGCTAATGCGCTTCTTGGTTTTCATCCAATTCGAATAGTTGCAGAGAAAACAATTGGAATAGCCAGAAAAGCGCCATTACCAAAATTTTCAAACGAAAAGTTCACGACTTGGTTTACCAATCATTTACGACCGGAGAAACTTGAAAGTAAAGTTATATACTTTCATGGTTGTTCAACTGAATATTATGAACCCTGGGTTGGAAAAGCAGCTGTCCGTGTTTTAGAAAAGAATGGTATTGAGGTGATAGTTCCGCCTCAAAATTGTTGTGGTTTGCCATTACTTTCAAACGGTGAATTCCCTGCAGCCAGAAAATATCATCAGAGTAATGTTGAAAATCTTGTTAACTATGCACGTCAAGGAATACCAATTGTTGGGACATCAACCAGTTGCACATTAACTTTGAAAGAGGAAGCTCCTGAATTATTAAATATGCATGACGAGGAAACATCTTTAGTAGCCAGATGGACTTATGATTTGAATGAGTTTTTACTAATGCTATTTCAAAAAGGTGTTTTAAATACTCAATTTCGACCGATTCCTTTGACTTTGGTTTATCATATTCCTTGTCAATATCGAGCTCATCGAATTGGTAAGCCAGGAATAGAAATATTAAAATTAATCCCTGAGTTAAAAGTGCTCGAAAGCCATGCTGATTGTTGTGGTATTGCGGGAACTTATGGATACAAAGTAGAAAAATATGATATTTCAATGCAAATTGGGAAGCCGCTTTTTGATTTTGTAGATAATGCGAATGTACCTCTTGTTATTTGTGATAGTGAAACATGCAGATGGCAAATTACAAATGCTACTAAATTACCAGTTATCCACCCTATTGAGTTAATTGCTGCAGCGTATAATTTAGAAATAGAAGGGGTATTGGGAAAAATAATCAATGAACTAAACTAATAAAAAAATAATTCAGAAATAACTAGCATGTATTTGTAAATTGGTTTTTATTAGTAATTTAACCTAATTGGTGTAATACATCACATTGCGTGAGGAGTATTTCATGAAAGATAAATTTTCCATTGGAATTGATTTTGGGACCGAATCCGGTAGAGTCGTGATTGTTGACGTAAAAAATGGGAATGAAGTCTCCTCACAAATTTATAAATATCAAAATGGAGTTATTAGAAATAAATTACCAAACACCAATATTTACCTTGAGCCAGATTGGGCTCTCCAAGATCCAAAGGACTATCTCAATGTATTAAAATATGCTGTCCCAGAAGCATTGGTACAAGGTGGTATTAATCCGAAAGATATCATTGGAATAGGTATAGATTTTACTTCATCAACATTACTCCCTGTAAGGGTAGATGGCACACCATTGTGTTTTCTTCCAGAATGGAAGGATCATCCTCACGCATGGGTTAAATTGTGGAATCATCATGCCGCACAAGCTGAAGCAAATATGATTAATGAAATTGTTCGAAATATCGATATCGCTTTACTTAATAGGTATGGTGGCAAGATTAATTCAGAATGGTTTTTTCCAAAATTATTGCAAATTTTAAATGAGGATCCCTCGTTATATACTGCAGCCGACAGAATAATTGAAGCTGGAGATTGGATAGTCTGGCAAATGACTGGTATTGAAACAAGGAACGATTGTGCAGCTGGTTATAAAGCATTTTATTCAAAAAGAAAAGGGTTCCCTCAAAGTGAATTCTTTGCAAAATTACATCCAAGACTTGAAGATGTTATAGATCAAAAAATGATCAGAAAAATAACGCCTCATTGGCATCAAGCTGGTACATTATCAGAAAAATTTGCTAAGTGGATGGGTCTCCCCCCTGGGATCCCGGTTGCTGCCGCAAATGTAGATGCTCATTCTGCTGTTTTAGGAGCTGGTGTATCTAGACCGAACATAATGGTGATAATTATGGGGACCAGTAATTGCCATATGATAATGAGCAAGAATGAGTATATCGTGCCGGGAATTTGTGGTTGTGTGGAAGATGGGATACTTCCAGGTTTTTTTGGGTATGAGGCAGGACAACCATGCGTTGGTGATTTATTTGCTTGGTTTATTGAAAATCAAGTTCCCGAAAAATATACTAAGGAAGCAAAAG
>Ga0123519_10004359_pt1 | contig 23012 bp, 20 predicted proteins | sample YelNatPaOPRAMG02_FD_87396 | JGI IMG/M metagenome (GOLD analysis project Ga0123519, IMG submission 87396) | Hot spring microbial communities from Yellowstone National Park - Yellowstone National Park OP-RAMG-02 (version 2) | ecosystem: Environmental > Aquatic > Thermal springs > Hot (42-90C) ...
AGGAGAACCGTGGGGTGAGATAGAAATTCTCACGGGCAAGAAGATGAAACCCAATCCGGCTAAGGAAAAGACCATCCTCATCGGACAGTGCATGGTGAGGGCTAACCAAACCCATCCCAATATAAAGGAGGCTATCCCCGTTGGAGGATGCCCACCCGATCTGAAAGAAGCCTATCAAGCACTCCGAAAGGCAGGGATTGACGTGAGCCCCCATTTTTTCGAGAATATGGATATGGCAGCCTCCTATTTTATGAAAAGATATGAAGGAAGGCCTGAATTTGAAGAATCTTTCTTCAGGGTCCTTTGAACTATATTCCATTCCCTAAGAGGAGTAAAACCTATGCGCAATGAAACCCTTCTTACTTATTTCCATAGGCATGTCAAAGAACGCCCCCATAAAGTGGCCTTAAGAGAGAAAGAGTATGGAATCTGGAGAGACATTACCTGGGCGGAGTATGGAGAAAAGGTGAGACAGGTGGCTATGGGTCTCATCAGCATGGGTCTTAAAAAAGGGGAACCCGTATGTATCATTAGCGAAAATCGTCCGGAGTGGGTCTATGCGGACTTTGGAATTATGTCCGCCGGAGGGGTGACCACAGGAATCTATACGACGAATGCAGCGGAACAGTGTGGCTATATCGTGCAGAACTCTCAATCCAGATTCTACATTGCAGAGAATGAGGAACAATTCGATAAAACCCTTAAATTCAGAAAGGAGACCCCCCATCTTGAAAAAGTGATTGTCATTGAGATGGAAGGATTAAAAAGATTCCGGGATCCTCTACTCATGAGTTTTGAAGATCTCTTAAAACTTGGGAAAGAATATGACCAAAAAAATCCTGGCCTCTTTGAACAGCGGCTAAGTGAAGTGACTCCTGAGGATCTGGCCGTCCTCATCTACACCTCTGGAACTACCGGTCCTCCAAAAGGAGCCATGCTAACCCACCGGAATCTCGTCTTCATGAGCGAGGCCATGGTCGCCGTCAATCCCATTCAAGAAGGAGACGAAACCCTCTCCTACCTTCCTCTCTGTCATATTTTTGAACAACTCTTTACCGTCCTCATCAATGCCCGGTATGGGACCACGGTGAATTTCATCGAGAATACCGATACGGTCATGGATAATATGAAAGAGATCTCACCGACTGTCACCTATGGCGTCCCTCGAATCTGGGAAAAGTATGCCTCTGGGATTATGATTCGAATGTCTGATGCCACCTGGTTTAAACGAACGGTCTTTAAGCTCTGTATGGGAATCGGGATGAAATATGCCGATTTGAAACTGAATTTCAAACCCATCCCTCTCTATTTAAAAGCGGCTTACTTAGGGGCTTATTGGGCCGTCTTTCGGAAACTTAAAGAGAGGCTGGGATTTGATCGAGTTCGCATCGCTTACTCGGGTGCAGCCCCCATCTCCCCTGAAGTTTTAAAATTCTTTAATGCCATCGGACTTCCTTTAGTAGAAGGATACGGTCAGACCGAGGGAACGGGAGTCACCACGGTCAGCCGAAAGGGCTACTATAAGATTGGAAGGGTGGGGCCTCCCCTTCCTGGAGTGGAAGTAAAGATTGCCTCCGATGGAGAGATCCTGGTCCGGGGGGAAGGGGTCTTCAAAGGCTATTTCAGAAACCCGGAGGCCACGGCGGAAACTCTCAAAGACGGATGGCTTCATTCCGGGGACGTCGGCGAACTGGATGAAGATGGGTTTCTAAAGATTACGGACCGGAAAAAAGACTTGATCATCACGGCCGGAGGGAAAAACATCGCCCCTCAAAATATTGAAAATCAATTGAAGTTTAGCCCCTATATCAATGATGCGATTGTCATTGGAGATCGGAGAAAATACCTGGTCGCTTTAATCGCCATTGATGAAGAGAATGTGATCAAGTATGCCCAGGACCATAAAATCCAGTTTGGAACCTATGCCAGTTTAACCCAAGCCCCGGAGATTCAACAGCTCATCCAGAAAGAAATCGACAAAGTGAATCGGGGATTGGCTCAGGTCGAACAGATTAAAAAATTTACCATCATCCCCAAGAAGCTTTATGAGGAAGACGGGGAGGTCACACCCACGATGAAAGTTAAACGAAAATACATCAACGAAGCCTATAAGGATATCATCGAAGCCATGTATAAGAGTGGTTAAGGGAGGAGGGATGATGAATCAGCGCCAGCGTTTTTTCCGTTTCCATCTCTGATAGCCTTTGACCGATTCCTCCGATCGAATCCCAAGATAGAATTCCCTTACATCCTCATCCTGTAAAAGATAGTTTGGCGTATTGGCAGCTACAATCCTGCCGTTTTCAAGAATAAAGGCATAATCCGAAATCTTTAGGGCCATTTTGGCGTTCTGCTCGACGAGAAGAATGGTCGTTCCTTCCTCATTGATCGATTTAATGATTCTAAAGATCTCTTGAACCAAGATAGGAGAAAGACCCAGAGAAGGTTCATCCATCATCAAAAGTTTGGGCCGTGCCATGAGGGCCCTTCCAATAGCAAGCATCTGCTGTTCGCCTCCGCTCAAGGTACCGGCCCATTGATTCTTCCTCTGACTGAGAACAGGAAAATGGGTGACGACCCGTTGGTAATCTTCTTGGATGCCTTTTTTATCCCTCCGGGTATAGGCCCCCATTCTTAAGTTTTCTTCCACACTCAATTCAGGGAAGACCTCTCTGCCCTCTGGAACATAGGCAATCCCTAAATGGACAATCTCCTCAGCCTCCTTCCCATCAATCCTCTTTCCCATAAATTCTATCGTTCCCTTATCGGGTTGATCCTCCAAGAGTCCCATGATGGTCTTAAGGATGGTGGTTTTCCCTGCGCCATTTGCACCCAGGATCGCCACGATCTGCCCTTCCTTGACCTCCAGAGAAACCCCTCTTATGGCCATGATCAATCCATAAAAGGTCTCAATATTTTTAACTTTAAGCAACCTTCTCCTCCTCCCCCAGATAGGCCTTAAGAACTTCAGGATGCCTCTGGATCTCCTCGGGTAATCCTTCGGCAATCTTCTCCCCATAATTTAAAGCCAGGATCCTGTCCGAGATATCCATGATGAGATTCATATCGTGCTCCACCAGAATCACCGTAATCCCGAGATCATCCCGAATGTCCTGAATGGAAAACATGAGATCTCCTTTCTCTTCCATATTCATTCCTGCGGAGGGCTCGTCCAGAAGAATAAGCTCTGGTTCTAAGGCAAGGGCCCGACCTAACTCGACCAGTTTTCGGGTTCCATAAGGAAGGTTGACGACGAAATGATTTCTGGCGGATTGAAGTTCTAAAAAATCGATGATCTCCTCTACTTTCCTTCGATGGGCAATCTCTTCCTTGGCTGCCTTTGAATTTTTATAGATAAACGTAGCCCCTCGCCAAACCCCGGTCTTCATATGGAGATGACGGCCCAGCATGAGATTGTCCATCGTTGTCATATGGGAGAAGAGTTCGATATTCTGAAAGGTTCTCGCAATCCCCTTCCTGGCAACCTGATAGGGCTTCAGATAGGTAATCTCTTCTCCTTTAAAGAAGATTTTTCCGGCGTCAGGTCTATAGATTCCGGTGATGCAATTAAAGATCGTTGTCTTGCCAGCTCCGTTGGGACCAATGATAGAATAGATCATGCCCTTTTCAACCTCAAAACTGACCTGGTTGAGGGCCTTGATTCCACCGAAGGAGATGCTTAATTGTTCGATTTTAAGAATCGAAGACATAGAAATCGGATGCCAAGGATGCTTAGTCAACCAAGGCCTCTCCCAAACGAGGAAGATTGAAATAGTGAAATATTGGATAGAAAAAATGGTCTAACTCTTTATTCCACTATTTCATCTTCCCCATTCAGGAACGGCTTCATTTAGTAATCTGGATCCAATCGGTCAGCCTTTCGACACTTCCATCTGCTCTGACTTTCCCGTAAAACACATGTTTTCCACCTTGTCGATCCATCGGGGTTTTAGGGGGTCCATAGGTGATTGGAGGCCCAATCCCCTGCCAGTTCTTCAATGTCTCCATGGCTTTGACCCAAGTCTCCGGAGTTAAATTCCTTCCTGCCCTCCTCACCCCCTCAAAGAAGGGCTCAGCAAAGATGATCCCTGCATAATAGAAAACTCCCCATCGCTCTTGAGGGGCTAACTTCTTATGCCATTCTCTATATTTGACCATGAGAGGATGTTTGGAGTCAGGGAGTTCTCCGAAGAAGGAATTAATCATTCCAGCCCATAACCCTTTAGTAATCTGCATCATCAGGGCAGAATCGGAAAGGGTATTGCTGGTGGCCCATTGGGGTTTGTAACCGATCTTCGCCGTTTCAGCCAAAATCAGTGCAGCGTGGGTTGGCATGGTCCACATAATCACTGCTTCTGCACCGGAGTTCTTAAGTTTTAGGGCGTGTGTGCTTAAATCTCTATCGGTGACCTCCGCTGAGACCTTCTCAACGAGTTTGATATTCTTTTTCAAAAGGTATCGCTCAACTCCCATCACCCCTTGTTTTCCGTAATCATCATTCTGGTAAAACATGGCAATCTTCTTATAGCCCAGCTTCTCATAGAGATACCCTGTCAGATTAAAGGCCTCATCATCGTAAAGAGGGTAGATCGCAAAGAGATATTTCTGGATGGGAGTGATCCATTCATAGACCCCTGTGACCGGTCCACACCAAGGGACTTTGTTTTCCATCAAATAGTCTCGGGCCGTCATTCCACAGGCCACTCCTACCCCTCCTACCACTGCAAAAACCCCGATCTGCTCTACAAACTCTTTAGCGATCGCCTTCGTTTTTGCAGGCATGTAAGAATCATCGCGAAGGAAGTATTTGAATTTTCTTCCATGAATTCCTCCTTCTTCATTGATAATCCTTACCAGTAGATCTGTTCCTCTCGCCACGGCTCCCCATGGAGCTGCAGGACCGGTCTGAGGTCCCCACTGTCCAATGAGCACTTCGGTATCGGTCACTCCCCTCACGGTTTGAGCCGAAGCCATAGAGACCATCAACCAAATAGTCAGAAAGAAAAATCCTGAAGTAAAAAATAAACTTTTTTTGACCATCTTCCTCTCCTCCTTTCTTTAATTTGAATTTATACTTTCTTCACATAATGTTTTGCTAAGAGGCCACTCGGTTTGATGCATAACATTAACACAATGATAGCAAAAGCCACAACCGATTTAAAAGCCAAAGAGACATAACCTCCAAAGAGATTCTCGATCATTCCCAACATCGCTCCTCCGATCGCCGTTCCCGGAAGACTCGTCATTCCTCCCAGGACTCCTGCTGCAAAACCTTTTAAAAGAGGATCCATCATCATAGGGGGATCAAGAACTCCCAGGGCAGCCACGAGCATCCCTGCGACTGCCCCGATCAGAGAACTGAGGGCCCAGGTGAAGGATAAAATCCTCTTGGTTCGAATTCCCATGACCCTCGCCGCCAGCGGATTCTGTTGAGTTGCCCTCATGGCGGTTCCCAGTTTCGTATATCGGAAGAAGAGAAAGAGGATGAACATCAGGGTGAGGGAAACGATAATGGTCCAGAAGTTAATCTTACTGATGATTAACCCATAAATATTATAAGTTTCGATATTTGAAACGGGGAAGGGAAAAGACCGTTGATCTGGCCCCCACTTCCAGCCCGCAAATCCCATCAGCATCATTTCAAATCCAAGGGTGATGATGATCAATCCCAGAACAGTGGGATCCTTTGCCTGTCTCAGAAAGACGACTTCGAAAAAGATACCCAAAAGGATGGCAAATAAAAAAGTAAGGAGAATGGCCCATTGGAAAGGGATATGGTATGTTTCCAGGATGGTGAAGGCCACGAAGGTACTGACCATGGCCATCTCTCCCTGGGCAAAATTGAGTACTTCAGAGGTTTTATAGATGATGACCATGGCGAGAGCCAAAAGGGCATAGCAGGCACCCACCGCCAATCCACTCAAAATGAGTTGAGCCAACATGTGCTTCCTCTAAAAATTATTTTTTGGAACGCTGGAATAATGAACGAAGGGTTTATTCTTTTGTCGTAAAATTATATCTGTTCCCCATTATTCCACTTTTCCACTATTCCATGGTTCCATCGGTTTAAAAGGGCCACGTCTTCCAGTATCGTTTCGTTCGTATCCAGAACCCGAATATTCCTAAAGGCTCAAAGAGAACAATCAAGATCATGATCAATCCATAGACAATCACCGCAATGTTTGAAATCCCTGCTACACTCATATACTTCTGCGAAAAAGCAAACAGGGCTGGTCCAATGGCTGGGAGATCTTGAATGGCTTGAAGTTTAATATCCAGATAGGTCATCAACGCCGCTCCTGCAATAGATCCCATGATCGATCCCAATCCACCGACCACCACCATCGCCAAAAAGGTGATGGACATGATGAGATGGAAACTCTCAGGATTGATGAAGCCTAAGATGAAGGCATAGAATCCCCCGGCCACCCCAGTATAAAAAGCACTTACAGCAAAGGAAAGGGTTTTGTAATAAGTGAGATTTACTCCCATCGCCTCAGCAGCAATATCACTGTCCCGAATGGCTATGAAGGCCCGTCCCACCCTTGTCTTCATCAACTTAATGGCTCCAATAGTCATCAAGACAGCAACCGCCATAATCAGATAGTAAAAATGGATGTCTTTCAATGGGGTGCCTAAAACCTCAAGCTTGGGAGCTTGCAGTCCCATCCTCCCTCCAAAGAATTCCATATGTTTGATAATCGTCGTAATCGTCATTCCAAAGCCGAGGGTGGCGATGGCAAGGTAAGGACCTTTCAAACGAAGGGCTGGCAACCCCAATATGAATCCAAAAATGGATGAGATAAAACCTGCAATAGGAAGGGCAACGAAAAGGGGGAAGTTCCATTTCAGGATAGGAAGGACAGTGGTAAAGGCCCCGATGGCGAAAAATCCAGCGTGTCCCAGGGAGATCTGACCCGTATAGCCCACCAAGATATTTAATCCAATGGCCACCAGGGCATGGACAGCAATAAGATTAGCAATATAAATAGAGAATCCCAATGGATGATACTTCGTAATGATCCACGGGAAAATGGCTAAAAAAATTAGAAAGAGGATGGACCAGACGAGGATGGTATCACTTTTGAAAAGTTCAATGTCTTCGTAGTAATCTCGTTTAATATCCATGAGAGTCCATTAGAATGATAAAAGAGTTCATTTAAAAAATTTGTTCCATTTAAGAGCGATATGTATTATATTAGTTGAGGATAGAATGTCAATCTTTTTTTTCCTAATTTTTGTAATCCCTCACTGAAGGGTGGAAATAAATTTAAGCCCGAAAGGAGTATTTCCGAAACCCATAGAATGCCTCCAATCTCGGGCTTATTCCCCACCTCTGGGTGAGGGGTTACTAATTTTTTTACAAGGTCAAAGGGAGGATGTCTTGTATTAGAAGTCTATCAACTTATTCGCTACCAGGGGGAAAGATGGAAACCTCCGGGGCAAAGGAGAAACTATGAAGATTACCGACCTTTTTACTAAGGGTAAACGAGGGGGTCAAGAAGGAAGGGATGAGGGTTCCTTGGGTAAAGAAACGCGAACCTATGAGGAGCTCATGGATGAGCTGATGGACTGGAATATAGGGCATACGGATATTTTAGAAGTATTGCGAAAAGAGATAGAAGAGGGGAGGCTGAAAAGCTGGTCTGATGCATTAAGGGAAGGAATTCGGAGACATCTTTTCCCTTACGAAGGAAAGGCTGAATCCTCTCCTTTCTTCCCCATCTATCGTGATCTTTACCATTTCGTAAAAGGACTGAGAATGAAACTCCTCACAGATCCCACGATGAAGAATGGGAGGGGAGTAGGAAAATCAGATCCCATCTCGATTTGTATTATCTGTGGGATTCGAGCCCTCCAAAAGGAGAGGGGGTATGGAAGACCCTTGGATACCCTCCAATGGATGATCCTGGAGCGTTACTTCTTACAAATTGAATCTCAGGGTTGACTTTTCGGTAGAATCTAATAAAATAAATAACACTTGGGCGCTTAGTTCAGGGGGAGAACGCCTGCTTCACACGCAGGAGGTCACTGTTTCAAATCCAGTAGCGCCCACCATTCATTTCAAAAGGGTAAGGGCGATATGTCCGGTCATTCAAAATGGAGCACGATTAAACGAAAAAAGGGGGCGGCAGACGCCAAACGAGGAAAGATCTTTACAAAGCTCATCCGTGAGATCATGGTCGCCGCCCGATTGGGGGGAGGAGATATCAATGCCAACCCCAGACTTCGATCTGCTGTCCTTGCTGCTAAAGCAGAAAATATGCCAAAAGAGAATATCGAAAGGGCGATTAAAAAAGGAACTGGAGAGCTGGAAGGGACTCATTACGAAGACCTCATTTATGAAGGATATGGCCCAGGTGGAGTGGCCATGATGGTAGAGGTCTTGACCGATAACAAAAACCGAACCGTAGCGGATATCAGACACATCTTCTCTAAATACAATGGGAGTTTAGGAGAGTCAGGTTGCGTCTCATGGATGTTTGAAAAGAAAGGGCTGATCCTTATCGATAAGAATGCGGTGGATGAAGACCGTCTGATCGAAGTGGCCTTAGAGAAAGGGGCCCTCGATATCAAGGATACCGGAAAAGATTTTGAAGTCACCACCCCTCCATCCCAGTTTGAGGAAGTGAGGAGGGCATTGGAAGAGGCTGGATTTAAACTCAACTACGCAGAGGTCACCATGGTTCCACAGACGACCGTAAAGTTAAGCGGGAAAGAGGCGGAACAGATGTTGAAATTGATGGAGGGACTTGAGGATTCAGACGACGTTCAAAAAGTTTACGCCAACTTCGATATTTCCGATGAGGAGATGGAAAGGCTTAGTGCCTAAAGAAGAATCTCTCGGATAATTGATAAAAGCCACCTCAAGCAAGAAAACGATGGGGTGGCTTTTTCTACATCTAAGGGTAACCATGAAGGCGATTGGGATCGATCCAGGATTGGCCATGACAGGTTTCGGAGTGGTAGAGGCGTTAGATTATGGAGGAAGGGCTTGTGAATGGGGAGCCATCCGAACGAGGTCCAATTCCCCCCTCTCTTTCCGATTGAAAACAATTTATGATAGCTTGAAAGAGGTTCTCGAAAAATGGAAACCCAATTTTTTGGTTCTTGAAGAGGTATTTGTGTTAAAACAGTATCCAAAGGCGGCTATCCAGTTAGGAGAAGTCAGGGGAGTCATCTACCTTATGGCCCAAGAGGAAGGGATCCCTGTCGTGGAGGTTAGACCGACTGAAGTGAAATACGCCCTCACCGGAAGTGGCAGAGCGGACAAGGAACAGATCAAGAGGGCCATCCGTCAGATTCTCAGGATTGAAAAACCCCTTAGTTCAAGTCATGCGGGTGATGCACTCGCTTTGGCTTTAACTGGACTTTCGCGGAATAGAAATTTTAGATGGTAGCAAGGACATCAAGAGTGGCTCTTGGCTGAAACGGATGGAAAATGATCCGCTACATAGAAGGAAAACTTCTTAAAAAAGAAGAGGATCGAGTCGTCGTATTAACCAATGGCGTTGGCTATGAGATCCTCCTCCCGGCCATTGTCCGAAAAACGTTCAATTCCAAAAAGGCGGGTGAGGACGGAGAGGTGGTAAGACTCTATATCTCTTATCATCAGACCGAGCGGCATCCTAAACCCCTTCTCATCGGTTTCAACCATGAACCCGAAAAAGAGTTTTTCGAAAAGTTCATCACCGTAGAGGATATCGGACCTCCCACTGCGGCTAAGGCCCTTACCCTCCCTATTCCTGAAATTGCCCGAGCTATTGAAGAAAGGGATTCGAAGACCCTCGAAAAACTCCGGGGGATTGGGAAAAGGACAGCCGATAAAATCATTGCGACCCTTCACGGAAAGGTAGGGAAATTTGCCCTGATGAGGGAGGATCAGATTCTTACCGAAGGGGAGGTCATCGATTTTAAGAAGCAGGTCGAAGAAGTTCTGGTAAAAGACCTTGGCCATAAAGTGAGTGAAGCTCAAAGAATGGTGAGAGAGGCCTTGGAGAGGAATCCGAGCATAACCACACCAGAAGAACTCTTTGAAGAAGTCTATCGAGGTCAAAAAGGAGGGCCCCTCTCCAAATCCGGTTAAAAAAGAGGGGAAGGTAAAGGGAAATCCATGGGAAAAACCGAAAAAGAATCTCAGGAAAAGAAAAATGGTGAAGGAGAAAGCTCCATCCTGGGAGGGGAACTCCTTGATCTGAGACCCCGAAGACTCTCAGAGTATATCGGCCAGAGGCAGGTCGTGGAAACCCTGGAGATTGCCATCGAAGCGGCTAAAAGGAGGGGAGAACCTCTTGATCATATCCTTTTCCATTCTCCCCCAGGATTGGGCAAGACGACTCTGGCCCATATCATTGCCAATGAGATGGGTGTTCGAATTATCACCTCCTCAGGACCCGCCCTTGAAAAGGGGGGAGATTTAATCAGCATCCTTACTCACTTAGAGAGAGGGGATGTCCTCTTTATCGATGAAATTCACCGACTCCCCAAGGTCGTGGAAGAGTTTCTTTATCCCGCCATGGAGGATTTCTGTATCGATTTCATATTTGATAAGGGAGCTCACGCCCGAAGCCACCGATATCGTCTGGAACGATTCACCCTTGTTGGAGCGACCACACGAGCAGGACTCCTTTCGGCTCCCCTTCGAGAAAGGTTCGGTATCCTGAGAAATCTGGATTTCTACACGACAGAAGAACTCTGCCAGGTGGTAAAACGTTCTGCTGCCCTTCTCAATATCCCCATCGATGAGGGAGGGACGGAAGAGATTGCCAAACGGTCCCGAGGTACCCCAAGGATCTCTAACCGTCTTCTCAAGAGGGTTCGAGATTATGCCGAAATCCGGGGGCCGGGGAGGATCAATCGAGAAGTTGCGGATGAAGCCCTCCGTTTAGAGGGCGTGGATGAGATCGGACTCACGAGTCTCGATCGAAGATTTATCGAGACGATTATTCGATACTATCACGGAGGACCTGTGGGTCTGGAGGCCATTGCGGCAACCCTCCAAGAGGAAGCGGATACCTTGATCGATATGATTGAACCCTATCTCTTAAAGATTGGTTTTGTGGCAAGGATGCAGAATGGAAGAAAGGCCACCGAATTAGCCTATCAACATTTCGGGATTCCTTACCCTGACTCTCAGAGACAGCTCTCCTTCCCCACCCGTAAAAGACACTAATCTCTTTTTAATAGGGATAGCCTCCCCTAAGGAGTTCTTCAAAATATTGGATGGTCTTCTTGAGTCCCTCCACCAGAGGGGTCTTTGGGGTCCATCCTAACTTTTCTTTTGCGAGATCGATCAGAGGCTGGCGATGCCTTGGGTCATCTACCGGAGGAGGTTTAAAAAGAATTTTTGATCTTGAACCCGTGAGATCGATGATCTTTTGGGCTAATTCCAGGATGGAGATCTCCTCTGGATTTCCCAGATTGATTGGACCGGTCATCTCATCAGGAGAATCCATGAGTCGGATCAGTCCCTCAATCATATCGTCCACATAACAGAAGGATCGGGTTTGGAGCCCATCTCCATAGACAGTAATAGGTTCGTTTCGCAGGGCCTGAAGGATAAAATTAGAAATCACCCGTCCATCATTGGGATGCATTCGGGGACCATAGGTATTGAAAATCCGTGCCACTTTGATCTTGATCTTATACTGTCGATGATAATCAAAGAACAGGGTTTCGGCACATCGCTTCCCTTCGTCATAGCAGGAACGAGGTCCAATACAATTGACATTTCCCCAATAGGTTTCAGGCTGAGGATGGATCGTAGGGTCTCCATAGACCTCAGAGGTAGAGGCCTGAAGGATCTTGGCTCTCAATCGTTTGGCCAACCCGAGCATATTGATGGACCCATGGACATTTACTTTCGTCGTCTGAACGGGGTCATTCTGATAATGAACAGGAGAAGCCGGGCAGGCAAGATTATAAATTTCATCTACCTCGACATAGAGGGGGAAGGTGATATCGTGACGAAGGAGTTCGAAATAAGGGTGGTCTAAGAGGTGAGCGATATTTCTTTTTGTTCCTGTATAGAAGTTGTCCACACAGAGGACATCCTCTCCCTTCCTCAAAAGGTGTTCACAGAGGTGAGAACCCAAAAAACCGGCCCCCCCTGTGACCAGGATTCTTTTCTGTAAAAGTTCCTTCACCTTCCCCCTCCAAGAAATTAAAGGATCTCTTTATTAATTTCGACCTTGGCTTTTGCCCTCAATTGCTGAAGCCAATTTCTGAAAAACTCTTCTTGTCGCTGATAAACGAACCTCCTCTCCAATCCCTTTTTTTGAGAGGAAAATTTTTCAGGATCAGGAGCCTCGATCTGCTGAAGCTTCACTATAAAGTAACCTTCCTTTGTCTTGATGACCTCTTTGGGAACGGGATTCTTTGCGGATAGAGAAGAAACGATGGACATCCACTCCGTAGCCGGACCGATCTTAGGAATGACTCCTGAGGCCCGGTTAAAAAATCCTGTCTCCTCTACAGAGAGTCCTTTCCCATGGGCCACTTCCCTGATCTCTTTTCCTGCTCGAATCTCTTTAAGGATCCCTTCGGAAAACTCTCGAGCCTTCTCCTCTGCTTTCATCTCGATGACTTTTCGGTGGACCTCCTCTTTGACCTCTTCGAAGGAGGGGACCCGGGATTCTTTCTTCTCCAACAATTTCAGAATATAAAAGTTTGACCCGAGGGAGAGAACCGGAGAAATCTCTCCCACTTTAAGGGAAAGGGCACTGGAATAGAAGGAAGGATTCCTTCCGATTTCTGGAATCTCATCCCCCTCTTTTATAAAATCGGTGGTTTTGATAGGGACACTCTTTTCCCGGGCATAGGCCTCTAACTCTCGGGTCCGAAAGAGGGAATAAAAGGCATCGTCTGCCCTCCGAGAAGCCACGGCCTTTGCCTTTTCTTTTTTAAGGGCTTGGAGAATCTGATCCCTTACCTCCTCCAGAGTTCTTTGTTTCTCTTCCATCACTTCCTCAATTTTAAAAATATAGAAACCCGCTCTTCCTCGGATCACCCCACTGAGTTGCCCTGGTTGGGTTGAAAAGAGGGCCTTTTGAAGAGCCTCCTCAACCATTCCTTCCTCGATCCATCCTAAATCTCCCCCTTTAGAAGCGGAAGGGGATTGAGAGTATTGTTTGGCCAAAGAGGCAAAGTCTTTGGTCTTTTTCGCTTTCTCTAAGATCTCCTGAGCCCTCTTCCTTTTCTCCTCCACTTTTTCGTTTGAATCCTGTGGGTCAACAGGCAGTAAAATCTCTCTTGCCCTGACACGCCTGGGTGTTTTGAAACTCTCCTTTCGAAGCTCATAGAAGCGTTTAACCTCATCGGGAGAAATTTGGACGGTGGCTTCAAAATCGGAGGGTCGAAAGGCAAGATATTGAACCTTGATCAAGGCAGGGATTCGAAACTCCTCTTGGTGTTTCTGATAATAATCCTTCATCTCAATCTCATTGGCACTTGCGTCTTTCTGGAAGAGATGGGAGGAGACTTTAATAAAACGGAGGTTGATTCGTTCGTTCTCAAAGAGATAGGCATCCCACAGCTCTCCTTCAGAGATCTTTCCACCACCGAGCTTAATCAGATTGACCACCTTCAGGTAGAGGAGATTGTCTCTTTGCATCTGTTCAAACTCTCCTGCGCTCAGGCGATTGAGACGGAGGAATCTTTCATAGAGTCGAGGATCAAACCGGCCATTGATCTGAAAGGAGGGATGGGACTCGATCATCCTTCTCAATTCTTCATCCGAAGTGTTTATTCCCAATCTCTTCCCTTCCTGAAGGATGAGGAGACGAGAAATGAGTTCATCCAAAACATGCTCTTTGATTTTCATCTCCTCCATCATCTTTTCGGTAAATGCCGAGCCCAGGGCCTCGCGATACTGTTTGATGACATTCTGAAGGGCTTCGTGATAATCCTTGAGACTGATTACCTCTCCATTGACCTTCGCTGCATAGGTGGGTCTCTTTTCGCGGATCAATGAATAGCCTCCCCAGGAGATAAAGGTCACGGCTACCAGGATAAGAATTGCTCTGAGCATCCAGGAAGAGGCATGTTCTCTTAAAATCCTGAGCATAGAGGGTCTCCTTTCTTGAACCCAATCTTAATCAATCCCTCTTAAAAATACAAGTTCTCTTTTCGATCCAAGCATTTCGATGTCATTTAAAATTTAACTCTTCAGGCCTCAACCCTAACAACGGGCGTCTATTTCACCACCAACCACCGATAGGTTCCATCTTGTCGTCTCCCCAGCAAACAATTGAAGGATTACTCTTGTAAGTAACCCCTCACTGAAGGGTGGAAATAAATTTAAGCCCGACAGGAGGTTTTCCGAAACCCATAGAATGCGGATCAATTTATATATTTAAGGAATACGAATCGATCCATTGTAGAAATGGGTTTCTGATTAAAACCATCGAAAGTTAAGATTTCTATGGACCATTAAGGTAGCCGCAACATGGGTTTATCCAATACCCCTCTCGGGCTTATCCCCCACTTCTGAGTGAGGGATTACTCTTGTAAAAATATTTATCTTGAATCGGTGGGTAGGATTTGTTAAGATAGGGCCATTGGAAAAATCGAAAGGATTCGTATGGTATTCGATTCCCTGTGGGGTCTTTTTTCAACGGATTTAGCTATTGATCTCGGAACGGCCAATACGGTGGTCTATGTGAAGGGAAAAGGGATCGTCTCCTCGGAACCTTCTGTGGTCGCGGTTCGCAGGGATGCCCGGGGGGACAAACATATTATTGCCGTTGGCCGTGAAGCCAAAGAAATGCTGGGGCGTACCCCTGGATCTATCTATGCAATTCGCCCTATGAAGGACGGCGTGATCGCAGACTTTGAGATTACCGGAGAGATGCTCCGGTACTTTATTTCTAAGGTCCATAATCGAAAGGCCTTGATCCGGCCTCGAGTGGTTATCTCCGTCCCTTCCGGAATTACTCCGGTGGAAAAAAGGGCGGTGAGGGAATCTGCCCAATCTGCAGGGGCGAGGGAAATCTATCTCATCGAAGAACCTATGGCCGGAGCGATCGGGGCTGGATTGCCGATTACCGAAGCCTCCGGAAATATGATTGTGGACATCGGTGGGGGAACGACCGAGGTCGCTGTCATCTCCCTTTCGGGAATCGTCACGAGTCAATCCATTCGGGTTGCTGGAGATAAGATGGATGAGGCGATTGTCCAGTACGTGAAAAGAAAATATAATTTATTGATTGGTGAACGAACTGCGGAATTGATTAAGATCAATATCGGGACGGCCTATCCAGAAGAACATCCCGAAACCATCGAGGTCAAAGGGAGGGACTTAGTGACAGGAATTCCCAAGACCCTCGAAATCAATAGTGAAGAAGTCCGAGAGGCCTTGGCCGAATCCATCAATATGATTATCGACACGGTACGCATCACCCTTGAAGAAACCCCTCCAGAACTGGCTGCGGATATCGCAGAAAAAGGGATTGTCCTCGTAGGAGGAGGGGCTTTGTTGAAGAATTTAGATGTTCTTTTGAGAGAAGTGACGGGGCTTCCCATTACTATCCCCGATGATCCTCTTTCCGCTATCGTGTTGGGGGCAGGAAAGGTTCTCGACAATGAACATCTTCTTCGAACCGTGACTTTTCAGTATTAGTGATTCATGAGGATGAGGAGTCTTTTCCTCTCTCGAAGATATACCCTTCTCACCATCGTGATTCTTCTCCTCCTCTTTGCCCTCATATTGATGTCGCTGAGGGTGAAACAAAAGGGCGGGGTGGAGGGTCTGGATGCCTTCCTCATCGAACTCTATTCTCCCTTCCAAAAAGGGGCTACCTCTATTTTCAACGAAGTGAAAGGTCTCTTTTATGGCTATCTCTTTTTAGTCGAGCTTGAAAAAGAGAACAGGATCCTCAAACAGAAAATCGCACGATTAGAAAGAGAGAACCAGGAAATGAAGGCTCTGGCTTCCTCCGGCGAGAGGCTTCGGAAACTCCTTCAATTCCGAGATCGTTTTTCGATGAAAATGGTGGCTGCCGAGGTGATTGGTCGAGATCCGACCTCCTGGTTTAAAAGTCTGACCCTGAACAAGGGGGAGAGAGATGGGGTTCAGAGAGGAATGGCCGTCCTTTCACCCGAAGGAGTCGTCGGTCAAATCCTTAAAACCGGACCTTACCATTCAATCGTTCTTCTGATCACCGATTATAATAGTGCTGTGGACGGGATGGTGGAGAGGACAAGGGCGAAAGCCCTGGTCAAGGGCACGGGAGAAAATCGGTGCTATTTAAAATATCTCTTACGCTCAGAGGAGGTGAATGTAGGGGATAGGGTCATTACTTCCGGATTGACTGGAAATTTTCCGAAAGGATTGCCGATCGGGGAGATTACAAAAATAGAGAAAGAAAGCCATGGGGTCTTTCAATATGCTGAATTGATTCCTCAGGTAGATTTCACTAAATTGGAAGAAGTGCTGATTGTGACAGAGATGTTTGCTCCTCCACCCGAAAAAGGGAAAACAATGAAAAAAACGAAATGAAGAAGATCGTTCTCACTCTCTTTTTAGGAATCCTTCTTTTCACTCTTCAATCTACACTCCTCACCCTTTCCCCCTTTCATAGAGTCAGGCCTGATCTCATTCTTATCTTTATCCTCTTTATGGGGCTCTCGTCTCCTCTTGTCTCCGGGGGAGTTCTTGCCCTTTTTTTTGGATATGGGATGGACCTTTTCTCAGGAAATATGTTCGGTCTTTATACCCTTACTCGGCCCATCCTTTTTTTCCTTGCTCACTCCTTTAAAAATCATCTCTATCTCGAACGTCCAACCTTTCAGTCCATCTTCGTTTTCCTCTTGATATGGGTAGAAGGACTCCTGATCCTCCTTCTTCTTCGAATCCTCAATCCAGAACCATGGAGGACGCTTCTTCCCCTCTTATTCTTTCGCTTTCTCCCCCAATCTCTTTCAACCGCCCTGCTGTCCCCTCTCCTCTTCTTTCTATTCCATAAAGGGTTCTTTTTATTGAGTTCTGAATCTAAATTCGGCATTGGAGAGAACGGATAATGATAGAACTCAATTCCCAGCGACTGGAGGATTTTAAAGAAAGATACCCTTTCCTTAAGATCTTTGCAGCAGTGGCCTTCCTTCTCCTTTTTCTCCATCTATGGTACCTCCAGGTCTTTAAGGGAAGTGAATTTAGGCGTCTCTCTGAAACCAACTGCATCCGAATCCGTGAGCAGATTGCAGATCGGGGGATGATCCTGGACAGAAAAGGCCGAATATTAGCCCAGAACCGACCTTCCTTTGAAGTCTTCCTCGTCCCAGAGGATTCAAAAAGAAATCCAGAAGTATTAGGTAAGGTCGCCACCCTTCTTCACCTCCCGTTGGAGGAGATTGAAGAGAAGCTAAGGAGCGAAAAAAAGAGACCGGCCTATCGACCGATTAAGATAAAATCGGATATCGATTGGAATCAATTGTGTCTCCTTGAATCGAATCTGATCCATCTGCCAGGCCTCCAGGTGGATGTCATCCCCAGACGATTCTACCCTTATGGAACTCTGGCCTCTCATCTCATCGGCTATTTAGGTGAGATTGATGAAAATGAGTTAAAGGAGAGAAGGGATCAGAGATATCGAATAGGGGCCTTTATTGGAAAGTCAGGGGTGGAATCTTTCTGGGAAAGAGATCTCAAAGGAGTGGATGGGGGGCGACAGATCGAAGTGGATGCCTTGGGAAGAGAGATTCGACAACTCGGAAGGGTAGAGTCCATTCCAGGTCACAACGTCATTTTGACTATCGACCTCGATCTCCAGCGGGTCGCTGAAGAGGCTTTCGAAGGAAAGAATGGGGCCCTCGTTGCTATGGACCCAAAAACAGGGAAAATATTGGCCATGGTAAGCAAACCCTCCTTTGATCCCTCCATCTTTGCAAGGGGGGTCTACCCCGCAGAATGGAAAGAATTATTGGAAGATCCTTTCTGTCCCCTTCAAAACAAGGCCATTCAGGGACAATACCCTCCAGGCTCTGTGTTCAAGATTGTTACTGCCATCGCTGGGCTTGAAACAGGGGCCATTCATCCCCACACCCAATTTCATTGCAATGGAACGTTCCCCTATGGAAACCGCTCGTTTCGATGCTGGAAGGAGAAAGGGCATGGAACGATAAGCCTCCATCGAGCACTCGTAGAATCCTGCGATGTCTACTTCTATCAAGTAGGATTAAAAGTGGGGGTGGATGCGATAGCCTATTACGCCAGCGAACTCGGGTTAGGGAAAAAGACAGGGATCTCGCTAAGTCATGAAAAAACAGGAACCGTTCCTTCGACCTCCTGGAAAAAGAAACGTTTTGGAGTCCCCTGGTATAGTGGGGAGACCCTTTCTCTGGCCGTAGGTCAAGGTTATCTGAATTGCACGCCTCTCCAACTCGCCCACCTCATTTCCATTATTGCCAATGGAGGAAAGATCTATCTTCCCCAAATAGTAGAACGGGTAGAGAACCTTTATGGGGAACTCGTTCGGGAGTACCCCCCGGTAGAGATAGGTCAAGTGGACATCTCTGAAGAGACCCTTCGAATCGTTCGAGAAGCCTTAAGAGGCGTGGTCCATGATCCTCATGGGACTGGGGCGGGCTGTGCCTTAAAGGGATTCCAGATCGCTGGAAAAACAGGAACAGCCCAGGTAGTCCGGATGCCAGAAGATTTCAAAAGAGGGCAGCTCTATCGACTTCCCTTGAAGTATCGAGATCATGCCTGGTTTGTTGCCTTTGCCCCTTATGAGGATCCCAAAATCGCCCTCTCTGTTCTCGTAGAGCATGGAGGATTTGGAGCCGTCGCCGCAGTTCCCATTGCCCGGAAAGTTATCGAGGCCTTTTTCCATCTTCCCCCTTCCGTTCCTGAAAAAGGACCGAAAGATCTTGAGGAGGGAGAATATGATTGATCGTCGCCTTTTTACCCATTTTGAATGGAGGATTCTTGGAGTCGTCCTCCTTCTCTCTTCTATAGGCCTTCTCAATCTCTACAGTTTTACCTCCAATGGAGAGGGGGCTCTCTCATCCCTTTTTCTTAAACAGATCCTATGGTTGGGGATAGGTCTGGTGGTTATGTGGGCTGTGGCCTTCATCGAATATCGATATTATGCCGATTTTGCTTATCCCATCTTCTTTATTCTACTGCTTCTTCTGATCTTGGTATTTGGAGTTGGCGTGATCACCTCAGGGGCAAGGAGATGGATTCGGATGGGTTCCTTCTCTTTACAGCCATCCGAATTGATGAAGATTGCCTTGATTATCGCCCTGGCCAAGTTTTATCAGAAACCTCCTGATCGCAAGGGCTACTCTCTAAAAGAACTCTCCCTTCCCTTCCTCTTTCTTCTGATACCAGTGATTCTCATCCTGAAACAACCCGATTTAGGAACGGCAATCATTCTAATTCTGATCTTCTTTTCGATCCTCCTCTTTGTCAAAATTCGTTTCTCCTCCCTCCTCCTTCTGATGGGGATAGGGGCAGCTCTCATCCCTTTGGGATGGAGCCTCCTCAAAGAATATCAGAAAAGGCGAATCCTGACTTTCCTTAATCCTGAATTAGACCCTTTAGGAGCGGGTTACCATCTTCTCCAATCAAAGGTTGCGATCGGTTCTGGAGGCGTCTTAGGAAAAGGGTTTATGAAGGGAACCCAGTGCAAATTAGGTTTTCTCCCAGAACCCCATACCGATTTTATCTTCTCCGCCCTTGCCGAGGAATGGGGTTTAGTAGGATGTTTCGTGGTGATGGGCCTCTATTTAATTCTCATCCTATGGGGTCTTCGTGTGGTCGTCCAATCGAAGGATCGGTTCAGTGCCATCCTCTCTTTTGGAGCCGTCTCCATGCTCTTCTGGCATACTTTTATCAATATGGGGATGGCAATGGGGATGATGCCTGTAGTGGGAATTCCACTGCCGCTACTTAGCTACGGAGGTTCTTTTCTTCTTTCCACCATGATGGGGATAGGACTACTTTTCAACGTGAGTATGAGGCGATTTCTCTTCTAAAAGGGGACCTCATCATCCGGTCCAGGAATCTCTTCGGTTTCTATCTCATATTCTTTCTCTGGAATTGGAATCTCCACGGTGGTACCAGGGGGGCCAAGCATTTGCATCTGGAGGGCAATGACCTCTGTGGTAGATCGGCGGTTTCCATTCTTATCTTCCCACTGACGAGTTCGAAGACGTCCTTCAATGTAAACCTGTTTCCCCTTATTGAGGTAGTCCTTGCAGATCTCAGCCAGCCGGCCAAAGGCAACGATTCGATGCCATTCTGTAAAGGAGACCTTCTCCCCGGAGCGATTGATTCGATTCTCGGTAGTCGCGATCCTAAAATTTGCCACAGCGGTTCCATTGCTAAGATATCTTATCTCGGGATCTGCCCCTAAGTTTCCGATTAAAATGACTTTATTGACGCCAGCCATCCCCTCCTCCTTCTCCTCAGTCTTCGATGTAAGCCAACTTACCACTTCTCAGGCCATTTTTCAAGTAAAACTTAAACGAATGGGTATTCCCCACTTCTGAGTGAGGGATTACACGGATGTGAGAAAATCTTGATCATTGACCGATAGAAGAAGATGGATTAGAATTTCAAATAGAAGGATCTTTTATATGATAAGACAAAAATTTTTATTTTTCGGGTCAATCATAGGAGGACTCCTTCTCTTGAATGGATTCTATGCCTTCTCTGATTCTTTTGGAATTCAGGAAATCCTCACAAAAAAGGAGGCCCCTTCTTTTTCTTTAAAAGATTTGAATGGGAAAGAGATTGTCCTTTCTGAGATGAAGGGAAAACCTTTTCTCTTATTTTTCTGGGGATCCTTCTGCCCTGCTTGCAAAGAGGACATTGTGCTGCTACAGAAATTTGCTCAGCAAATGAAAGATGAGTTACGTATCTTCACGATTGCGGTGGATGGCGAGAAAGAGAAACGGGTCAGAAAAATTGTAAGGGATCTTCGCCTCGCGCTCCCCGTTCTCTTGGATCCGGGGGAAAAGATCGCTCGACTCTATGGGGTGAGGATGATTCCCACCGCCTTCCTCATTGATCAAGAGGGAATCCTCCGAGGGATGGTCGTAGGACAGAGGGATTGGTGTAAGGAGAATGCCTTCTATGAGATTAAAGCATTTTTAAACCTCCGTTGACAAACCTTTCTTTTTTCATATAATATTTATACCCATTGATGTCTAAGGATTTCGATGAGAAACCTTTATAAACCAGAAAGCTATGTCCTTCCCCAACGATTGTCCTTTATCCCTCTTAAGGAGAGGGTCATCTTCCCTTATATGATTCTGCCTCTTTTTTTTGAATCGGATGAGGCCTTCACCCTTCTCTACAAGACCGTCTCTGAAAATAATCTCATTGGCTGTGTCTCTCTGCGAGATCCTTCCATCAAAGAACCTCAACCCAAGGATCTGCTTTCCATCGGAACCGTCTGTCGAATCCTCCACTCCGTGAAATTACCAAGCAAAGGAATGAAAATCTTTGTAGAGGGATTGACCAGAGTGGCTCTCCGAAATGTCCTCTTTGAGAGACCTTACTTTAGGGCCGAAATAAAGGAAATAAATGAGGACGTGGAGAAGAGCGTCCTTTCAGAAACCCTGGTTCAGAGTATTGGAACCCTATTTAAACTGTCTCTATCTGTAGGAAAATCTCTTCCAGAAGATTTATTAAAGACGTTGGATAAGATCGATCATCCAGGCCGATTAGCCGATCTGATTGCTATTTCTCTCAATCTCGAATGGAAAGACAGGGTAGAGATCTTTGAGACCATCGATCCCCTTGAGCGTCTGAAAAGGGTTTATCAATTTTTCAGTCGGGAAGTCCAGTCCCTCTCTTCGAGAATCCATCCATTTCTTACACCCAATAAAGAGATGGGGCGGGCTCCGAGAGAATCCTCTCATCGAACATCGATGAGGAGTCAGAAGGAGATGCAAGAGGAGGATCCCTATCTGGCCGAGATCCATGAACTTCGAGAAAAAGTCCGATTGGCTGGAATGCCCCAAAAAGTGGAAGAGATTGCTTATAAAGAGATCCATCGATTAGAAAGGATGAATCCTATCTCTGCGGAATATACCGTTTCAAGAACTTATCTCGATTATCTCATCACGATGCCCTGGAATAAAAGGACGCCGGACAATCTGGATCTTACGAGGGCCCGGAGAATTCTCAATGAAGATCATTATGACCTTGAAAAAGTCAAGGAACGGATCTTGGAGTTTTTGGCGGTCAAGAAATTAAAGGAACCCATGAAAGGTCCGATCCTCTGTTTTGTGGGTCCTCCAGGAGTGGGAAAAACGTCCTTGGGTCGTTCGATCGCTCGTGCTTTGGAAAGAAAGTTTATTCGCATCTCCTTGGGCGGGGTAAAGGACGAAGCCGAGATTCGAGGTCACCGCAGAACCTACGTAGGGGCTCTTCCGGGTCGCATCGTCCAGGAGATCCGTCGGGCGGAGACTTCCAATCCTGTATTTATGCTGGATGAGGTGGACAAGATAGGAGTCGATGTTCGAGGAGATCCAGCCGCCGCTTTACTCGAAGCCCTTGACCCAGAACAGAATTTCTCCTTTACAGACCATTATCTTGATGTCCCTTTCGATCTTTCCCATGTCCTTTTTATTGCCACCGCGAATACCCTCTCTCCGATTCCCCCTGCCCTATTGGACCGAATGGAGGTGATCCAGCTTCCAGGCTATACAGAGGAGGAGAAAGAAAAGATCGCCTTTCAATTTCTGATCCCTCACCAGAAAGAGGAAAATGGGCTAAAAGATTATCCTCTCTCTTTTACCCCCGAAGCGGTCCGGAAGATAATTCGAGAATATACGCGCGAGGCCGGGGTAAGAAATTTAGAAAGGGAGATTGCCTCGGTCTGTCGAAAGGTGGCCAAGGAGATAGCCATGGGAAATACCCCTCCTCAACTCATTGATGAGGGAAGGGTCGAAGAACTTTTAGGACCGCGTAAATTCTTTAAAGAGGTAGCCCAGGAGAAGGATCGAATCGGAGTGGCTACAGGGCTCGCGTGGACCGAAAATGGTGGAGAGATCCT